>LFFM01002346.1_pt1 | contig 12553 bp, 11 predicted proteins | sample 643131 | NCBI WGS metagenome assembly LFFM01 (sample SAMN03777445, study PRJNA286221) | soda lake metagenome | biome: soda lake; feature: Kulunda steppe; material: water; isolation source: sample Tc-Br brine of Tanatar trona crystallizer | place: Russia: Kulunda steppe | collected 2011-07
CTCGCGGCGTCCCACTGCTGTTTCTTCCGGTAGACGTCCATACTCCCGTCGTCAAGGGAGAGGTCCTCCCAGCGGACGCCGCGCCGGCGTGGGTCGTTGGGATCCCGGAGTAGCTCCCCGACCCGAACGGCGGTGTAGGCGAGGACAAACACCAGCGCCCGGTCACGAGCCGCCTTCAGCGCCGCGTAGCGTGCTCGCTGTGTGTCGAGGGAACCAGTCTCCTCTGGGAGAGTCGTATATGTCTCGACGGCGTCACGGGCCCGTTCGTCGACGTGACGGGTGAGGACGTTGCGCTGTTCGGACGTCCAGGCCTGCTGGTCACCGGGCTTGCGGCCGTCGTCCTCCGGCAGTGGCGCCATCGCACTCGCCCGCTGGGCGTAATGCGCCTCGAGATAGCCCTCGTTGACGCACCAGCCACACCACGCAGAGATATAGCGGTAATAGGTTTGTACCGTGTTCTGCTTGAGTCCCCGATCTCCACCGAGATGCCGGGCGTACTCTCGGAACACGCGTTCGTCAAGATCGTCGAAGGTCGGCTCCCGGTCGACGTCGTCGGGGACGATCCCGGTCCAGCCGTCGGCGCCGCGGTCGCCGGCGGCCCACTCGGCGAACCGCTCGAGTTCGCGTGCAGCGTTTCGTCGATAGTTCCCGCCGTCGCCACCGCGGCCTTTCCCTTTGTCCTGGAGGTAGCGCTCGAAGCTGTCGTCGAGCGGCGTCGAAAGCGCTTGATCAGGCATTCACCGGCCCTCCACCGTCCTGCGGGCCCGGTCTCGGTGCCTCTACCCTGGGGGAAGCGCCGTTGTGAGGCGGTTGCAGCATTCGTGCTTCCCCGACGGCGGCGGGGTACTTCAAAGTGGTCGTGATTACCGGCGTAATCATGACCACTCTTTAGGATAGATGAATCGGATGAATTCCAGGGTTTAAGGGCCTCAAGAGACGGATTATTAGAAACTACAACATCTATAAACTACATATTGCTATACGTAATTTCAGCCGTATCTCCTCACACCAAAAGCCACAACACATCAAAATCCCACAGAACTGTATTTCCGGGGCTTACCGCTGCTATTCGCCCGTAAGTTCGGTAAGCCGATCTTGGATTTCATCCGTCTCCGCGTCTGAAAGCGCCTCAATACCGAACTGCACAAGGAGCGGATAGAAATGGCGGTTCTTTTTGAACTCGTTCTGGCCCGCCTTGCGGAGCTTCAGCTGGGACTCGAGATACGTATCCTCCATCTCATCGAGGATATCGTCTGGGATGTAGATTGTCCGCCCGTTCCACTCATCTTTGATATTTGTCTTCGTTTCGTTCGTTTTATTCGTTTGGGTCGTTTCAGTAGTTGCGTTCGATTCGGCCGTTTCGGTCGATGAGTTCGATTCCACAGTATTGTCTAGCCCACTCTCTTCACTGAAGTCGCTCTCATCACCTCCTTCTTCGTAGTTCCCCTCGATACCGGAGGCATCTCCCCAGCCATCACTCATGCTTTCACCTCCTCAGGAGCGGTCTTCTCAAACGTCTCGTCGAATAGGTCGGCGATCTCGTTGAACAGGTCACGAGCATCTTCAACACGCTTGTTGTCCTTGTCAAACCCGAATACAGACACGCCTTCGCCGATTGACTGGGAGAGGTCGGTACGCTTTGGGATCTCAAAGACAGGAAGCGAGTACGCGGATTTGATTTCCTCGATGGTCTTTCGGTGTTCGCTGTTCTGTTCGACCCGGTTGCAAATAATCGCGAGTCGATTGATATCACCATACGCCGGTTCGAGGGAGCTCAGTTGCTTTGCAAAAATCTGGAGGCTATTAGCATTGAGTTTCTCTGGGATAACGGGAATTACGACGTTCCCGGTCGCGACAAGGGCGTTGTCGGTGAGAACATTCAACGATGGTGGTGTGTCGACGATGATGTAGTCGTAGTCGCGGTCGAGTTCGTCGAGTGTCATCTCTAGCCGCTCTCTGCTCTTCGGGGCTTCAAGCAGTGTCTGGATGTTCTTGTTGTTCGCGAGTTTCTCACTCGCGGGAAGGATGTCGAATTCCTCGTGCTCAACAACGATGTCGTTCACCGACTCCATCTGATCGAAATCCAGAACGTCGAATAGTGTCGTGCGGTCGGTGTCGTAGTACAGCTCGTTATAACCGAGCGAGCAGGTGAGCCCTCCGTGATAGTCGATGTCGACCAAGAGAACGTCGTGGCCACGAGCGGCAAGCGCCCCGCCAGTGTGAATGACATCGGTCGTCTTTCCTGCGCCACCTTTCTGATTCGCCACGGTGATTCGTGCGGTGTTGTTGTCGGCCATATCTTTTGTTCCTCTCAATTAGTTCGTTTTATTCGTTTTGTTCATAGCGCTCATTTCGTTCAGTGAAGGATATTTCACTCGATCAGAGGGTTACCACAATATTAAAACTAGCTGTTCGTTTCGCTCGGTGAGGCAAATTAACTCACCTTCATCAAAGAATTCGTTGTGTTCGTTTGCATCGTTTTGTTCAACGAACTACTACTCAATCAACTAGCAGCAACTAATTCGTTGGTATATTTGTATTCGTTTCGTTCATTACGTTCGTTTTTATTTGGTCAGCAGCCAACCATTTTGGAAAATCCAGGATGACCCCACAGGGGTAGTGTTCAGATAAGCTGATTCCATGCGAAGCTGAACGATCTGAGCCAGTCGTCGGCAGTTTCCGCTTTTGCGTTGCTGAAACAGTTTGAGAAACTGGCAGTTCTTCGTTTTACCTCTCGAAAGACACGTTCGACACTATTCCGATTTCCATGCTTTTCATATCTGAAATCGAGGCCGTGACGACGGCAGGCGTCTTTCAACGAGTGCGATCCGTCGATGAGAAACACAGCGTCGTCAACGTCGTGTTTCTCCCGGAGTTCGGCAAAGAATGCTTGAGCGATCATGCTGTTTGTGGTCGGCTCAAGCCGTGAATGAAGTAATTCGTTTGTCTTGGGATAGACAGCAGCGTACAGCCAATACTGCTCATTATTGAGTCGGATCACCGTTTCATCGACCGCAACGTGATCCGGGTTCCGATCAGGTTCAGGCTGTAGATCGGCTTTGTGAACCCAGTTATGAACAGTGGATCGAGCCCGTTCGACACCGAATATCTCAAGAATAGAAACGGTATTCGAAAGTGATAATCCAGCCAAATGGAGTTGAATACCGAGCTTCATCAAAAAGCGTGGTGTCGCTTCTCGTTCCACAAAACCTAATTCAATCTCGTTCAAACAGCCATTGAGGCGGTCGTTTTCGGGCATAGATCACTCAGAAAACGTACCGCCTCACTTTTCAGTCTTATCTGAACACCGCCCCCACAGGCGACCCAATTGTTAAGTAATGACACACCAAATAGTGTGCCTCGTACCCACGCTTGAAACCGTGAGCACGAGAGATTACAATGACAGAGGCAACTTTTCTGAGCGAGGAGTGGTGGAGCGATTACCAGGATGTCGTCGACGCGGACCCCGAAATGACGCTTCAGAGCCGTGATGCGTTCGATGAGAACTTCGTGATCGCAGTCGGCGAAGAGAACCACCTCCTCGATTTCCACAATGGAGCGGTACAGGACGTTCGAACACCGGGATTGGACGATTCGTGGGCGTTCACTATTGTCGGGGCACCAGATGCATGGGAGCATTTCGTCGACGAGGTCCCACCAGCACACCATAACGAACTGTTCGCTTCGTTCTATCGGACTGCAGTCAAGGGCGAAGACGGGTATTTCGATATCGTCGGCGATCACAAGGCCGTCTTCCAGAACTTCCGCTCCGTCCAGCGGGCGCTCGACTTGATGCGGACCACCGAGAACGGTGGCACGCCGCGAACGGAAGGGACAAACCGTCCATCGGAACCAACCGATGAAATCACTGGCCGGTACGTCAACGTCGATTTAGACGGGATTACACACCGAATTTATTACGAGACGAATGGGCCCAAAGATGGGATTCCACTGCTGTGTCAGCATACAGCCGGGTGTAACAACTCACAATGGCGGCACGTGCTCAACGATGATGAGATTACGGACCACTTCCGTGTCATCGCATACGATCTCCCACGACACGGGAAGTCAGTTCCCCCAACGAGTGAGTCGTGGTGGGCTGGCCAATACGACCTCACTGGTGAGCGGTTCACTGAGACGATCGTCTCGATCGCTGACGCCCTCGAACTCGACGATCCCGTCTTTATTGGTTCGAGTATGGGCGGGACGATTACGATGGAACTCGCCGACTGGTATCCCGATCGATTCCGTGCCGTCATCGGCTTGGAAGCAGGACTGTTCACACCCGGTTTCTACATCGGATGGCTTGCTCATCCCCACGTCAACGCGAACGATGTCAATTCCCATGCGACCTGGGGGTTAATGGCGCCACACTCTCCCGAATGGGCTCGCCGAGAGACGCTGTATAACTACGAGCAGGGAGCAAATGGCATTCTCAAAGGCGATCTCTACTACTACTCCGTCGAACATGACTACCGAGAGTCCGCCGAAGATATCGATGCGACGCAAACCCGGATGTACCTGATGAACGGCGAGTACGATTACCTGACCAATCCGGACGATGCACGGGCGGCAGCCGAGGCGATTGGGGAGGGCGCAACAGCACACGAAATGAAGGCGATTGGGCACTTCCCGATGGCTGAAGGCCCGGAGTTATTCACGGAGTACATCAAACCAGTGTTGGACGATATCCGTGAAGTCAGAGACGAACCACTACCAGACGTGTTCGCCCCCGAAGACTTCGGAGTCAAGGCAAACCGGTAACCGCGTGAGTTCAGTGGACTCTAGGCCGCCTCGAACGCGGAAGTAGGAGCGTTCACAAAAATTTCCGGAAGCCCTGATTTTCCATAAACAGAAATCGCAGGACTACCCAGGGATTTCAAGAGGCTCAACAGGACTAATGAAACCGTTTCCGGAAACAACCCGGTCATGTTTTTATTACTAGCGGAAAAACCAGGGTAGCAGTAACAGATGATCCACGATGCTCGCGTCCTTCGTGCCGGGTTTGTCCCACGAGAAATTGAGCATCGCGACGCTGAGGTCAACCACCTCTCCAGCGTCCTCGAGCCCATCACGAACGGCGAACCCGCCGACACGGCCATCGTCACCGGGCCCAGCGGGACCGGAAAGACGTGTATCTCACAATTCGTCACCGAACGCCTGCGTGAAGAGGTCCTCGACGTCGAAGCCACCTACGTAAACTGCTGGCGGAACTACACCCGATTCCGCACGCTCTATCAGATTCTCGATGATCTCGGTGCGACGATCGATATCCACCGCCAATCGACACCCCACGACGAACTCATCGACCGCCTCCAGCAACACGACGGCCAACGGACCGTCGTCATCCTCGATGAAGTCGACCAACTCGAGGACCCCAGCGTCATTTACGACCTCCACAGTCTGCCACAGTTCGCGATCATCTGCATCGCAAACAAAGAAGAGGAGTTGTTCAGCCGCGTCGACGACCGCCTCGTTAGCCGCCTTCGCTCCAGTGAACACGTTCGAATGGACAAATACCACGACGAGCAACTATTCGACATTCTGAGCGCTCGAGCAAAATGGGGCCTCGACGAGGACGTCGTCACTGACAAGCAACTCTACCAAATCGCCAATGCGGCCGCCGGCGATGCTCGACTGGCGATCGGTATCCTCCGGACGGCCGCCAGCACGGCCGACCGCGAGAACCGCGAGCGGATCACCGACAGCACGCTCTTGGGCGCTGCCGAAGACGCTCGAGCGCAGATCAGACAGAAGAGCCTTGATTCGCTCACGCCGCACCAGCGGGTAATCTACGACATCGTTCGCGATCACGAACCGCTTGGGCCGAGCGAGATCCACGAACACTACACCGACAAAGTCGACGATCCTCGGACGAAACGGACAGTCCGAACCTACCTCTCGAAGATGGCTCAGTACAATCTCCTCGAGGCGGAGGGGACAAGCCGGGATCGGGAGTACTCGCTCGTCGATGCGGCAGCCGCATCACCAACACCGTGAAAACTCCGAGAACGCCGTAGATTTCCGTTGCCAAAGTTTTTCATCTTTTGAACCGTTAGAGCATTCATGAACGATGAGACGGTTCAAAATAGGAGGCTGGAAGAGAAGTCATATGTCCGGCTCCCCGTCCCGCTCGGTGATCCGGACGCATTCCGATATGGAGCAACCGCAGATATCCTACATCTCCTCATCGACAATCCTGATCGAGCGTTCAGAAATCGAGAACTCCACCGTGTAACAGGGAAAGGACTGAGCAGTGTGAACGCGGCGGTCGATACACTCGAGGCACTTGGCGTGATCACCGTCAATCGATCTGGCCGGTCTAATGCTGTGCAGATTGATTTAGAGATGCTCGTCAAGTCAGACGATCCGGTGACGACTATTCCACAAGCAGAGTATCACACACCGGTTAGGGCGATTCTCACTGAACTCGAAGAACGGGTTGGCGACGATATCGGTGTCATCCTCTTCGGTAGCGTCGCGCGAGGCACCGCCGACCGGACGAGCGACATCGACCTGTTCGTTGTTGTCGAAGCGAACCGAATGCAAGCCCAGCGCGAGGCCCACGCCATCGAACGGGAGATCTCCGACAGGCAGTTTGACGGCGACCGGTACAAGGCACACATCGTCGTCGAACCCAAAGAATCGGCCGCGAGCCACGACCAGATCACTGATATTCTCGCTGAGGGACTGACGCTTCGAGATTCACAGGCCCTCGACGCGGTGAAACAGGAGGTGTTTGAAGATGGGTCTACGTGAGGTCGTCGACACACTCGAGCGCGCCGAACAGTTGTTAGAAAATAATGAGACCGGCCCGGCACAGGATTCGCTCTCTTGGCAGCGGCCTGATGACGACGCTGATATCCAGCTTGGGAAGGCATGTGCCATGCTGGGGACGTGCCGGCAACTTCGCCAAGGGACAAACAATTACGTGAGCATCGTCGAACTCTCGTTCAATGCGATCGAGCGGTCGTTCCAGTTCTACCTCGTTGAGATGACCGCAGCAGAGTCGGCGGACTACAGAAAGCACGAGGAAGTGTTCGACGACATCGCAGCGCGAAACGTCTTTTCTGACGAGGACATCGCTGCTCGGATCGAAGCCTTCCGCTCCGAACACCGCTCGCGCTTCTACTATGATATTGACCGACCCGGCAGAGATTTCGCGCTAGCGATGCACGACTTGGCAGAGGAGGTCCACCAGTATCTCGTTGAGTTTGCCGATGCTCACTCGCGATGCAGCTGCGGCAATTAGGACTCATATCCTAATCTAGCGGTGCGGTACCATGGGATTCCCGCGTCTTCAGGCGCGGGGGAGTATTAATTTTACGCCTCGTTTCAGAAACCGGCTCGTCGTATGTTTCTGATGGGTTCCTACTCAATTGAATGACTTCTAGTAGCAGTTGCGTCCCCGATGTAGTGGCAGCAAGGGGCGCTACAGTACATAACGACATCAATTATGTGAGTTTGTGCGTACATTTCAGTATGAACGATTTGGAGCAAGCAATTGAAATGGCGCTGTCAGCGCATACTGGTGATACCGACAAAGGGGGCGCGACCTATATCCGGCATCCACTTCGAGTAATGGAGCAGATGGAGTCCGAGACGGCTCGAGTCGTTGCGGTTCTTCATGATGTTGTCGAGGATTCCGAGTACGAACCCGAGGATATCGAGGCTGAATTTGGATCGGACGTGCGTGACGCTGTCGAGGCACTGACGAAGCGTGACGGTGAAGCGTATCTTGAGGAGTTCATCCCACGATGTGCACAGAACAAGATTGCTCGCCGCGTCAAGCAGGCAGACATCAAAGACAACATGGATCTCACACGGCTTTCAGACGTATCAGAAGAGACTGTCCGGCGTCAAGTCAAATATCACAGGGCATTACAGCGTCTGGACTCCATCGAGGATTAACGCTAATGGGGATTAGCGTGATATTTTCAGGAACTGTCGAGGTTGTTGAGCGCCTGTGATGCGGCTTTACGTACTCGTTCGTTCGAATCGGACTCTGCCCGCGAACTGAGTGCATCTTTAGCGGCCGTTGCTTCGAGATACCCGAGCGCCCAGCAGGCGTTCTCGCGTGCTGCTGGCAGGTCCTCGTCAAGTGCATCGATCAGTGCCTCAGTCGCAGGCTCGACTGATCCCGGATCATGCTTTGCAACTCGAGCAAGAATAGACGTCGCATTGTATCGCGCATGACCATTCTCGTCGCGGAGCAGCTCAATTGTGTCTGGAACAGTCGGTTGTACTTTTCCAGGATATTCATCAGCTAGATCGGCGAGCAACCCTGCTGCGTTTGCCCGGAGTTGATCCGTGTCTACCGAGAGCAGCTCGTGTGCCGTCGGAATAACGTCTGTTGCCACGTTCGGATACGCTTTCGAGACCTGTCCCAGGACCGAAAGCGCACCAGTACGATGAGAGCGGGACGCATCCTCCACGTGTTCAATGAGCGTTGGAACGACAGGGAGAACAGCCTCGGGATAGGTTGCAGCGATCCGTGTCAGTATCCGCAGTATCGGGTCGGTTTCACTCGTCGTGTCTTTCAGTAATACCTCGAGTTTCGGTACCAAGTCCGTCACGCTCGAGGGATCGCTGTCAGCGACACGGCTGATTACTGTGATAGTGTCTTTACGGAGCCGATCGTCGATTTCGGTTATGAGAAACCTCCCCAAGACGTCGATAGCTGGACGGACGAGTTCCGGCTCTTCATCCGCGAGCTCCTGAAGGATTCCGATGATTTCCGCCTGGACTTCGATATCGGCTGACGGCAATTTATTAACAAGGGTGGGGATAGCTGGCTCGCAGGCCTCGGGGTACTGTTCGGCGATTCGCCTGATTCGGACTAATTCGATTCGGATATCCTCGCTGTCGCCTTCTTTAATTGCCGTGATTGATTTGGAGACACTCTCCGGGGTCGGCTCTTCCGGGAGTTTTTGAAATTTCTGGCTCACGTAATCGTTCGTATACCGATCAAACACTGACCAGTCAGTGAATTCGGAGCCTGGTGGGATAGACACCTCGGAGAGTGTCAGCCACCACTGACTCGTTTGCCCGATCTGCTCGGTCGGTGGTTTGAGCATATCCCACTCGGCAAGTTGATACCCTGTGTCGGGTGACGCTTCTCGTTTTGCGTCCCGGACACGATCAAGCGTCGAACGGCCCCCCTCGTCGTCGCCCATAGCCTATCTATTCGGTTTGGGTGAATGAATATTTCCCCGGACAACGACCTTTCACGATTCAGTAGCGGTTGCTGGCTAACATGTATGTAAGCGAAGGCTGAATTGCTGGTATGCCCTGTCCGATCTGCCGTGACGGTCCGATGAGGCCGCGTGGGGAGTTCCCTGTAGAGGTTTGTGAGGAGTGCGATCAGCGGGCGGTTAATGCAGACGGCGAGACACCATGGATAGGGTATCCCCCGGAGAAACAAGCGGAGATAGACGAATCATCAAACGTAGCACCGCCTGACGATGGAGAAAATCCCGTTTTTATCGACGGTCACAAGTGTTGGCGACGGTACCGATTCGGCGGCTGGATAACCTTCCTTGATTACTACGACTGTGACACACTCGATGAGTTTTACGTCCGACACGGGTTGATGGAACCCCGTGAATCCCGGCAGCAAATCACTTCGGACGACCGTCCAGCGGCCTCAAAACAGAGTACGGATCAAGGTTCGTCATCCGTGGACCGCCGTGATGCGACTCCTGCAAATGAGAGTCCAACCGACGATATTGGTTCGATACACTCTGGAAAGAACCGAGAGAAGCTTCGAAACCTGATCATACAGGGAATACAGATCGATTCTGAATCAGAGACTACCGATAGCGAGATACAGCAGATCGCCAATCTCGTAGGCGAGCCCCCGTGGTCTCAATTAACGATCAAATATCTAGCAATGCTTGCGGCTGATGAACCAGAAGAAGCGCTTGAAGCGCTTCCAATCGTGGCTAGTTCGTATACAACAGCCGAAAAGGAAACGCAGCAGTGGATTATGTACTATTTTTCATCTCTCTCAAAAACACATCCTGATGCGTTGTTTACGGTTCTCGATACACTGATTGACGGGGCAACTGGGGATAGCATCAAGGTGCAATTGAATGCATTAGCAGCTCTGGGACGAATTGTCTCTGCATACCCAAACGTCGGATCTGGGCTGGTAGATGAGATAGCCGAATTACTGGTACATGAAAATCCGATAATCCGGAAGAACGCTGTCGGCCTGCTCGGTGATACTGCACAAAAATATCAGCGTCACGTGGTTGTGCATGCAGCTACGATCGCTGCATGTCTTACCGATGAGGAACCACACGTTCGTCGAAACGCCTCTATTGCCCTCGTCAGATGTGGCGAGGCCGACCCCGAGGCGATTCGAGAACAAAGCGATTGGCTTGAACACGCATTAACCGACGACCAGCCAGAAGTTCGGAAGAATGCGTGCGTGTTGATCGGAAATGTACAGCCGATAGTATCTACGGAGACACTTGAGCGACTCGCTAAAGACGACCCACATAGCGAAACAAGAGAGATGGCTCAATGGGCACTTAGTCAAATTACTTCTTAATTATCATTAATACCACCTGATTTTGACGGCCTCCAAGTCCCCCTATCGACAGAGCTAGTGAGGGTCTATTTCGAGTTGTTAGTTTTTGTCCAAATCGATTGTAGCCATCAATTCAAACACGGACGGTAGATATCTGACGTACGGGTTATAGGTCACTCAGTCTGGATATCGCCGTCTTGCTCAAGCTGTTCAAGAGCTTGTTTGAACACGAGAGTAGTATCGATTAACCACTGTTGGATCTCTTCGACTTTCTGAGAATCTTGGAACTCATTATGGCTGCTATCTTCGTGGGTGATTGTAACCTTATCAAAATCGCGAGTCTTGTCTTCATCCCAGTCGAAGTCGTACTTGGTACTCAAATGTGATACTACCCCAACATCAAGTTCCGAGCTAGCTTCGTCAACAGCGGTTTCAAATTTCGCCCGAAAACTATCATTATTGACTACCTCTCTGGCTCCTTCATAAAACCGAATTGCATTAGAGGCGCCATCATACCCGACCTTTGGTCGGATATATGCAGGTCTATTTTTGTTGCCAGAGGTGAATACAGATACAGCATACGAGGCCCGTGTGTTTATGTTCCCTCCAGTTAGACCATGTTCTTGGTGTTTAGCTTGAAACTCTTTCCAGAAATCTTCTCGTCGCTTCTCTTTTTTACTGAAGGATTGATCTGATTGCACCGCCGGTTCATCAGACAGCGGTCTTCGGATGGCATTCGTTGTCAACAGTTCAAGATCTTGTTCATCATCTCGGTACATTTTGTATTGGACCAATACAACATCTAATTCTCCACAATCGCGAAGATAATCAGCCATATTTGTAACTGCATCATTAAACGCGGTTCCGATTATCACCATCCGTTGATCGGTATTGAATTCGTCTTCCGCGAGCGGCTCCTCAAGATTAAAATGATTTTTGTGCGCTTCTCGGAGCGATTGGCTTTCGTATTCATTAGCCCGCAAGAACGCCTCGTAGTCTTTTTGTAATTCATCGTATCCCCAATGTCGGAGGCGGCTAACGTAATCAAGCGCTTGTGCAATAACATCTCGAGGAGGTTCCCCTCGTTTTAGTTCAGCGATCACGAGATTGCCATCTTTATCTACGCCAACAAGGTCGTACTGTTTGCCGTGCTCAGTCGTTCCCTGTTGACCGATATACAAAATCTCAACACCCCCAATCTCTGCCGCTTGTGTTCGAACAAGCCGGTCTTCAAGATATCTTTCGTATTTAATGTCTACTTCATGAATTCGTGTCATATTTTTATCATCTATCTTATAGACTTCCATAATATACTCTCGTTCTGTTGTTCCAGTAACATATAGATGGGTGCGCAAGAACACAATATATAAAACACAGTACAGCGGCAGAAATCTATCACGATAGAAGGCTTCAGCGAAACCGCTCTGGAAACATTCTCTGAAACAGAGATCAATACTTAAAAACTCGGCGACGAAGACCGATTCTACAGTTGTTCTATCTCTTTTTGGAAACGCGGAAGCGCCACGCCGCGGCTTATTGGGAAGGTAGACCTCTATACGGTTATGAGAGACCACGCAACGTCGAACCAATTAGCGGTAGACCAGCCGACACGAGGCGCTGAGCGCAATCAGTCTCTTGCTGACCAAGCCGACCCAGCCACGGACGGAATGCTGCTGCCGCAGCTCGACGACGGCATCACACTGCTCGACGTAGAGGGGAGCCGAGGCGTTCCGATCCTGCAGTCGCTCGTGCTCGATCACCTCCTCCTCCACGATGGGCCCGCCTTCTGGGTTGACGCAAACGGTCACGCGACGACGACACTCGCGCAGATCGCGCCCAGTCGACGGTTACTCGATCGAATCAACGTCGCACGCGGCTTCACCGCTTATCAGCACTACGCCGCCGTCTGTGATCTCTCAACGGCAGTGAACCAATCCATCCAGGAATCGACCGAGAACACAGGAACAACAGGGAGACAGGCAACGGGTCGCGACGAGAACGGATCTCCCCACACTC
>LFFM01002347.1_pt1 | contig 12553 bp, 10 predicted proteins | sample 643131 | NCBI WGS metagenome assembly LFFM01 (sample SAMN03777445, study PRJNA286221) | soda lake metagenome | biome: soda lake; feature: Kulunda steppe; material: water; isolation source: sample Tc-Br brine of Tanatar trona crystallizer | place: Russia: Kulunda steppe | collected 2011-07
CGATCCCAGCCGACGGCGTTGACGGTGGGTAACGTCAAGCGAAACCGGGAGCCTTGCCCCGGCGTGCTGGCCACCAGCTCCAGATCCCCACCCATCAAGCGGCTCAGCTTCAATGCGAGAGCCAGCCCAATGCCGGCACCCTCAATCTCCCCGAATTCCCGCCCAAGCCGCTCAAAGGCCTGGAAAAGCGCTTGCTGGTCCCCGGGCGCGATCCCGGCACCCGTGTCCACAACATCGATGCAAGCAACGCCGTCGGCCTGGCTGCAAATCAGGGTGACCTGTCCGCCTTCCCGGTTGTACTTGATGGCGTTGGTCAGCAGATTGAGGACGACCTGCTTAGCGCGCAGCCGATCGGCGTGCACGAACAGTGACCGGTCCTCCGGGCAGCCTTCGAGGCGAACCGAGACCCCGCGCTCGGCCGCAGTGTCACGGATCAGCCGCATGCACTCCTGGATCAGATCGCGTGCTGAGACCGGCTCCAGCGTCAGCGAAGTCTTCCCCGCCTCAATCCGCGCTAGATCGAGAACGTCGCCGACCAGATCCCGCAGATGCCACCCGGCACTGAGGATGTGCCGCAGGTAGTCACGCTGGGTAGCCGGTTCTTCCTCCGCATCCGTGTTGAGCAGCTGTGCAAACCCGACAATGGCGTTCAGCGGGGTTCGCAGCTCGTGGCTCATGGCAGAGAGGAACTCGGATTTGGCCCGATCCGTTTGCTCAGCAACCCGGCGCGCTTCGCTCAACTCCAGCTCGCGGCGCTTGTACGCGTCGATATCAAGCAGCCCCCCCTTGACTGCGACCACCCGCCCGCACTCATCGAACTCTGGCCGACCCACGGCGCGAAGCCATCGCTCCCCACCCTCGGCCGGGGCGATCCTGAACTCCACGTCGTAGGGCTCGTGCTCGCTCACACACCGGCGGTACGCCTCCAGCAACCGCTCGCGATGCTCCGGGACGTAGTGGGCCAAACCCTCATGGGCCGGCCGCGGGCCGCTTTCGGCAATCCCGAAAAGCGCGCACGCCCGGGCGCAGAGGTGAATCTGGCCGTGGACCGTATCCACTCGCCAACCTCCGACCCCAAGGGCCCGGGCTGCCTCTTGGAGCAGGTGATCCTCGCTGGTCGGGTCGAATTCCTCGGGCACGGGGGTTTTGCCTGTTTTCCGGGTCGGTTCGCCGAACTGCAGGCCGCAGATCAACGGGCGTGCCACCTACTGTAGCCCCCGGGCGCCAATTCACCCAAGACCCGTGGCGTGGCATTCGGCGGACCGCGCCCCGTCGCCCTGGCCGAGAACATGCCCCGCGACGATGACTTAGTCGCGGAAAGCCCTTACCCTAAACGCTGGAAGGGCGCCGATACCCGCTACAGCCAGCACCCACGTGAGCGATGGCAGGAGAAGACCTTGCGGATTAACGAGCCGGTCACCCAAAAGCGCGTACCCGTCTGGGAGGGGGCCAACATCCTCTCGACCACTGATGCCAAGGGTCGTATCCGCTACATCAACGACGACTTCGTGCGAATCAGTGGCTACCAGCCCGATGAGCTGATCGGCCAATCGCATAACGTTATCCGGCACCCGGACATGCCCCGCGTCGTCTTTGAGCACATGTGGCGACAGCTGCAGGCCGGCCACTCCTGGATGGGGGTCATCAAGAACCGCTGCAAGAACGGGGATCACTACTGGGTCCACGCTTATGCCACACCAATCCGCAATGAGCGTGGCGAGATCACGGAAATCCAGTCGGTCCGCCAGCGCATCGAGGACGAGTCGATCATCCACCGGGCGGAGGCGCTCTACCAAAGCCTCCGCAGCCGTGAGCCCGACAAGGGCAAGATACCCGAGGGGCTGCTGCCTGGCACGGCGCGAGCCGGCTGGTTCGGACTCGCCGCCGGTACCGCTCTGGTGATTGCCTGCCTGGTTGCACTCGCGACGCTGCCTCTGCCGACCTGGGCGCAAGTAGCGACAGCCGCGGTCGGGGTCGTCGGCTACGCCGCCGGCGTCTGGCCGGTGGCGCATCAATTGCGGGCCGCTCAAGCGGAAGCCACCTCGTACCTGTCCGATCCGCTCGGCGAGCAGGTCTACCTCGGCGCACGCAATCCCAGCGCCACCATCCAGCTCGCGCTGTTGCATCTGGCCACGGAGACCCAGGCGATCAGCAAGCGCCTCGGCGACGACACCCACCAGCTTTCGCGGAGTGCCGGCCAGGCGCGTGAGGCCATGCAGACCGTACGCAGCGAGGCGCAGCGTCAGAGCGACGAGACGCGAAGCGTCGCCACCGCCATGGAGCAGATGAGCGCCACCGTGGAAGAGGTGGCCCGGAACGCCTCCCACACCTCGGACGCCACCCAGCGCGCGAACCAACAGACCGAACACGGCCGCGAGACCGTTGAGAAGAGCCGCGAGGCCGTGCGCAGGCTGGTCGAGCGGATCGAGAGCGCTGCAGCACTTATCGAGCGCGTTGATACCGAGGCGGAACGGATCGGCAAAGCATCCACGCTGATCAACAAGATTACCAAGCAGACGCATCTGCTCGCGCTGAACGCGTCGGTGGAGTCAGCACGGGCGGGGGAAGCCGGGCGCAGCTTTACCGTCGTCGCCGAGGAGGTCCGCAAACTCGCCAGCCAGACAGCCGATTCAACCCGCGAAATCAGCGAGATCATCGAGTCGCTGCAGGCGGGCTCGGCCGACGCGGTGGCTGCGATGCAAGAGAGCCGCTCGCGCGCTGAGCAGACCCTTGAACATGCCGACGACTCCGGCACCGCATTGCGCGAGATCGAGCAGGCCGTCGAAGAGATTCGCGATATGGCGGGTCAGATCGCCACCGCCACCGAGCAGCAGGGCGCCACTGCCCGAGAGATCGCCCGCAGTATTTCCAGCATTGAGGAAGTCGCCGGCCGGGTCACCGAGGAGTCGCACCACACCGACGATCAGATGCACCGGGTCATCGACCGCATCGACGGCATCACAGCGCTCACCAGCGGTTTCATCCGACGCCGCGACCACCGGGGCTAGCGCCCCGCCACGGCCCAGGGCTCGTGCGCGTTTCGGCGCGATCAGGTAGTGTATCCATTCTGTCTTGGGCGCTCCCTTGAGCGCGTCCGCGCCCCGGTGAACCTGATCAAGCGATGCCTCAGAGTCCGGAACGAGCCAACCTAAAGCGTGCGGCCAGTCATCCCGCCAACGGATGGACCGCAGGACCGTGCCCGCAGGCCTGGCGACGGGCCGTGGAACACCTCGTCGAACAGGTGCATGCCTGGGAGTTTGAGGGCGGGCCGGTCTGGCGTGCGCAGACGCCCGTGCCCGAGACCGATGCCTTCAGCTGGCTGGAGGCCAACCCGCAAGGCTCGCGCATGTACTGGCGCGACCGAAGCGGGACTACAGAGCGCGCCGGGCTTGATATTGCCTGGCAACGCATTGCCGAGGGCCCTGCAGGCGTGGAGGGTCTGCTGGAGGAATCCCGACAGCTGGCTGCTTCCTACAACCTGCAGATCCAGTGTGCATTCTCTTTCGACGGTCAACCCGGCGAAGCGGAATGGTCAGGGTTCCCCGCCGGCGTGGCGTCGATCCCAGCGCTGGAGTTGATTCGCCAAGGGGAAGAGCTGCACCTGGCGGTCACGCTCATCGCGCACACCCACCGGGACTGGATGCACGGCAAAACCCGGCAGATCGAGCGCCTGCGCGCGCTGCACCCTGGCGGTGAACCGCCTCTGTGGCCTACGCACGTCGTTGAGCGGAGTAACGACCAGGACTATATCGAGTGCCGGCGGCGCATCGGGCGGATCCTCGATGAGATCCGTGCCGGGCGCCTGCACAAGGCCGTCCTCGCCCGGCAGGTCGTCCTGCAGTTCAACCGTCACCTGCCCGCGTTCACGACGCTACGCCGATGGTCAGAGATCACCGGCGGCAGTTACTGCTTCGCTTTGCAGTGGGGGGAGCGGATCTTTATGGGGTGCAGCCCGGAGCGTCTCTTCCGGCGCCAGGGCGATTTCGTCCAGACCGAGTCGCTGGCGGGGACCGTCCGCCGCGGTGAAACCCCGACCGAAGATGAACAGCTCGAGCAGGCGCTGCGCGAAGACCCGAAGCTCATCCGCGAGCACGCTTGGGTAACCCGCTACATACAAGGCGAGCTGGAAGCGCTGACCCACGCCGTCGAGGCGCCTGACCAGGCTAATGTTCTCAAACTGGACCGGATCCAGCACCGACAACTTCCGATCGAGGCGACACTGCGCCCCGGCGTCGGAGATGGGCAACTGCTTCAGGCGCTCCACCCGACACCCGCCGTCTGCGGATTCCCCCGAGATCGCGCACGAAACTTGCTCGCGCAGGAAGAGGTCTTCCAGCGGGGCTGGTACAGCGGTGTGGTGGGCGTGGTTGCACCGCAGGCTTCGGAGCTAGCCGTCGCGATTCGATCGGCGCTCGTCCATGGTGATCGCGCCTGGTGTTATTCCGGTGTCGGTATCGTCGAGGGCTCCGAAGCGGACGCCGAATGGCAAGAGCTCGAGGCGAAGATCGAGTCGTTCCTGGCCGCGGTCGAGACCTGAGCCGCATGGGCGCCGAAGGCGACCAACTGACCCCCCGCTGGGCCGCTTGCCTGATCGATCGGGCAGTGGCGAACGGCATCGAGGATTTCTGCATAGCGCCGGGCAGTCGCAGTGCCCCGCTGGCCCTGGCCGCTTCCCATCGTGCGCGCACGTCCGGCGACTGCCGGCTCCACACCCACTTTGATGAGCGGGGCCTGGGGTTTCTCGGCCTGGGGCTGGCTCGCGGACGCCCAGGCCCCGTGGCCCTGATCACCACTTCCGGCACAGCCGTCAGCAACCTGCATCCGGCACTGACCGAGGCGCGCCAGAGTGGCGTGCCGTTGCTCGCCCTGACCGCCGACCGCCCGGTGGAGCTCCACGATTGCGCCGCCAACCAGGCCATTGACCAAAATGGCATCTTTGCCCAACAGGTGGCGTGGCAACTGAACCTTCCGGAGCCGGATGAGCGGCTTCTCGGTGGATGGCTCCCCCAGCGGCTCGACCAAGCCTTGGAACACCTGGCCGGACCGGCACAGATCAACGTCCCTTTGCGGGAGCCCCTTTACGAAGCCCCTGCACCAACAACCAAGCTGGCAGGGCACCCGGCCAGGCAACCGAATCCGCAATGCACATGCACCGGCCCGCGACTACCCCTGGAGCCGCCCGTACTCTTCGTAGCCGGACAATTAAGCGTCACGGAGAGCCAGGCGCTGCTGGCCGCAGCCGAGTCCCGCAATATTCCCCTACTGGCCGATTACGGCTCCCAGCTTCGACTGCTGGATCATCCGTGCGTCTACCCGGCTCCCGACGCCCTGGTGGCGACACCGGAGGGGCGAGACGCCCTGACCCGTGTCGGCACGGTGGTTCAGTTCGGCGGCCGTCTAACGGGACGCCGCCTCACGGCCTGGCTCGACACCGAAGCCCCGCGGCGGTGGATTGTCTCCCCCACCGGCGAGAACCTGGATCCGTGCTGGCAAGCGCGTACTGTCATCGGCTCAGTCGCGTCGATCTGCGCGGCGTTGCCACCCTTGTCCCAGGCTTCTCTACAGGGGCTCTCGGCGGCCCGGCAGCGCTTTCACTCCGCGCGCCAGGCCATCCTCGACGCCGATGATTTCGCCGAGCCCCAGGCTGCGGCCCTAATCAGTGAATCGCTACCCGCCGGGATGACGCTCTTCGCCGGCAATAGTCTACCCATCCGTGCGCTCGATCTCTTCGCATCCCAGGGCTCGGGCAACCCGGTGCTGACGCAGCGGGGCGCGAGCGGAATCGACGGATTGATCGCGACAGCCGCCGGGTATACCCGCACGCAGACTGCCGGCACCACGCTACTGATCGGAGACCTATCAGCGCTTCACGACCTCAACAGCCTGCCGTTACTCATGCACTCTCCGCACCCGTGCGTCGTCGTCGCGCTGAATAACGACGGCGGAGGCATTTTCGGCCTTTTACCCGCCGCCGAACATGGCCCAGTCCACGACACGCTCTTCCGCATGCCCCACGGCTTCAAACTGGAGGCCGCTGCCCAGGGATTCGGTGTGCCATACAGGCCCTGCGCGACGCCCGATGAGCTCAAGATCGCGTACACACAAGCGTGCCAACGGTCGGGCGGCAGCGTGCTGGAAGTTTTCTGCGCGCCGCACGGCTGCCGATCCCAAATGCGGCATCTCTTCGAAACGCTGGAGGCAGACTGACTCGTATGCTCGCGCTGGGGCCGCCGGGAGCGCCCATGGTGGTCCTGCTTCACGGCTTTCTCGGCGACCCCGAGGAATGGCTTCCAGTGGCCGAGCACCTCGCTGGTGACCGTTATGTGCTCGCACCTGTACTACCGGGGCATGACGGCGAGGCCCCTGCTGCTGACGATTACGCCGGACTGGTGCAGACGCTTGCAGAACGCCTGGAGCCCCATCTACCGGAACAATTCCTGCTCGCCGGCTACTCGCTGGGAGGCCGGCTCGCCCTCGGCCTTGCCGCTCACTATCCGCACCACCTCTCCGGTCTGGTCCTGGAAGGTGCACACCCTGGCCTCCAGTCCGCCCGCGAACGCCGGGAACGGCGGACGCACGACGAGCACTGGGCGTCGCGCATGGAAAGGGAGTCGTGGGCGGAGGTCCTCGATGCCTGGTACCGGCAGCCGATCTTCGCCGACTTGGATGAATCACAGCGGCAAGCCCGGATCGACCGCCGCCGTAACCTTCGGCCCAGCCATCTGGCAGCCACGCTGCGAGCGGCCAGTCTCGCCGGCCAACCCGACATGAGACCGCTAATCCAGCAGCTCGACGTGCCGCTGCGCTATATCGTCGGCGGCCGTGACCGGAAATTCATCCGGATCGCCCGGAGCCTAGAGCGCATAGCGCCGGCGCTGGCGGTTGCCAAACTCCCGTCTGTCGGGCATAACTGCCACGCGGAGGCCCCGGAGGCGGTGGCCCAAATCCTCGACAACACTGCGATTCGCGAGTAGGCCACAACATGAGTGAAAGTCACCCGAATTCTATCGTCCCCGCACTGGAGTGGACCGATTGCTCTGCGGACTATGAGGATATCCTCTACCACAAGGCGGACGGGATCGCGAAAATCACGATTAACCGCCCGGAGGTGCGCAACGCCTTCCGGCCCCGGACCGTACTCGAGATGCAGCAAGCTTTGGCCGACGCACGCTTCGATCAGGACATCGGTGTAGTGATCCTGACTGGATACGGCGACCTGGCCTTCTGCTCCGGCGGAGATCAGCGGGTCCGCGGCGATTCCGGCTACCAGGACGAGAGTGGCACCCACCACCTGAACGTCCTCGATCTCCAGCGGGACATCCGCTCCTGCCCCAAGCCCGTTATCGCCATGGTTGCTGGCTACGCCATCGGTGGCGGCCACGTCCTGCACTTGATCTGTGACCTGACCATCGCCGCCGACAACGCCCGCTTTGGGCAGACCGGACCGCGTGTCGGCTCCTTCGACGGCGGATTCGGCGCCAGCTATATGGCCAGCGTTGTCGGCCAGAAGAAGGCACGGGAAATCTGGTTCCTCTGCCGCCAGTACGACGCCGAGCAGGCCCGCGACATGGGTCTGGTCAACACCGTGGTGCCGCTCGCCGAGCTCGAGCGGGAGACCGTGGAGTGGTGCCAGCGGATACTCGAGCACTCGCCCATCGCGTTGCGCGCGCTGAAATCGGCCTTCAACGCCGGCACCGACGGCCAGGCCGGCGTTCAGGAACTCGCCGGGAACGCGACGATGCTCTTTTACATGACCGAAGAGGGCCAGGAAGGGCGAAATGCCTACCTGGAGAAGCGGCCACCGAACTTCCGCAAGTTCAAGCATAATCCGTGAACCAGTGCGCCACCGGCCTTACGCTGGACTTATGGCACTATCGGGTTTCGCTGCGCTGCCCCGCACCCGTACGCCGGCGGGAGGGCCTGGTCTGTCAGTGGCGGACGGACTCCGGGCACGAATGCTGGTCGGAAATGGCACCGCTGCCTGGCTTCAGCCGCGAGGACCTGGCGACCTGCGAGCTTGCGAGCCGACAGTTGCTGGACCTGCTGCCGGTTGAGCAGGCCCTGGAGCAGCGGCATACCGCAAAACTCCCGGCAGCTGCCCGATTCGCTTTCGAGGCAGGTCGCTGGCAACTGCTCGGGGGTCCGCCCGAGCCGCCGCGCCTGGAGCCGTGCCGGCTCCTGGGCGCGGAGGCGCTGGCTGCAGGGGAGTGCCCCGAACGGGCGGCCGCTTTAAAGGTGAAGGTCGGGCGTGCGGCCCCGGAGCGCGAGCGCGCCCTGCTCCTTGCCCTCCTTCACAAACTCCCACCCGGGGCACAGCTTCGCCTGGACGCCAACCGGAGCCTGACCGCCGCACAAGTGCGCACCCTCACTCACGGCTTGCCGCCCTCACAGGTGGAGTTCCTCGAGGAACCTCTCCTGCCCGGAAGCCGTTACGATGACTGGGAAGAGATCAGCACCATCCCATTCGCCTGGGACGAAATGCTGCTCCAAGCCCCAGAGCCCGACCTGAGGACACCGGGCCTTGGGGCGCTCGTGGTCAAACCCATGCTCCTCGGCCTCGAACCCGCCCGCGCCTGGGTGGAAAAAGCGCGCGCTGCCGGTGTGAAGGTCATCCTTAGCGGAGCGTTCGAGAGCAATCTGAGCCTCGACCTCTACGCTGCCCTGGCCCATGAGTGGGAACTCGAAGGGCCGCACGGGCTCGACACCTTCGGGCCCTGGCCGGAAGCACTGATCCGGCCGCTGATCAGTCAGCCCGATTGCCAGCGGCCCATCCGCAACCTCGAGCAATTGGAGCACCGGGGACGATGGGCGAGCTAGGGACGCAGAAGCTGGAGTGCCGACTCACCAGAGCCGCCCGCCTGGCCGGCGCGCGGGAGGCGTTGATCACGCCCGCGGGAACGTGGAGCTTTCAGGAATTCGACGAACGGGTGGAAGAGCGGGCCCTGGCCCTCCAGGCGTTCGGGTGCCGCCGCGACGAGTGGATCGCCGCGGCGCTGCCTGCCAACGCCGAAGGCCTGGTCGAGTGGCTTGCCCTGTTGCGTGCCGGCTGCCGGCCCATCCCGCTGGCACCCCGCATGCCGGAGGCCCCACGCCACGCCCTGTTAATCGAGCAACAGATCCAACGGTTTATCCCCGGGCCGGGGCGGAAGCCGGAACCTTCCTCCGCCCCGGTGCACGGCCCGCTTCTGCGGTCTTTCGATGCGCACGCGCCTCGGGCCGGGGTGGCAACCTCCGGATCGACGGGCAATCCACGCATCGCTGTCCACAGTTACGCCAATCACGTACTTAGCGCCCAGGGCTCCAGCGTCCTGCTGCCTCTTGCCCCCGGCGATCGATACTTGCTCTCTCTGCCGATCCACCACGTAGGCGGTCTCGCCATCCTCTTTCGCTGCCTTGAGGAGCAAGCCACCTTGATCACCGGTGGACGGGCCGAGGACCCGGCGTTCCTCGAGCACCACCAGGTCACCCACTGCTCCATGGTCGCAACCCAGCTCCAACGCCTGTTGGCCGGGGGCTCCGCACCCGGTTCGCTGCGGGCGATCCTCCTGGGGGGCGGCCCCATGGATACAGACCTGACCGCGCACGCCCAGAGGCTAGGTCTGGCCTGCTACACCAGTTACGGCCTGACCGAGATGAGTTCTCAGGTGGTTACTCACCCGCCGCAAGGCCCGGCACGGATCCTTCCCCACAGGGAGCTGTCGATCGCCGAGGACGGCGAGATTCTCGTCCGGGGCGGCACGTTGTGCCTCGGCTACCTCAAAGCCGGAGAACTGCAGGGGGTTACCGACGCTGCGGGCTGGTTCCACACCCGGGACCTCGGCGTATGGCGAGACGGCAGGCTGGAGGTCATCGGACGTAAGGACCATCAGTTCATCAGCGGCGGCGAGAATATCCAGCCCGAAGCCGTTGAGACCATCATCGCGCAGCACCCCTCCGTCCAGCGCGCGGTCATCGTGCCGGTTCCGGATCGCGAGTTCGGACAACGACCGGTGGCTTTCATCGAGACCGGCCAGGACCTCGATCCAGAGTCGCTTCGCGCCTGGCTCCGGGAGCGGCTGACCCCGTTCATGATCCCGGTGGCCTTCTTCCCGCTGCCCCCGTTCGACGGCATCAAGCCGCCACGCCAGGCACTCACGCAGCGAGCCAGCGAGCTCCTGCACAAGCACGATTAGATCGACGCCGTTGGGGCCGGGGGACACGCACTTCCCCTACACTGGGCCTGCGAGTAACGCCAATGAAAGGAGCCGATTCATGTCCATCGCACACTGGATGGTTCTGGTAGCAGCCTTCCTGCCCATCGTCTTTGCCGGTGCGGCAAAGGTCGGAGGGGGCCAATTCGATAACAGCCGTCCCCGGGAATGGTTCGAGCGGCAAAGCGGCTGGCCGAAGCGAGCCCACTGGGCGCAGCAAAACGGCTACGAGGCGTTCCCGCCATTCGCCGCCGCCGTGATCATCGCCCATCAGGTGAGCGGCCCCCAGGGGATGATCGACGTCTTCGCCGTGCTCTTTGTGGCCCTGCGCATCCTTTACGGGCTCTTCTACATCGCGGACTGGGCCAACCTGCGCAGCCTTTCCTGGCTCGGCGGAGCCCTTTGCATTGTCGCCCTGTTCCTCGTCGCCGCTGGTGGCGGCTGACTAGTCGGTCAGCTTGGGGGTCGCCCCCTTCGCGATCTATACTCGCCTCACAGGTGCAAACTCAGGAATAAAAGGGAGTACAGGAATGACTCGTCTCAACGCAGCACCGTTAAGCAGGATAGGCCTTGGGATTGCCAGCGCTGCGCTGGCACTGGCGGTCAGCACTGCCGCAGCACAGCCGCAGGAGCGGGGTGGCCCCGGAGCCGGGAAACACTACGGTCCGATGATGCAACCGAACCCAGGCATGATGCTTCACCAGGGCCAGGGCACTGGCTACGGCCCCGCCTGGGAATGGATGCGCGGCGGTTATCATGGGGGCTTCGGTGATCCGATGAGTCCCCTCTGGGCCCTGGAATTGGAGGGCGAAAAACTGACCATGCTCCGGGACCTTCGCCGGGCCCATCGGGAGCTGCAGGCGGGCCACGCGGTGAAGCTCGCCGAGATGCGTGATGAAATGGCGGAGCTACTCGCTGTGGAGAAACCGGACGCCGAAGCGGTGGAGGAGCTCTACCTGCGCATGGCGGAACTCCGCGGCGAACTGCTTGCAGAGCGCGTCCGGATGCGCAACGAGATGATTGAACTTCTCGATGAGGAGCAAAGAGAGCGTTTCCGGGAGGAGTTCGGCCCACGCCGTCGCTGAGTCAACAACGACCGCACGTTCCATCGACTCTCTGCGGGCGGCACCGCGCCGCCCGCGGGCGGGTCAGCCCTCCACTCGATCGGCCCGATCACTGAGCATGACCGCGATCCAGCGCGTCTCCGGCTGCGCCTCCAGGGCGAGCTTCGCGATCATGGTCAAGGGAATGGAGAGCAGCATCCCGACCGGACCGAAGACCCAGCCCCAGATCATCAGGGACATCAGTACCACCAAAGGCGAGAGCCCGAGCGTCCTGCCCATAAGCCTCGGCTCCAGAACGCTACCTATTGCCACGTTCGTGGCCACGTAGAGGGCTACGGCGAGCACGGCGTCGAATAATCCCCCTCCGACCAGGGCGACAGCTACCGCGGGCACCGCGGCGATGAAGGAGCCGACGGTGGGGATGAAGTTGAGAAGACCCGCCAGGATCCCCCACAGCACCGGGAAATCGACTCCGATCAGCCACAGGCCGACGCCGATCACAATACCGGTAAGTGTGCTTGTGGCGCTTTTGATGAAGATGTACCGATCCACCGCCCTGAGAAATCGCCGGGTCCGCACTCGCGCCCGGCGGCTTGCAGGAAACGCGACGGCCAGCTTACCCGGGAGGGTGCTCTCCTCCAGAAGCAGGAACATGAAGGCGAGCAACACCAGGAAGGTCGCGGCAGTGAACTGGCCGAGGCCACCGGCCAGCGTCGTGGCCGCATCGGTCAGCGTGCCGACCGCCGGAAGCGGGATCTGCTCCGGTATCGCCTCCTCGGGAACACCCAGCTCCATCAGGTATTCGCGCACCTGAATGAAAACGCTACCCAACTGCTGCTGGTACTGCGGAGCCTGCGCCGCCATGGTTTCCACTGCGCCGCGCAGCGCATTGAACAGCAGGAAGAAAACCAGACCAACGGCAAGAAACAGGACCAGTACGGCGAGAGGCCCCGGCACACCGCGCTGCTGCATCCAATTCAGCGGGGTCGCCGACGCGATGGCCAGGAAGGCTGCCAGCAGCAGGGGGTTCACTATCGACGAGACTGCCTGCAATCCCGCCAGCACGATCACAAGCGCCGCTGCACCGACCAGCCAGTGCCAACTCGTCAGGGCCATCTGGGGTTTACGCATCACGGAAGCGGATCCTCACCATACGACGCCTCACCTCGGGTAAGCGGCCAACGCGGCTGAACCCCGCCGCCACCGTAGTAACTAGCCATCTCGACACCATCCAGCACCTGCGGTGTCTTCGTCGGATGGTACAAATGTTCCAGGATCGTCTGGTAGGCCATTACGGCC
>LFFM01002348.1_pt1 | contig 12547 bp, 11 predicted proteins | sample 643131 | NCBI WGS metagenome assembly LFFM01 (sample SAMN03777445, study PRJNA286221) | soda lake metagenome | biome: soda lake; feature: Kulunda steppe; material: water; isolation source: sample Tc-Br brine of Tanatar trona crystallizer | place: Russia: Kulunda steppe | collected 2011-07
AGGCGGCAAGCAACTCTCCGTGGTGTGTATCGAGCCGGTCAAGGCGTTGCTCAATCAGTGCTGAGGAGTCCTGTGTCAGTGTACTCTGTTCGGGGAGTAATCCAAGCGACCGGAACTCCTCATCGTATACCGCACGCTCAAACTCGCCAGTTTCTTCCTGTACGGAAACTGCGGTTGCTCCGGCAACGTCTATTCCTACTTCTTCGTATCCTTCGCTTGTTGGTTCATCCGGCGTAAGCAGCCAACCCGGCTCTGTCGCTTCCGAATCAGCAGTATCGACCAGGGAGTTGGGACCAGCTGTAGTGTCGGTAACCGCCGCTCCGGCCACTGTGGTTACCAGAATACCAGCGAGTACCACGACGCTGAGAGCGGTTACCATCGTGAGGAGTGGGCGGCCTCGCTGTGACATATCCTTCCGTTTGTCGGCCTCCGTTAAAAACGTCGCGGGAGCGTGAACAGCGAAATACCTTCAGTCGAACCCGGCTTCAGCGATGGAGGGGCGGCGAGACAGTTCATCAAGGCTGCTAACGTTTCATGGAAAGTGTTTTGGCTGACGGGGGCAACAGTCCCGAGTATGCCTTCGTGGTCCCAAGCCCTCCTTGCCGTTGTCGCGGCAGCCCTCTTTTTCGGTATCATCATCGGTAGTGGTGGTGCCTCTCCCTCCTTTGCGGACCAGCCTACGGAATATGACACTGGGCCGGGCGAACAGTCCATTGACGGTGTCACCGGTCCGACTGATACTACCTTTTCATCGCCGCTTACCGATAACCCGCTCGACACAAACACGACAATTACGATTCAATTAGGCACGGATGGAACGGCCTACTGGCAGCTTACTGCGTCGTATCCGTTGACTAGTGAGTCGGAACGAGAGGGGTTTGACGAGATCGCCTCCACATTTGAGGCCGACGACGACCGCGACCTCGGCCTTGCTGCCTATGAGGCTGCGGCGGAACGCGTTGATGACGACCTTGACCGAACTGTTCGTATCGAAAACAGGGAGCAATTTGCTACCGTCCACGAACACAATGAGAGCGCGAATGCAACGGGTATTCTGACCGTCGAATTTGAGTGGACCGGGTTTGCGAGAGCTGATGGTACCGAGTTACATATCGATGATGTCCTCGTTGCCGATGGAGACCGCTGGTTCCCTGGACTCGCAGGTGACCAGCGGCTCGTTATCGAACTCCCTGACGAGTATGGCGTCAGAAGTGCTAACGTCTCTCCCGAAAATGGAGCGCTTATCTGGGATGGGCCTGCTGATTTCACTGGTGGTGAACTCAGCTCCACCTTCGTCGGCGATACCAACGGGAACGGAGAACAACCACCTGTTGAAAACGAAACGAGTCTCGTGCCATGGGTACTGATTGGTATCGCTATCGCCGTTGCAGGCGGCTTCGCTTATCTTGCCCGTGATAACCTCCGAACGCTCATCGAAGGGCAGGAAGGTCCTGTTACAACCACGGACTCGAAACAGAGTGAAAGTTCGTCGAGTCCAGAGCTGAATCAAGTATCGGAAGACGATATCGGTGAGGATGAAATAGCGCCCGATTCGGACACTATCGACGAGGAACTGTTGAGCGACGAAGAGCGGGTTGAGCACCTGCTCGAACAGAACGGTGGACGGATGAAACAGGCGGATATCGTCAAAGAGACCGACTGGTCGAATGCAAAGGTTTCACAGCTTCTTTCCGGGATGCACGAGGACGGACGGATTGACAAGCTACGTATCGGCCGCGAGAATCTCATTTCCTTCCCCGAGGAATCGCTAACGGCCGACGATGATGAAAATTAACTGGAAACGTAAACCGGTCGACGGAACAACTGATAGTCCTACTAGCACAGTCACGCCGTGAGCTCTTTTTGTAGCAACAACCCATCGCCGCTTTCAAAATAGCCCGGGAGTTTTTCAATGACCTCGAACCCAACAGCCTCGTAAAACTGTCGCGCTGTCGTATCACTCTTCCTGACAGTCAGCGAGAGGCGGTCGTATTCGCCCATGGTGAGACACGCATGTTCGACCAGCGCAGAACCGTGGCCTGCCCGCTGGTGGTCAGGGTGGACAGCAAGTTCCGGAATATGAACGGTTCTGGAATCGGTATCCGGGACGAGAATAATATAGCCAACCACAACCGATTCCGTACCACATTCTAGCTCTCTGACGGCAGCCGAGATGGTTCCGCTCGATGCAGCTTCCAGCAACGAGGGGACCGGCTCATCAAGCGTCATGGACTGAATCTGTTGCAGCTGGGGATAATCTGTGGGCCGTACAGCGCGGTTTACTGGCATAGTTTCTGGAGGCGATTTACTGACCATTTACTCAGAGTGGCTGAACAGGGATACCGACAAGGGTGGCGATGGCAGCACCCGCGAGCGCGGCGGAGAGCGTTGCAAGAAAGTTCACACCCTGGTTTCCAACGACGCGACCCTCGATAGTGGCACCGAGGATGCTATCGACAGTCATCCCGATAAAGCCAGCGGCAAGGATAATCAATCCCCCACTGAGACTCAGTTCGGTAATTGAGATGATGCCAATGACAGCAATAATACTCGCACCGGTCACGCCGGCCACTGTTCCCTGCCAGGTTATTGCGCCATCTGTCCCCGGTTCGACTGTTCTGAGCGTCGTGATAAGCCGCGGATTGTCATACAGGCCACCGATTTCGCTTGAGAGCGTATCTGCGAGCGCAGCAGCCACTGCACCAGCAAAGGCAAAGAAGACGACGGACTCCGAAATCCCGAGCTCTCCACTTGCGGGCGCGATGAGCACGGCAATGAGCGCGGCGAAGGAGTTTGCAAGCACGTTCCCGGAGCCACGTGCCCCTTCGTTTTGCTCGGCAATTCCGCGTGCTATCTTTTCGTCGTACCGGAACTTCGAGGAGAGGCCCCCGATGCCAAAAAACGCAATGAGCATCAGAAACCAGCCGTAGTCGCCGAACACGATTGTTAGTAATCCCAGCAGCACGCCAGTTAACATCCCCGCAAGCGAGGCAGTTTTGAGCGCATACGAGAGATAGCCAAGGATGAGCGTAATGGCGAGCGCAACGGTTATTCGCGTCGTCGAAATGGTGACGGGAAGACTGGCAAACAGCCACAAAAGGAGCGAAACGGTCACCATCACCAGTGCGTCATCGCGTTTGAACAGTACTTCTCGAAGCAACGCTGCGATGAGTGCTCCACTGACCGCAAGGAAGGTACCTGTCTGCCAACCGATGGTTTGACCAATCAGTTCGACTGTGAGCAGCTGTCCGATTACTGCGGCGACAGCACCCCCAAGCACGAATCCGCCCGTTGCAAGCACTCGTTCACCAGCTAGTTGGCGCACGATCTGGCCCGCGAGATTACCGAACCCAACGAGTAGAATTGTTCCAACGTAGATGGACGCTGGCATGCCGAACCCAACGGCGATGATGGCGATTCCTGCGCCAGCGAGTGCAAACGCAGCGAGTCCGTAGAGCTTTCCGTCACGTCGGTCGCCTGGCCGTGCGAAAAGCGCGAACCAGATACTCGATTTGTTCACTGTCAGTGCAAATCCGGCAACGAGCAAAAACGGGGCGACGGCGGCGATAGTCGCCACCGCTGGCTCGTCGATACGTTCGGCCAGCGGAACCGTCAGCGAAAGCGACCCGACGAGCGCGAATGCGGCCGCGCGTCGGATTGGGGATGTCACGATGGGCGATATTCCCGAGCCGTACTTACACTTTCCGAAAACTCGCTTTGGGAACGAAAGCTGTTAAGCTACCAGGCCGAAAGGACATGATTGTGGGCCTATACGACCGCTATCTGGCGTTTCGACTGCGCAAAGCAGCGCCACAACTCCCGGAGACAGTTGCCCTTGTCCTCACCGAGCGTGATTTGCTCGAATCGGGTGCGTATGAGACGCTTAACTCGGTCATTCGGTGGGCTTTCGAATTTGATGCCGAGCAGCTCGTTATCTACGTCAGTGTTCTCGATACCGGTGTGGTCGAGAGACTCAAGACACAGCTTGAGCGCCTTGAAACACCGTACGAGGTTGCGGTCCGCTCACCGAACCATGAAAGCAGAGCTGATGCGCCGGTGCAGGTGAGTATTGGGCTGGGTGGGAAACACGAGTTTGCCACGGCGGTTCGCAGCGTTGCCGAGGCCGTTGAGCGCGGCGAACTTGACCCTGAGTCCATCACCGAAGAAGATATCGAAGCCCGTCTGGTTTTTCAGACTGCTCCAGACCTCGTTATCAAAACTGGTGGGGAACGTCTTTCCGATTTCATGATTTGGCAATCCGTCTACTCCGAGCTCTACTTTACTGACGTCAACTGGCGAAATTTCCGTCGACGGGATTACCTTCGGGCCCTCCGGGATTACCAGAACCGAAAGCGGCGGTTTGGCGAGTAACGTCCATCAATTTCCTGAACGTCTCGCTCCCTTAACCCGACAGAATTAGGCAAGTTCGCCGCAACGTCGCTAGTATGTCTCGTGCATTGATTATCGGCGGCACTCGTTTTATTGGCCGTCATCTTGTCGAAGAGCTACTGGCTGCACAGTATGATGTAACGCTATTGAACCGCGGTCGTCACGAGAATCCGTTTGCTGACCACGACGGTGTCTCACACATTACTGGCGACCGAACGAGCGGGGCAACCCTTGCGAACGCGGCAGAAGAAGTTGAACCCGATATTGTCGTCGACTGCGTTGCGTATTATCCGGGAGAAGTTCGAATGGCGACAAAGGCCTTCAGCGATGTTGAAGCATACGTCTTCATCTCCAGCGGCTCTTCTTACGGGCCAGACCACATTCCAAAACGAGAGGGTGAAACGCCGCTCGAACCCTGCACTGATGAGCAGGCTGTAGATGACAGCTCGGAGACCTACGGCGCACGTAAAGCGGAGGGGGACCGGGCCATTTTCGAGGCTGCAGAAAACGGCGTGAACGCAATGGCAATTCGCCCGACAATCGTGTACGGGCCATACGATTACACCGGCCGGTTTCATTACTGGGTTCGCCAGGTCAAAGAGCATGATACCGTACTCGTTCCCGGCGATGGAACCAATATTCACCATATTGTCTCCGTTCAGAACGTCGTTCGCGGCATTCGGGCTATCGCTGAACATGGAACGGCAGGTGAGGTGTACAACGTTGGTGACCGACGCGTCCTGACGCTTGGGGAGACTGTCGAGACCATTGCAGATATTCTCAACGAGAGTGTCGAGGTTGTCACTGCCGGTGAGCGAGAGTTAGCGACCGAAGGTATCGAGTTGACTGATTTCCCGCTCTATAACCCGAACCCTCATATCCTTTCGACGGAGAAACTTCATTCCCTTGGGTGGAACCCATATGGTTACCGAGAGGCATTTCAGGAAGCGATTGCGTGGGATGCCTCACCGGCCGAAAAGCCCGGCCCTGACCGTACTGCTGTCGAGAGTGTGATAGAGTTCGTATCAGTCTGAAATCGGTATCGCGCCGTTTTTACCCATCCACACGCTAGGGGACTTCGAATGCTGTCGAAAGGCTGTGAACAGTGTGCCAACGGTGGCAAGATGGTGTTGTTCGTCTATGGCTACTGTGACCAGCGGGACTGTTTTTACTGTCCCCTTGGGGAAAACCGAAAGAACGTCACTGAAGTCTATGCGAACGAGCGACAGGTCGAATCAGACGAGGATATTATCGAGGAAGCCTACCGGATGGACGCTCTCGGCACGTCGATAACTGGTGGCGAACCGCAGGAAGTACTCAACCGAACCTGCCGATATATTTCGATGCTAAAAGATGAGTTTGGCGAAGAGCATCATACGCACCTCTATACTGGCATTACAGGTGGGCGAGAGAACATGCGCGCGCTCGCCGAGGCTGGCCTTGATGAGATTCGGTTTCACCCACCGTTCGAACAGTGGGGAGACCTCCATGGGACAGAATGGGAAGACATCCTCTATATCGCCCGTGAGGAGGGACTCACTCCAGCGTTCGAGATTCCCGGCATCCGTGCTGAGGAGGAGTTTCTGGAATTTCTCGACGAAGGGGCTGCTGAGTTCTGTAACATCAACGAGTTCGAGATGAGTCAAGGGAACTTCCGGCGGATGCAACAGGAAGGGTACGAACTCAAAGACGGGCATATGAGTGCGGTTGAGGGAAGTCATGAAATTTTAGAGACAATGGGCGACCATCCGAAGGTCTATTTCTGTACGTCGGTGTTCAAAGACGCTGCCCAACATCGGAACCGTCTCAAACGGACTGCCCACAACATTCGTCGACCGTTTGACGAAGTTACCGACGACGGAACGCTCGTTTACGGGAAGACGTGGACTGACCCCGACCAATTCGAACGACTTGGAGTCCCTGAGGAGTTTTACGTCGAAAAGACCGACCACATCGAACTGGCCTGGTGGCTCCTTGAGGAGATGCTTGAAGAGGGTGACCTCGAACGAGGGGAAATTGTCGAGCAGTACCCGACTGTCGAGGGAACTGTTGTCGAACGCACGCCACTTGCGTAATACGCTTTTTGATTCGTTATGTACCTCTCACACCCCGTCCGTCGGATGCGTGAAAACCCACAGGAAGGCGCGGTTGTGACACTCATCGTCGAAACTACTGACGGTGACGACCGGACAATTTCAACCGTGATTGACGCTGTCGAATCCGTCGGGGGAACTGTCGAGAAGGAACGTCCCTTTGGTTCGTTAGAGATTAGTATCTACCAGGAGGATATTGCTGACCTCTGTTCGGTCGAGGGGGTCAGTGCACTCCAGACGGACAACACAATTGGCTTTACCGGCGACGCTGGCGAGGATGTGTGATTGCTCCGGGATTTCGAACACCAGTATTTTTGCAGGCTGGACCGCTAGCGGAGCATAATGGATGTAAGAAAGGTCGGGGCGACGCTCGTCGTTGCGGCCGTTTTCGGGACGCTTGCTCTCCGGCCCCTGCTGGCAAATCCCGCTATCACGGATGCGCTCAGTACCGGGACGAGCGATTGGCGTGTATTACTTGTTGCGCCACTCGTCGTTGTCTCGTTGGCGATTGTCGCCCTTCGAATTAAAGCATCAAATACAGAGACAGACTGGGAACCACCACGGGAAAACGAGATTCAGCACAATTCCTGGGCTGATGAGACGGTGGCTGATGACGAGGAGTCAGACACTCCTGACCCTCAGCCAAGCGTCAGCATCCTCTCTGGACAGGGTGGCTCTCGAAACCGGGATTTCGAGATAGAGGACCTGCCGCCGGATGCTGAATTGAGTCATCATCTCGAACATCTGCAACAGGAGCTAGCTGATGACCGGGAGCTAGCGACTGACCTTCGGACGCTTGAGGAGGTTGTCGAGGAGGTCGAAGGTGACCGCCAGATACCACGACGCTGTCCCCATGAACACTGCGATGCCCGCTGGACCGAACGGAGCGTTTTTGGCCGGAATACGGACCAGTACGAGTTGCTGGACAAACAGACTGTCGTCTGTCTGGAATGTGAACGGACGTACGGTCTGCCTGAGCCCGTTTCGGAGAATGCTGGTGATAATTCGTCGAATGAGAACGCAGATAGCCGCCAACAACAGTAACTCGCTATTCTTCGAGGATTTCGCCGTCCTCACGCTCGCTCGGGTCTGAATCAGCACGTTTCCGGACGTCAACGCGGTAATGTTCCAGAATATCCCGACCAAGAAGGAGTGGGAACTGCATATGCGAGCGGTCTTCAACACTTGCGGTAACGGTATGCTGGTTGCCACCGATACCGATAACGAGGTCGACCACCGGTCGGGCTTTACCACCCTTGACGCTCCCGGATTTCACTCGGGTCATGCTTTTGATTGGGCCAGCCCCAATTTCCGCTGCCAGTTTCGTATCGATACTGGTCCGGGTTGCCCCAGTGTCGGATTTTGCCATAACCTGTGTTGAGCCTGCCGTTCCGGCGACCATTACCTCCTCGATATAGCCGATAACCGGCGCTTCCTCAGGCATTGGTGAGGGGGCTGGCGCGCATGCAGGACGGGAATCATCAAGCGTCTGTGAAATCTGTTTAACTGCCTTCTCATCGACTGTCCCGTCGGCTTCCTCGATGGCGAGTTTGGCAATATATGGTGCTGGTGAGACGCCGGTTGCCTCGAAGAGGCCCTTAAATCCGGCAGTCGGGTTAACCTCAAGGACGTACCAGCCATCGTAGCCCTCAATGAGGTCGACACCGGCGTAATCCAGTCCCATCACTTCCGCAGCATAGAGAGCAGTTTCGGCTGCTTCTTCGGGCATCGAATCGCTTGCATCCTCGACAGCGCCGCCAAGCGCAACGTTGGTCCGCCAGTCGCCTTCGGGAGCGTATCGGTACATTGCACCGACGCTTTCGTCGCCGACGACATACACGCGGAGGTCCCGATGTTCCTGGTCGTCGCGGTCGATAAGTTCCTGCAGGAACGCCTGTCGGTTTCCAACCTTTGGATTGACGTATTCGGTCAGGTCGACTTTCCAGGTCCCACCGCCGTGGGTTCCGATTGCTGTTTTGTAGACGCCAACGTCGCCAAAGCGTTCTCGACCCTCATTGAGTCGGTCGTTTGAGAGTGCAAGCAGTGCATCAGGCACGCGAATGTTCCAGTCTGCCAGGGTTGCGGCCGCAGCGAACTTATGAATCGATGCGAGCACTGCGTCCGGTTGATTGAGCATCGGGCGGATTCGGCTGAACGTTGTTGCCAATCCGAGATGTTCGGCTGGTGCTTCTGTATTTGAAAGTAACAGCCGATTTGCAATCACGTCGACATCCGGTTCGACATCAACCTGCCCATCTTCGACGCTGATTGCCGCAGTTTCTTCGCGCAGCCAGACTGGCTCGTGACCAAGGTCGGCTACTGCGTTCAAAATAGCCTTCGTTTCTTTGCTGTTGTGGAGAGACAGAACACCCACACGTACCGTCTCATCGGTCATATCTGTATTACTGACTGGTCGGGGTTTAGATGTGCCGATGATCTATTTGAAAGTGCAATGAAAGAAGCGACATTCTCTGGAACGTGATATATATACCGCCGGGAACTCAGGTACTGATATGAGACAACCTCGCGTAGTTTTCGGTCACAGGTCACTGCTGAATAGCGACGCAGAGCGAGGGGAGGTGACAGCCGATGACTGAAGCGGGGAGCTTTACATTTAGCGGCGGCGCGGTCGCACCCGGCGAGCGCCAGAACCTTCGTTACAGCATCAGTGAGACCTATCTTGGCGACCCTGTTCGACTGCCGGTCACAATCATTAACGGCGAACAGGATGGACCGACAGTTTTTCTCACTGCGGCATCGCATGGTGACGAACTCAACGGGATTGAAGTCGTCAGGGAGGTTGCCCACGAATGGGACCTCTCGGACCTCGCTGGAACGCTTGTGTGTCTCCCAGTGCTCAACGTCCCTGGCTTTCTTGCACAGGAGCGGTATCTCCCTGTTTATGACCGCGACCTGAACCGGTCGTTCCCCGGCCGTGAAGGCTCAACGAGCTCGAAACGGATGGCGCATAAAATATACACGAACTTTATCGAGCCCTGTGATTATGGGCTTGATTTCCATACCTCCACGCGTGGGCGGACAAACATGATTCACGTCCGGGCTGACATGGCCGATACCGCAACGGCACGTCTGGCAAACGCGTTCGGGACGAACGTCATCATCGATAGCGAAGGGCCTGAAGGAACACTCCGTGGCGAAGCAACTCGTGCGGACATTCCCACAATCACTATCGAGATGGGAGAGGCACACCGGTTTCAGCGTGAACTTATCGACGAAGCGCTTGCAGGCGTCGAGAGTGTCTTTGCCGAGTACAGCATGCTCTCACAACCCACCGTCCGGTGGCCGGGGTGGCGGACCGTCATTGCCGGGTCGAGCGAGAAAACCTGGATTCGAGCGGATGTCGGAGGTATCGTCGATATGCACCACAAAGAGGGCGAACTCGTCCGCGAGGGCGAAGATATCTGTACGATTACGAACCCGTTCAAAACGGAGAACGTTGTCGTCGAAGCGCCGTTTACCGGTCTGTTGGTGGGAATGCTCGAAAACCCGGTTGTCTACCCGGGGAATCCGCTCTGTCATCTGGTCGAGCTAGATACGCAGATTCAGGGAATAATAGAGAGCCAATCGTAGTCAACCGCCCCGCGCACGGTGGCGCTGGGCTTGTCAGTGAACTCGGCCTCTGCCGACGGTTCGTCGGACGGGACAAATCCCCGGTTCGGCGTTGACGAGACGCGTCGCGTCTCGCTCGCACATCAGGTTTCTACGAAACCTGAGGACGTCACGGTTCCTGACTTCAGGGCGAGTTGACTGTCGCCCGTCCGCCGAGACGACTGTAGGCCCCGACGGACATACCGCCACCCAACATTCTTCGCACCCACATAATCTGCATTCTGAGTTGCACCGCACGACTCACACTCGAACTCTGCCTGTCGCACTCGGTTCCCCTCGCTCGTGTGACCACATTCGGGACACCGCCGACTCGTGTTCTTTGGATTGACAAACTCGACGCTAATCCCTTCGGCTTCGGCCTTGTACTCCACGAGATCAACCAGTTGTCGGTGTGCCCACTGGTGGAACTCTTTGACTGGTGGCGCACGTTCTCGAATGTGTTTTAGATTCTCGAACGCGATGTACTCGCAGTCGTGTGTGCGTGCTTCTTCGAGAATCTGGTTAGCGACTTGATGGAGTTGGTCACGGAGATACCGTGACTCGCGCCCACTCATCTGCTGAATCGTCCGATGGGCGGATTGTGTGCCCGTCTGCTGGAGATTACCGCGAATCCGCTCAAACTCTCGATGTTGGTGTCGAAGCTCTCTGCCAGATGCGAAGGACGCTGTGCTGGTGGTGGCAATGTTGACGATGCCGAGGTCAACGCCGAGAACTGTCCTGTCCTCGTCGTCGTCCTGTATTTCGACCTGTTTCTCAGGTTTATCTTTACGAAACCCGAGATGGAGGTAGTATTCTCTACCACGTTTTGACAGCGTAGACTCCGTTATTTCCCACTCGCCATCGTTGAGGTATTCGTGTTGATACCCGTCTTCTTCGTCGGGGAGGTTCAGGTCACACCGAATCCGACCATCGACGGTGGAAAGCGAAACAGACCCATCATCGAACAGCGTCATCGTCCGGGTATCGTATTTCACCGTGTTACTGGTGAACTCCGGCCGAGACGTTTTGTAGTGTTCATCAAGGTCTTCGATTGCTTTAACACCATCGAGTGCAGCTGCGGCCTGATGGGTGGCGAGAATTGCGTGTTGACTCCCAAGGCGTGTTTCTTCCAACACCGTGTCGTAGGCGAGGTCTTGGAGGTAGGTTTTCCGCGTCTCACCGTGTTCCCATCCGATGCGACTGCTGATGTTGCAGGCAGCTTTCCACTCACTGATAGTCGCATCAAGCAAGTCCTGTTGCTCGTCGGTGAGGATGGGGCGGGTGATTGCGGTGCGCCTCAGGTAGTCGTCTGCCACGAGTTTCAATAGATGATTGGGTTAGTTAATAGTTCGTGGTTTGTGGTAGCGACTGTCGGCTTCAACCCCGCCCACGGTGTTGGCGCAAATCGAAGATTTGCGAAAGTCGGAAACCGCAGATTTTCGGAAGGGCGGGGAATCTGCCTTGGTTTTCGTTTGAACGGGTGATTGTTTTGGCCCTCACACCGGGATGGGCGAAGGCTCGTTTCTACACTCACAGAGGAATGAGCCCGATGAGTCCCCAGAGGAGGGCTTCAACGCCCACGGACGCTTCGGCGTAGGTGAAGAGAATAACCATTGAGTTATGCAAGCCATGTAACAGCGAGACGACGACGATGTTTTTCGTATACTCATAGACTGCACCCAGCACAATCGCAGTAACGAACAAGATAAGAAGCGTTACCGCCACCTGTGCAGGCGCACCGATATAGGTGATTACGTGAACAAGAGTGAAAATCAGCGTTGCAAGGAGGATTGCAGGTCCGGCCGCAAAACGCTCACGGAGTCGTGCCTGAATGACGCCACGAAAGAGCAGTTCCTCGGCAGGGCCAACAACCAGAAACATAAATAGCATTAACAGCGGGACAATGGCAGGGTCATCGACTATCATATCGGTAATTGGGTCATCCGCCGGTTCGGGTGAATCCGTCCCAATCACCTCGGGAAGAAACTCCATAAGAAACAGTCCGACGATAATCGAGAGGATGAGAATCAGTATCCAGGCACCGATAATGATGCCGACCTCTTTCAGCGTCGGGAAGCGGACGCCAAGATACGATGTAATCTGGTCCCACGAGAAACCCCGCCGTCGGAGATACCAGAGCCCAAGCCCAGCGAACCCGACGAGTTGTCCAACTGCCGTACCCAGAAGTGCTAACCCAATGGGGTCCTGTGACTCTTCGATAACCACCGAGAAGTCCTCGGTTGCCTGCTCCTCGTCAGCTATCTCGACGGGAGAATCAAAGGTGAGGAAAATCTCATCGCCGGAGTCAGAAATAACTGCCTCGACAATATCACCGTCTTCTATTGCACCCTCTTCGCCGTTTTCGCCGTCCTCATCCCAGTAAAATCGGTCGGAGTCCTCGACTGTATTGAGACTGAACGATGTTATCGGTTCTCCATCATCCGCACGTAGTACAC
>LFFM01002349.1_pt1 | contig 12546 bp, 14 predicted proteins | sample 643131 | NCBI WGS metagenome assembly LFFM01 (sample SAMN03777445, study PRJNA286221) | soda lake metagenome | biome: soda lake; feature: Kulunda steppe; material: water; isolation source: sample Tc-Br brine of Tanatar trona crystallizer | place: Russia: Kulunda steppe | collected 2011-07
TATCCAAACCCACCGCATGGTGGCTGTCTCGCCGGTAGGAACTTCCTACCACGGCTAAAACCCCTGTTTAGAGGTAAGTAAACCACTCGTCGTGGGCGTCGGTTTTGCGCTCGACGAGATCGAAGAAGGCAGATTGGATATCTTCGGTGATCGGCCCGCGGGTTCCATCGGCAATCTGGACGTTATCGACTTTACGAATTGGTGTCACTTCGGCCGCCGAACCGGTAAAGAACAACTCGTCGGCTGTATGAAGCTCACCTCGAGAGATTGTCGCTTGGTCGTGGACGGTGTAGCCGTTTTCGCGGGCGAGTGTGATCACGGTATCGCGAGTGATACCATCGAGGATGCTCTGAGAGAGTCCGGGTGTATAGAGTTCGCCGTCTCGAACAAGAAAGATGTTCTCGCCGGGGCCTTCGGCGACCTGGCCTTCTTTGTTGAGTACGATCGCTTCCTTGTAGCCGTTGCGGCGGGCTTCCTCGCCAGCAAGCAGGCTGTTGACATACAGCCCGGTGGTTTTGGCGTTGGTTGGAATCTGACTCGAGGCGTGTTTTCGCCACGACGAGACCATTACATCAATGCCGTCTTCGAGGGCCGCTTCGCCCAGATACGCCCCCCATGGCCAGGTGGCAACCGCCACATCGACCGGACACCCCTTCGGGCTGACACCCAGACTGCCGTAGCCGAAGTAGGCAATCGGGCGAATGTAGGCGCTCTTGAGGTTCTGTCGAGCCAGTAACTCGAGGGTTGCCTCGGTGAGTTCGGCTTTACTGTAGGGAATCTCCAGTTCGTAGGGTTTCCCCGAGGCGAAAAACCGATCTAAGTGTTCTTCCCAGCGGAAAATCGCAGTTCCGTTTTCGGTATCGTAGGCGCGTGCGCCCTCGAAGACGCCCGTTCCGTAGTGGAGTCCGTGGGTTAACACGTGAGTGGTCGCCTCCTGCCAGTCGACGAACTCGCCGTTTTTCCAGATCGTCTCGATCTCGCCTGCCTCGCGCATCTCGTCGAATGATGCCATCGTTACTCTGAGGGTTCGGCTACCAGTTCTTAACAGTTTGCAAGAATCGAGCCGTTAGCCCGACAGTCCCTCGAGAAGTATTTTTCCGTCGACGTACACGAGGCCGTGGCGCTCGGCGTAGGCTTCGGCATCGGCCGGCGAACGGGCCCCGCCGGTTTCGTCATCGAGCATCTCACAGACGACGACGGCCGGTGGCTGGTCGGCGGCGGCCGCCAGTGCGATTCCCAGTTCCGTGTGGCCGACCCGATCAGCCAACAGGTCGGGGGCAGCCCGCAACAGATGGACATGCCCGGGCGACCGGAACTCCGCGGCAAAGGCCTCGCCGTTGTAGGTCGTCCCGTTTTCGACGGCTGCAGCCGCAGCCCCAAGCTCCGAGATTGTCAGCGCGCGGTCGTCGTCAGTAATTCCGGTAAACGTCTCTCGATGGTTCACTGTCAGCGAAAACGACGAGCGCTCGTCGTATCCGAGGCTGTGGTCGCCCGTAGCGGGATGCTCGAGGACGTCCTGCAAAAACGGCAGCCCAAACGCCTCGCTTACAGCATCCGAGAGGGCGACACAGACCAGCCCGCCGGCGTCGTTTCGGAGTCGGGCGACCGCATGGCTGTCTACGGCAGTGGCCGGATAGACGATATCGGTCTCACCCTCGCGGTCGGCAAAATCGTGGATCAACACCGGCTGGCCTGCCCCGAACGCCTCGAGAGCGGCCTCGAGAGCCGCCTGCCCGTCGGCCGATTGGGTCATTGTGCCTCCGAGAGGTGTACTGTCACTGTCTGGCCGTCTTCAAGCTCGAGTGTTTCTCTGAGTTTCTCGGGGGCGATCACCTCGATGTTGTGTTCGTCGTGGTGGGTTCGGTCGGGGACGATCACGTGGACTGGCTCGTATTCGTCGGCCTCGCTGTGCATCCGTGCGGGATAGCAGGTTGCCGCGCCGAACGTTCGGTCGCCGTCTTCCCAGCTGTCGATTGGAACCGACGCCTGCGAGGCAAACCCACTGCGGGCTCGAACACTCGCTTCGTCGAGTTCGAGATTCAGGGTGCCCGGAAACGGCACATACCCCAGTTTCTCTTCGAACTGCCGTTTGTAGCCCGGCAGCGAAATGTAGTGTTTGCCCTCGCCCATCCCGGTCGTGACTGTTCCCGAAAGCGAAACGCTGGTGTCGGTCTCGAAGAGCCGCCGGTAGTCGGCGTACTCTGCGCGCAGCACGCCCTCGCCGTCGTCGGTGACCGAGAGCCACTGGCCGTCCGAGACGATCTCACGGTCGAGCAATCCTGCGGCCTCGAGTTCTTGTAGGCGTCGAGAGGCCGTCTGGGTTGATGTCTCGAGTCGCTGGCCGAGACCCGAACAGGAGACTTTCACAGACCCCATCAGGGCACCGTCGAGTGCGACGGTCTTCAGCGCCTGGAGTTCCTCAACCGCAAGCGTGCTCGCTGCCGATTCTGACATAGCTACACTAAGGGCCGCTGGCCGCATAAGCATACCGAAGGTGAGATGGTTCTCAGAAATGGTATGGCACTCTGCAAAACCGTTCTGTACAACTAACTGGGTCATCGGCACCTAAAACCACGTCGGTTCCCGCAGTGGTTCGGAAACTCCTTTAGCGGTGGGGCGAAACCGAGCGATATGTTCCGCGCGTTTCGTTCTGAACTCGAGACTGCCATGCAGGCGGCCCTCGACGAATGTGATCTGCCGACGGGTGATCTCGGTATCGAAGAGCCACCGGAAGACCTCGATGCCACGCTCGCTTCGAGTGTCGCCTTCCGGCTGGCTGGTGAGGTCGGTGCGGCCCCACCACAGGTCGCCGGCCAACTCGCCGACGCATTCGAGACTGATTCGTATACGTATCTCGACAGCGTCTCCACACACGGGCCGTATCTGAACTTCCATACCACCGACGCCTACACCGCAGACACCCTCGAGGCCGCCCAAGACGCCGACTACGGCCAACTCGAGGCCCGTGGCGAATCGGTCGTCGTCGAACACACCAGCGCGAATCCGACCGGCCCGGTTCACGTTGGCCGAGCACGCAATCCTATTCTCGGCGATGCAGTTGCCAACGCACTGGCGATGGCGGGCTACGATGTCGAACGCCACTACTACGTCAACGATGCAGGCCGACAGATGGCGGTGTTTACCTGGGCCTACGAGAAATTTGACGAAAGCGACCTCGAGGACGAACCGGCCCGCGACCGCACAGAGTACGATCTGGTTCGGTACTACCGCAAGGGCAATGCGTTTCTCGAATCAGCCGACGAGTCGGCCGTCGAAGCCGCTGAAGCCGAAATCAGCGAGATTCTTCAGGGTCTTGAATCGGGTGACGAAGAAACCTACGAGCGTGTCAGCGAGGTCGTCGATCAGGTACTCGGCGGCATGAAAGCGTGTCTGGGCCGGCTTCCTGCGGCGTTCGACCGGTTCGTCAAAGAAACCGAGTTCATGATCGACGGTTCGACAGACGAGATCGCCGAACGACTCAAAGAAACCGAGTATGCAGTCTACGATGCGGACGCCTGGCAACTCGAGCTTGCGGAGTACGGCTTCGAAAAGAACCTCGTGTTCCTCCGGTCGGACGGAACGAGCCTCTATACGACACGGGATCTAGCCCACCACGAATGGAAGTTCGACAACTTCGACCGCGCGGTAACTGTCCTTGGTGAAGACCACAAACTCCAGGCCGGCCAACTGCAGGCGACCCTCGAGATTCTCGGCAACGACGCCTCGCGGCTGGATGCTGTGATCTACTCATACGTCAATCTCCCAGAGGGCAAAATGAGCACCCGCCGTGGGACTGGTGTCATGCTAGATGACCTGCTGGATGAGGCTATCGATCGGGCCCGCCAAGAGGTCGAAGACCGCCTCGAAGACCGTATTCGAGACGACGACCTCGACGAAAGTGATATCGAACGCATCGCCCACCAGGTCGGTATTGGCGCAGTGCGCTACGATATCGTCTCGAAACAACCCACGAAAGGAATCACGTTCAAATGGGACGAAGCGCTGAACTTCGAGGCCCAGTCTGCGCCCTACATCCAGTACGTTCATGCTCGGTGTTGCGGCATTCTCGAGGAAACCGACTCGGAACCCACTGCTGCGGATCTCGAGGCCACGGTGTTGTCCTCGCCCGACGAACAGGCTCTCCTCGAGGTGCTTGCTCGGTTCCCTGCGGTGATCGAACAGGCTGGTGAGGATCTCGAGCCCCACCGGATTGCGACCTACACTCGTGAGTTGGCCGAAGCGTTCAACGCCTTTTATCGCTCCTGTCCGGTGTTGTCGGCCGACGACGCCGACACACGCACCGCTCGGCTTGCGGCCGTTCGGGCGACAAAACACACTGTTGCCAACGCCTTAGGCGTTCTCGGTCTCGAGGCACCAGATTCGATGTAAGCTGCGGGTACTATAGCACCACGTTGCCAACCGTTGTGAAGATGCTTCCGCCGACGAGATACACTGAGCCGATACCGGCTCCAAGTGCGAGCAGTACGAAGGCGACGATCCACCAGAACGGGACAGACTCATCCATATCCGTACTGTAAGGCCTCCCTACAAGAAAACCTCGTTTTGCAGTGCTCAGCGGAACAACCGACTGAAAAACCCACGCTTGTCGTCGTCATCGTCGGATTCTTCGGGTTCGTCCACTGAAATCGCTGCTTCCGGTGGCTCTTCGGCGTCGGTTGATTCGCCTTCTGCGTCCGGAATCAACGGTTCGTCAGCGGTATCCTCGGCGTTGGTGTCGGCCGCTGTCGAGTCGCTGTGGGCCGTCTCGTCGTTTTCATCCTCGAGGGCGGTTCCAAGCACCGTTGTCTCTGAGGTCTCTTGGCTGTCGTCGCTGTCGCCGCCGAACGGAATCGCATCCTGCGGGACTGATTCGTCGGGCTTGTCGTCACCATGGGTCGTCGTTGCCGGCTCGTCGTGATGAGTCGGTGGTGTCGATTCCTCATGCTGTGTCGTCGTCGGCTCGCTGAGATCAGAGGTGTCGTCTGACGACTCCGTGATGTTTGTGCTCGTTGCGGCATCGAACCACTTAGATTCTGCTTCCGGTTCGGGCCGGTCTGGTTGGGCTGTCGAATCAGCCGTCTGGTCGGTCTGCTCGTTCGTCTGGGTGGCCTTAGCGTCCGTCTGGTCGGCAGGGACGGCATCTGTGGGGCGTTCTTTGGGTTTGGCCGCAAACGGATTGACGACGTTGTGGTCGGCATCACTCGCCTCTGTGGCAGGCGGTTCTGTTTCTGGGGGGGCTGTCTGGTCGCTGCTGTGGGCTGTTTCGGCTGCTTGGTCGTCGGGTTGCTCGCTGGCGTCCGAAAGTGAATCTGACAGTTGTTCGCCGCTTGCCTCGAGTGCCTCGCGGGTCTCGGCGGCCTGCTGTGTTGCTGTGGGTTCGGGTCGCGCCGGCGTTCGGCCGGTAAGTTGTCTGGCAAGCTCGCGATACCCTGCGGCGGCGGCGCTGTGTGGGGCGTAGCTCACCAGCGGCTCGCCGACCGCAATCGACTCACGGACGGCCTCGTCGTCGGGAATGGTTGTCAACACGTTGGCTGTGAGCGTGCCGCTGACGACTTCCTCGAGCGGTGTTGCCTCGTCGGTTCGGGTAATCACTGCGCCGGCGACGACGCCCCCGAGACGTTCGGTTAGTTGGCGTGTTTTTTCCGTATCAACCAACGCGTCGCGTTCGGCCGTCGAGACGAGTACGACCGCATCCGAGACCGAAAGCGGGATGCTGGTTTCGTGACTGACGCCCGCACCCACGTCGATCAACATAAAATCGGCGTCGTCAAACGCCTCGAGGACGGCCTCGAGACGCTGTGGGTCGGCCGCTGCAAACGAATCCAGAGACGTGTCTCCGGGAACCACTCTCAGGCCCGCTGGGCCCTCGTAGGCGGCCTGCTGTGGTTCAGTCTCGCCTGCGAGCACATCGTGAAGCGTCGGTCCGGTTGGCTCGACGCCGAGTGCCGCACCGAGATTTGCCATGCCGATATCACCGTCGATGACTACGACGTCAGCGCCCGTCTCGGCGAGTGTCGCCCCCAGATTCGCTGTCGTCGTGGTCTTGCCAACGCCCCCTTTCGCGCTGGCGATCGCATAGACCCGTGCCATACTGTCGTGGTTCCGCGACGTGACCATAAAGGTACGCTCTAGAGACTGGTTTTTTCGTTGTACTGTTGGCTGAGTAGACCAGACCAGCGATACCGCATCAGTCAAAGCATACTTACCGACTCACCGGCGATAGGGTACTAATGAGTACGGACGCCGACGCCCAACCCAGCGACGACCGCCGGAAATACGAGTTCCGCAAGGTCATCGAAGAGCTCCAAGCATACGAGGGCTCGGGCACCCAGCTCGTCACGATCTACATTCCCGACGACAAACAGATCTCTTCGGTCGTCGAACACGTCATCCAGGAACACTCCGAGGCTGCCAACATCAAATCCAAACAAACTCGGACGAACGTACAGGATGCCCTCACGTCGATCAAAGACCGCCTGCGGTACTACGATACATATCCGCCCGAAAACGGCATCGTGATTTTTTCCGGTGCGGTCAACAGCGGCGGCGGCCAGACGGATATGGTCACTCGTGTGCTCGAATCACCCTCCGAGCCGATCCAGTCGTTCCGGTATCACTGTGATTCTGACTTTCTTACCGAGCCGCTCGAGAACATGCTGCTTGACAAGGGCCTGTTCGGGCTGATCGTCCTGGATCGCCGCGAGGCCAACGTCGGCTGGCTCAAGGGCAAACGCGTCGAAGCAGTCAAATCCGCCTCCTCGCTGGTACCCGGCAAACAGCGAAAAGGTGGCCAGTCCGCCCAGCGATTCGCCCGCTTGCGACTCGAGGCCATCGACAACTTCTATCAGGAAGTCGCCGAGATGGCCAACGATCTGATGGTGCCCAAACGCCACGAACTCGACGGCATTCTGATTGGTGGGCCTTCACCAACCAAAGACGAGTTTATTGACGGCGAGTATCTCCATCACGAGCTACAGGATCTGGTTCTCGGAAAGTTCGATGTCGCCTACACTGATGAATCCGGGCTGAAAGATCTCGTCGATTCGGCCAGCGACGTGCTTTCGGACCAAGAGGTCGTCAAAGATAAAAAACAGATGGAGGAGTTTTTCGAGAAACTCCACGTCGGCAACGAATCAACCTACGGCTTTGAGCCCACACGAAAGAACCTCGTGATGGGTTCGGTCGATCGGTTGCTCATCTCGGAGGATCTCCGCAAGGATGTCGTTGTATACGACTGCAATGGCACCGAGGAGTTCGAGATGGTCGATCGCCGACACGCCACGCCTGAACACGAGTGTTCGGATGGAAGCGACGCCGACGTGATCGAACGCGAAGACGCCATCGATCATCTGATCGAGATCGCCGAACAGCGTGGAACCGAGACGAAGTTTATCTCGAGTGATTTCGAAAAGGGCGAACAACTGATGGATGCTTTCGGTGGTGTTGCGGGGATTCTGCGGTACTCGACTGGTATCTGAGTTGATCCTGTTGAATCCACCCGCTTTTGGCCCCTCGAGTTACTGACCACCACTGTGTTTTTGACCAACTCTTCGGCTTTCTTGGGCTCGTAAGATGTGGCTACTCACAGATACTCCGCCCGTAGGCCACAGATAACTATTGGACTGTTTCGAGATGGATGCATGTGGCGACCACAACGGTCGCTACGTGCCCCCACGGCCCTCATAGCCGTCTTCATGCTTTCCAGTGGTCGTTCGCTGACGCTTTCTGCCCCCCCTTTTTTTACTTACACGAACTCAAGGAGAAAGCCTACGATTTCAGTCGTAGGATGTATCTGACGACAACAACGCCTCGAGTTGTGTCTGTCGGCGCTCGAGATCAAAATGCGCCTCGATTGTCGGCTCAGCACAGAGCCGCTCGAGTGTCAAAAACAGATCAACGCCGCTGGATTCGAGAGACGCCGCGAGCGATTCGATCTCACGGCGGTTGAGCGCCAGCGACGGGAGTTTCTCGAGCAACAACAGCATCCCGACACCGGCAGTGCCGGTTGGAAACCGTCTGTGGAGTACTTCGAACGACGTCTCGGCGGCATCAGCTGTTGAGTCGGAAAGCCGCTCGGCGGCTTCGACAGCGAGACATCGCTGACAGCAGTAGATGGCTGGCCCCGATGCGTACGCCGAGAGGTCATCCGGTATCGAAACAACAAATCGGCTGTCTCCACAGTTTGTACACTGACTGGTCATACGACACCACGGAGATAGAATTGCAAAAACACAGTGGTCGGCCGCCTTGGACGCTCTGTTCTCGAGAGTGGTCTATTCGGCCGCCGCTTCGGCTGCCTGTTGGGCTTCGCGCTCGGCGCGTTCTTGTTCTTCCTTTTTGGCTTTGATCTTTTTCATGCGGAAGATCTCTTCGCGTTCCTGTTCTTCGAGTTTCTGTTCGATGTACTCTTGGTTGTTGTACAGATCAGGAAGCAGTTTGAACTCGAGGGCATTGACCCGACGTTTGGTCGTCTCGATTTCGGTGAGCATCTTTTTCATTGCCGTTTCGACTTCGGCGGCCAGAATAATCGTCTCTAAGAGTTCTTCGTAGGCGTCGGCGGCTTCGTCGATTCGGGCCGACGAGCCAAGCAGCCCATAGCCACGTTCGTCGAGGGATTTGCGGATCTTCGCGGATTCGATCTGCGGAACGACAACGCCCATGATGTTTTTCGATTGGGTCGTGATCTCGGGGTGTTCTTGGAGAGCCGCTGCTGCACCACGCACAGCCACATCGCCGTCCATCGCGCGAGCCATATCGAGCGTTCGCTGGGCGGTCTCGTAGTTCGCATTGAGGTCTTCACGCACGTCTTGGGCCTGATCGAGAATGTCCATGAACTCCATGATCAGCCCGTCACGCTTCTGTTCGAGCGTGTCGTGGCCCCGCTCGGAGAGTTCGATGCGGTCTTCGATCGCCATCAGGTTTTTTCGGGTTGGTTTGACGTCCTCGGCCATCTCTTGGTCGTCGTTGTGAGGCAAGCAGGTTAATGGTTTTCAGTTCTGTTGGCTCGCGGTTGGCTCGAACGCCGGTTGTTCGGCGACTTCCTCGAGTAGCACGCCGACTGATTCGACGATCAGCGACGGCGATTGCTCAGCAGTCTCGATAGCCCGTTACAACGGTGACGGTCTCGATGCCGGCAGCCGCATACCACGGAGTTGGTGTTCGCCGATGGGCGTCCCGTCGACTGTCAGACAGGCTTTCGGCTGGTCGATTGTCAGCGGCCGGAGCCGGGAACCGACCCCGGCGGCTAAGATCACTGCATTGATTGGTTTCCACCGTGACAAATTGTGGATGGTCTCAAAAGTCCGCGGCCACGGTCAGCCGAAACCGGGTTCGAGAATCGCGTGGCGGTACTTCGGACATTGCAAATCTTGATTTGCAAGCAGTCAATCTTCGATTTTCGGACGACGACGGCAGGTATCGGGGGCCATGGACGCCCCGACCGTGACCCACGACGCCGTTCGAGGTTATCAGGCCGATGGTACCGTGGGAGTGTCCGACTAACCCACGGGAAGCCTCGGGGTCGTTCGGAAGATCTTCGATCTTCCGTGATGACGAAAGGCCGAAGGCCTTTCGAACCACTTGACCCCGAGGCGGTTCACGAATCGTCTCGTCGTTTCGTATAAGAAACACAGGCCGAATCTCGCTGTCGTTTTCGAGTGTCCACAGATACAGATATTTCGCATTGTCCACAAAGCCATCGCCACCCCGTGCGGCAAAAACCCACAGTCGATTTTCACGCCTCCAGGCCCACTGTAGCTGCGTGCCACGTAGATACACCAGCCACTGACACAGCAACTCGAGTTGTGCGTGTCGGTTCTCGAGTCGGTCTCGAAGCACAGCGAGTCGGGGCCGAACCCACCGCAGCACGTTCAGTCCGGGAAGCATGCATCGAGTTTCCGCTTGCTCAGGGCCATGTAGTCTTTTGCGAACGTGTAGGCTTCGACCGAAAGCGTTCCGTCCCAGTCGGCCAGCGGCGCGAGAATCGTCTCGAAATCCGTTGTTCCGGCCCCAACAGGGACGTGTTCGTCGCGGGCCTCTCGAGCATCGTTGATGTGTATATGTGAGATGCGCCGTCGGTGACTGTCGAGGAATGCGGCGGTCTCGTCGGCTGAAAACCCTGAGACTCGTGCGTGGCCGGTATCAACCGTCAACGAGGCGTCCGTTTCGGCGAGAATCTCATCGATTGTGTGGATCGAATACACGTCATTTGGGAGGTTCTCGACACAGAGTTCGATTCCTCGAGCACTCGCATAAGCCTCTAGTTCCCGGATTGAGGCCAGAATGCGAGGTTTGGTCGTCCGCTCTGTCCATTCGGGTTCGGTGGCGTGCGTCGAGGCATGGACAACAGCCTTTGTGGCCTCGAGCCCAGCAGCGACATCCAAGCAGGCTCGCAGCTCGCGGATCGCCCCTTCTCGAACCTTGTTTCGAGGCGTCCCGAGATCCAAATCAACAAATGGGAGATGCACTACACACCCGATATCGGCGTCCTCGAGTGCTGTAGTAATTGCTTTTTGATCGAGAGCCGTTCGCTCCGAGCGGCCATCCATATAGATCTCGACGAAATCATACCCTAACTGGTCGGCCCACTGGATCGACTCTCGGGGTGTGACCGCACCAGTATGTGTCTGGGTCACAAACCCTATCGGTGTGTTACTCATTGCTGGTGTCTCCGGCATCCAGGGGCTAAAATCCCGACGGTCATCGGCGTTTACCGTGGGTTTCGAGACGGTGTCGACGACCTTACAGTCTGTGTGGGCCTACTGTTGGTATGGCACCACCGACGACGGTGATTCTGCCGACGATCCAGCAGACCGACGTGGTCGAGCAACTGGCCGCCCAGTTGGCTCCCGCAGACGAACTGTTGGTCGTCTGTGACAGCGAGCATGATCCGGTCGCCCGCAAGGCCGCATCGCTTCCCGAAACAGCACGGCTCATTGTTGCCGGCGAACCCGAGGGCTGTTCGGGAAAGGCAAACGCCATCGCCACCGCGATGGAGGCTGCCCGTCATGATCGTCTCGTCTGGACGGATGACGACTTTTATCATCCACCCGACTGGCTTGCTGGGCTGCAGGCCGACTATGACCGACAGGGCCCGACAACCGAACTCCCGTTTTTTGTCGGCCAGGATCTGCTCTCGAAACTCCTCGAGCCGTCCTACGTGATGGGCGCTACACTCGGACTCGGGCTTGTCGGTGTGCCGTGGGGTGGTGCGGTGATCTTCGAACGAGACGATATCGATGAACCTGCCTTTTTAGATGATCTCCGCCGGACGCTCAGCGATGACGGTCTGTTGGGGGCGTATCTCGACGTGAAGCCGGTCAAACGGGTTCGCCGGGTCGATGTTGGCGGAACTGTCTCTGAGAGTCTCGAGCGCAACACCCGGTTTGTACAGATTGTCCAGTACTTTTCGCCATATCCGAAACTGACTGTTCCGCTGGCGGCGTTGTGTTTTATGTGTTTCCTGTTGTTTCCGCTCGTATCGCTGGTCGTCTCGACAGTCGGGATGGCTGTACTCTATCGGTATTTCGGGCTCCGCCGCTGGAGTTTTTTGCTCGTCTATCCTGCAGTCATCATCCAGTTCCCACTGTTGCTGTACGGGCTCCATCGGCCCTTTGTGTGGGGCGGCCGGCGCTACGTGTGGCCCGAGCGCTTCGAGGTCATTGTTGAGGACTAACATCACGAAACTGCCTGCTATCGGTGCTGAAACACTCAAATACACACGGCTCCTCGAGGGCACAATGAACCGACGTGCTGTACTTTCGCTTGCTGCGGTTAGTGTTGCCGGTTCGGTGGCCGGCTGTACGGCCAGTGAGACAGACGAGGCTCCTGAACGTCCAACCGCCGTTCTTCGGACGACGATGGGCGAAATCACTGTCGAACTCTACGACGAGCACACACCCCGGACGGTCGAGAACTTCGTCGGCTTGGCAACCGGCTCTCAGGCATGGATCGACCCCGAAACTGGCGATTCAGTCGACGACACACCGTTTTATACAGCTATCCCGTTTCATCGCATCATTGAGGGCTTTATGATCCAGACCGGCGACCGAACCGGCACCGGCCGCGGCGGTCCGGGCTACCAGTTCTACGACGAGTTTCACGACGAACTCCGTCATGACCGTCCAGGGGTAGTCTCGATGGCCAACTCAGGGCCTGATACGAACGGTTCGCAGTTCTTTATCACGTTGGCTGCGACGCCGCATCTCGACGACGCCCATTCGGTTTTTGGCCAGGTCACCGACGGCATGGACGTTCTCGAGGCGATCGGTAGCGTTGAGACTGACGACGACAATCGACCGCTTGAGGACGTTACACTCGAATCAGTCTCAGTTAAACCGGAGGATGCATCACATAACGGTTCCAACGAATGACAGACCGAGACTGGCCTCGAATAACCGCCGAAGCAGTCACTGCTGGTGTGCTCACAGTGGCCGTCTTTTTGCTCGCCACTACTGTGGTCGAAACCGACGACGTCTGGGTGCTTGGTGTGGTCTCGATGATCCTCGGCTACAGTCTCGCACACTCGTTTTGGGAGTTCATCTAGCA
>LFFM01002351.1_pt1 | contig 12545 bp, 10 predicted proteins | sample 643131 | NCBI WGS metagenome assembly LFFM01 (sample SAMN03777445, study PRJNA286221) | soda lake metagenome | biome: soda lake; feature: Kulunda steppe; material: water; isolation source: sample Tc-Br brine of Tanatar trona crystallizer | place: Russia: Kulunda steppe | collected 2011-07
CAGAACTAATTAATCAGTTCAACATTTTGAAAATATTTGAAAGCACTATAGAAACAGTTGATGATATAATTTTCCCCCATCCTACAATAACAGAATCAATTAAAGAGGCAGCACTTGATAGCTTAGACATTGCAATTCATGGATAGCAAAAAGACTGGAGGTATAGATAAATGATTAGTGTAAATAAAGAATCATTTAAATTGGTTGAACTTTTGATAAAGAATCAGGAGCTTTACAAAGTTGGTGTCAAAGTTCTTGAAAATGGAGCAACTGTTTTAGATTTAGGTCAGGAATATCCAGGAAGTTGGGAAGCAGGAAAAATACTAACAGAGATATTATTAGGTGGAATTGGTCAGATAAGTTTTGAGACTTTTCCAGAAAAAGTAGCTGGTTGTTATTTTCCTGCAGTTAATGTAAGAACAGACTATCCTATATTAAGTCTAGCTGGATGCCAGATTTCTGGGTGGGAATTATCACCTGGCAATTTTGCTCCTATCTTAGCTGGTCCAGGTAGAACCCTGGGTAGAAAAGAAGGGGATTGGTTAGAAGAATATAGTGATTATAGTGATGACTTTGAAAAAGCTATAATTTCTATAGAAAGTCCTGACCCAGTATCTCTAGACTGGTCTAAAGAACTTGCTCAAGCCTGTAGAATAGATGCTGAAAATTTATATGTAATTGTTGCTCCACCTTCTTGTTTAGCTACGGCAATTCAAGTATCAGGTAGAATTTTAGAGCAGGCTCTGCATAGAATAATGGAAGAAGGATTCCCTCTTGAAAATATTAAGCAAGCTCAGGGGTTCTGTGTAATTCCTCCATTAGTAAATGATGATTTGATTTCGATGGGGCGTATGAATGATTCCTTAATTTATGGTGGCCAGGCAACTTTTACAGTAGATAGCGAAGACAAAAAAATAAAAAATATAATCAATAAAATCACTTCAGATAAATCACCAGTTTACGGTCAAATATTTAAAAATATATTTAAAGAGTCAGGTTGTGATTTTTACCAGGTCCCAATGGAAACTTATTCTCCAGCTGCAGTATCGATAGTCAATGAAAGAACTGGTAATATTTTCAATGCTGGCAATTTAAATTTAGAAGTCTTAGAAAAATCATTTACTGGAACTATCAATTAAATATCAGGAGGCCATATTATGTTTAAACTAGATAAAAAAGTTATATTAATAACAGGTGGTGCTTCAGGTATTGGCAAATCAAGTGCCAGGCTACTTGGAGAATCAGGTGCAAAACTTGCTATTTGTGACATTAATAAGGAAGAAGGCAATAAAGTAATTGAAGAGCTAGAAGTGAAAGGGATAGAAGCTAAATATTTTAATTGTGATGTTAGTAATCCTGAATCAGTTCAAAAAACGGTTAGTCAGGTAATTGATTTTTGGGGTAAAATAGATGTTGCCTTTTTAAATGCAGGGATAGAAGGTCCAGCAGATAAACTTCAGGATATATCTTATACAGACTGGAAAAAAACATTTTCAGTCAATGTCGACGGCATATTTTTAGCTGCAAAATTTATATTGCCTTTAATGGAAGAAGAAAACAGTGGCAATATAATTATAACTAGCTCTAATCTTGGTATGTCAACATTGCCAGGTAAAGCAGCATATTCAGCTACTAAAGCTGCAATAATAATGTTAGCTAAATCAATAGCAGTAGACTATAAAGATAGCGATATTAGAGCAAATGTCGTCTGTCCTGGGCCTGTTAAAACACCTTTAGTAACAAATAGATGGGAAGAGATTGATGATCCTGTTGAAAGGGAAAAAGTAAAAAATGCTATATTGAGTATTCCTCAATTAATGGAAGTTGAAGAGGTTGCAAAAACAGTATTGTTTTTAGCTTCAGATGCTTCGAAAGCATATAATGGAGAAACATTTGTAATTGATAATGGAGCTAGAGCAGAGTTAGCAGAATAATAAGGGGGATATAATGAGTAAAGATATAACTTGTTACGATTTAATATTAAAAAATGCAACTATAATAACTATGGATCAGAACGATAAAATAATAGATAATGGTATTTTAGGGATTAAAGATGGTGCAATAGAATTATTAGCTCAAAAAGAAAAAGTTAATTTAGACTCTATTAATACAGATAAGGAAATAGACCTGGAAGACAAATATATCTTTCCAGGTTTAATAAATACACATTCACATGCCTTTCAAATATTATTAAAAGGAATTGGGGCAGATCTTAAATTAATGGACTGGGTTATGGCTGTTGTAGCTCCCTATGGCGATAAAATAACTAGAGAGATCAACTATTTGTCAGCCCAATTAATGGCCTTAGAATCACTTCAATCCGGTTGCACAACTGTTGCCGACTTCTTTTATGCACATCATCAGCCAGAACTTTCTGATGGAGTTATAGAAGGCCTTATAGATGCAGGAATTAGAGGTTTGATGATAAGAAACTTTCATGATTGTGGAGTTGAGAACGGAATACCAGAATCCTATATAGAAAAGCCAGAAGAAGCCTTTAATGATGTTTTAAGACTTAAGAAAAAATATGAAATAAATTCAGATGAGATGTTAAAGGTTTGGACAGGGCCAGGAGTTACCTGGGGAATTAGTAAAGAAGCCCTGGAAGCAACTGCAGAATTTAGTAAGGCAGAAAACATTCCATATTCTACTCATATTTTAGAGACAGAAGATGATAATAATCATACCCAAAAGTTATATGGAAAAAATGCAATTGAATTAATGGATGAAGTTGGATTTTTAAATGCAAATCTGTTAGCAGCGCATTGTGTTAAATTAAGTGACTCAGAAATTAAACTACTTGGTAAAAGGAGAGTTAATATAGCTCATAATGCAGTCTGTAATATGTATTTAGGTTCTGGAATAGCACCAATAGTAGAATTAAAAAAAGCTGGAGCAAAAATTTCTTTAGGTTCTGATGGTGCAGCCAGCAATAACTCAATGGACATGATAGAAACCATGAAAACTACAGCCCTTTTACAGAAGGTAGCTCATGAAAAACCAGATGTTATAACTGCAAATGAAGTATTGAAAATGGCAACTATTGAAGCAGCTGAAACTATTCATATGGATAGTATTATCGGATCACTTGAAGAAGGCAAAAAAGCTGATTTATTTGTCTTTAATCCAGAAGACCCTAAATCATTCCCGGTTCATGATCCCATAGCTACGCTATTGTACTCTTCAAGTATAAAAAATGTAGAAAAAACAATTGTTAACGGAGAAATTTTATATAATAAAGGTGAATACTTAAATGATCTTAATAAGATAGAGATTTTTAGAAAGATCAAACTGATATTATCAGATCTAATCATTTAGTATTCTGAAGATTAATAAATATTTTATTTTTTATGCAGGAGATATAAAAAGAATATAGAATAGTATATATAGATATAAAAACGTTTACATTAACTTTTCGATTTCGTTGAATCTTTATTAGCTATTTTAAAGGAGGCTTATTATGGTTGCTAAAGAAGCTACTTCAAATATTGATCTGGAAAAGAATATTAATAAAGAAAATTATCTTATTAGAATGTGTAATATAACAAAAACATTTGGGGATGTTGTAGCAAATGACTGTGTAAATCTAAATATAAAGCCTGGTGAAATTCATGCACTTTTAGGTGAAAATGGAGCAGGCAAATCTACTTTAATGAATGTGCTTTATGGTCTTTATAATTGTGATCAAGGCAAGATATTTATTGAAGACCAATGTCAAAATATTAAGTCTCCTGATGAAGCTATAAGTTGTGGAATAGGAATGGTTCATCAACACTTTATGTTAATTCCAGTACTTTCGGTTATTGATAATATAATTTTAGGTCAAAAAGGTAATAAATTTATTTTAGAAAGAGATAAAGCAGCAAAAAAGATTAAAGAATTAGGTAAAAAATATAATTTAGAGGTAGACCCTGAAGCTAAAGTTAAAGATTTAACTGTAGGTCAAAAACAGAGAGTAGAAATATTAAAATCTTTGTATTGTGGAGCAAAAATTTTAATTATGGATGAACCTACTGCTGTTTTGACCCCTCAAGAAACAGAATTTTTATTTAAAATTATAAAAGGTATGACAGATAAAGGCTTTACTGTAATCTTTATTAGCCATAAATTAAATGAAGTTATGGAAATTAGTGATAGAGTAACAGTTTTAAGAGATGGTAGAGTTGTAGGCACAGTAGAAACATCTAATACTAATAAGGATGAATTGGCTAAAATGATGGTAGGTAGGGAGGTTTTATTCAATGTAAATCTACCAGATAAAGAAGTTGGTTCAAAAGTTTTAAATATAAATAACCTCGTTGTTAAAAATAATAAAGAAGATTTCAATGTCGTTAATAACTTAAATCTGGAAGTCAAATCAGGTGAAATTTTGGGTTTAGCAGGGGTTGATGGGAATGGTCAGACTGAATTAGTTGAAGCTATTACTGGTTTAAGAGAAATTAATTCTGGCGAAATATTGTTTAAAGATCAAATTATTAATGATTATTCTCCAAAAGAAAGAATACAAGCTGGGATTAGTCATATTCCGGAAGACAGGCATGAAAGAGGTTTAATACTTGATTTTAAACTAAAAGAGAACTTAATTACTGCTGAATTTGATAAAAAACCATTCTCTAATAGAGGCTTTATAAATTGGAAAAAGGTTGGCAAACATGCAGAAAAAATGGTTTCAGATTATAATATTAAAACTAGCTCAATTAATGCAGTAGTTGAAAATCTTTCAGGGGGAAATCAACAAAAAGTTATTTTAGCTAGAGAATTAAATAGAAATCCTGAATTATTAGTTGCTATGCACCCAACAAGAGGCCTTGATGTTGGAGCTATTGAATATGTCTATCAAAAAATAGCAGATGCAAAAAGTCAGGATGCAGCTGTTCTTCTTATCTCTACTGAATTAGAAGAAATCTTTAAATTAAGTGACAAAATAGCTGTTATATATGAAGGCCAGATTTTAAAAGTCATAGATAAAGAAAAAGCTAGCTATCAAGAAATAGGACTTTTAATGGCTGGAAGTAAGTCTTAAAAAAGGAGGTGTTGTAAAGGTTTACAAAAAACTTATAGGAGATGATTAAATGTCAAAGAGAATTACAATATTTTTAGTGTTATTGCTTGTTTTAACTTTAGCAGTTTCCGAAGGCATTTCAGCAGAAGAAGATTTTAAAGCAGCACTATTAGTATCTGGCAATGTTGATGATGAAGGTTGGAATCAGTCTGCTTATGAGGGTTTAGTCTTGATTCAGGAAAAGCATGGTTGGGATATAGCTTATACAGAAACAGTTGGTCAGGCAGAACAGTATGATATTATGAGAAGCTATGCAAATCAAGGATTCGATCTAATTATTGGACATGGTTTTCAATATGAAGATGCTTTAAGTAGAGCAGCAGAGCAGCATCCAGATGTATATTTTTTACAGATTGGTGGTCTGGCTGAAAATGGTGATAATTTAAGTTCAGCAGTTTTTGCAGATGGCCATAGTGGGTATTTACCTGGAGTTTTAGCAGCGGGGATGACTGAATCTAAAAAGATTGGTTTAATTGGAGCAGAAGCATTACCTACAATCACTACTGAATTTGCAGCTATGCAAAATGCTATAAAAAATTATGATGAAGACATAGAAATAATGGAGTCTTATATTGGTAGCATGGTTGATGTAGGTGGTGCTCGAGAAACTGCTATTGCTCAAATTTCACAGGGTGTTGATATCATTGTTCCTATAGGCGATGCAGCGATAATAGGTGTAATTGAGGCAGCATTAGAAGAAGATATATATGTTGTTGGTTGGTCTAGAGATCAAAGTTTTATGGCTCCTGATTTAATTGTTGCCAGTTTAGTACAAAAAATTGATTTAGCTATCGCTGATTTTGCTGAGATGATAGTTGATAATGAATTCCCTGGAACAAATAAATTATTAGGGCTTGATAATGGTTATATTAAGCTTGATTACTTTAAAGATTTTGTGCCTGAAGAACTAGTTAATGAAATAAAAGAGACAGAAGAAAAAATTATTAAAGGCGAAATTGACTTATTTGGTGATATGGCAAGATAACTCAAATTTATGAGGAGGATTAACATGAAAAAATTAACCTTTTTATTAGTAGCTTTATTAGTTATTAGCCTTTCTGCAACTACAGGTGTTTCAGCAGAAGAGGAATTTAAAGCAGCACTTTTAGTTTCAGGTAATGTTGACGATCAGGGTTGGAATCAATATGCTTACGAAGGTTTACAATTAATTGAAATGGAACATGGATGGGATATTGCTTATACTGAAAGTGTTGCCCAGGCTGATCAATATGATATTATAAGAAGTTATGCAAATCAAGGCTTTGACTTAATTATTGGTCATGGCTATGAATATGAAGATGCATTAACTAGAGCAGCTAACCAGTATCCAGATGTATATTTCCTTCAAATCGGAGGCCAGGCAGAAAACGGTGATAACTTAAGCTCAGCAGTCTTTGCTGATGGTCATAGTGGTTATTTGCCAGGTGTTTTTGTAGCTCATATGACTGAAACAGAAAAAATAGGATTTGTTGGTGCTGAAGCTATTCCAACTGTAACTACTGAATTTGCAGCAATGAGAAATGCAATTGAAACAGTAAACCCAGATATAGAAATTGTAGAAGCATTTACTGGTAGCTGGGTTGATGTTGGTGCAGCTAGAGAAACTGCAGTTGCCCAGATTAATCAAGGAGTTGACATAATAATTCCAATTGGTGATGCAGCTAGTATTGGAGTCATTGAAGCTGCACTTGAAGAAGACATATATGTTATTGGTTGGTCTAGAGATCAGAGGCCTCTTGCCCCAGAACTAGTTATAGCTAGTTTAGAGCAAAGAGTAGACTGGGCAATTGTTGACTTTGCAGAAATGATTATTGATGATGAATTCCCAGGTACTAATACTCTTTTAGGTCTTGATAATGGCTATATCCAGTTCACACACTTTCTGGACTTTGTACCAGAAGAGTATATTGAAATAGTTAGAGAAAAAGAAGAAAATATATTAAATGAAGAAATTGATCTATTAGGCGAATATGCTAGATAAAAAGATTCTAAGCCTGCCCCAATAAAGGGGCAGGCAAGATTTAAAAAGGAGGATTAAATCTCTATGAGCATATTACAAAGTATTCAGGGTTATATAAAAAATTTAAAGTTTTCAATGATAATCCTGCCTGTTTTTTCTATATTGCTTGCACTAATTTTTGGTAGTATTTTAATTATATCTATAGGTGTTAATCCGTTAGAGGCATATAAGTATTTATTTACTGGTGCTTTTGGGAGCTGGATTCAACTTACAGAGACTCTTGTAAATGCAATACCTTTAATATTTACTGGTTTGGCAATTACAATTGCTTTTAGAGCTTCGATTTTTAATATAGGCGCAGAGGGTCAGTTGTATTTTGGTGCAGTCTTTGCAACCTGGGCAGGGGTAACATTTTCTTTACCTGTATATATCCATTTGCCTTTTGCAATAGCAATGGGCTTTATAGGAGGTATGATCTGGGGAGCTATTCCAGGAATCTTAAATGCAAAAAAAGGGTTAAATATAGTAATTGTAACTTTATTAATGAATTACATAGCTATACACTTTACTAACTTTTTATTGAATGGTCCCTTGCAACAACCTGGAAGCTGGAATCCACAATCATCATTAATAGAAAGTACAGTAATTCTTCCAATACTATTTGAAAGAACAAGCTTGCATGCAGGAATTATTATTGCTCTAGCCTTAGCAGTCATAGTATATATTTTCCTTTGGAAAAGCACACTTGGTTTCAAGCTAAGAATGGTTGGAGGTAACAAAAAAGCCTCAGAAAATGCAGGAATCTCTATAGATAAGACAATAATTTTAACAATGGTTTTAAGTGGAGGTATTGCAGGGATTGCTGGAGCAGTAGAAATTTTAGGGAAACATCATCGCTTAATCACAGGATTTTCTCCTGAATATGGCTTTGATGCAATAGCTGTTGCTATAATGGGACGCTTACACCCATTAGGAGTAATAATTGCAGCAATATTCTTCGGAGGATTAAGATCAGGAGCATCAGTTATGCAAACAGCAGTCAGAATGCCAGTTGTAGCAGTATCAGTTATACAGGGCTTAGTGATTTTATTTATAGTAGCAGGGACAGCTGCAGATATAGATTGGAGTAAGATATTTAAAAAGGATGGTGAACTTATATGATTTTAGATATTTTACGAATAATTTTTTCACCAGACTTCTTTTATGCATCGATAAGAATGACCACACCTTTATTACTTGCAGCAATGGGTGGGTTATTAGCTGAAAGAGCTGGAGTTTTAATATTAAGTTTAGAAGGTATGATGGTTGCTGGTGCGTTTTTTGGATTTTATGGTGGGTTTATAACTGGAAATGTCTGGTTTGGAGTACTGTTAGCAATGTTAGGAGGAGCTTTTATTGGTGTAATCTATGCTATAGCAACAGTCTCTTTTAATGCAAACCAGGTAGTTGCAGCAGTAGGTGTCAATATGTTAGCTATAGGTATAACCAGTGTTATATTTAGAGGGGCATTTGTTGGCGGAGCAGGTCAGGCTACAGGCCCTCAGTTTTTGAGATATAGACTTCATATCCTTAGTGACATTCCAATTATAGGAGAGTTATTCTTTAATCATATACCACTAGTTTATATAGCAGTAATTATTTTTATTTTAGTTTTTATATTTTTTAAGTATACGGATTGGGGCTTAAAAGTAAAAGCAGTTGGTGAGCATCCATTAGCCTGTGAGAGTGTTGGTATTTCGGTAACTAAAGTAAGATACTTAACAATTATTGTCTGTGGCTTAATAGCAGGAATAGGTGGAGCAACACTTTCACTTGGATATTTAAATCGGTTTGTAGAAGGTATGGTTTCAGGTAGAGGTTGGATAGCTTTTTCAGCAATAATCCTTGGGGGATGGCAGCCTGTTGGAACTTTAATTGCCAGTTTTATATTTGGAGCAGCAGACGCTTTACAGATTAGAATTCAAGCTTATGGTTTAAATATTCCTTTTCAATTTTTACTTATGTTGCCTTATTTAGTGACTTTACTTTCATTGTTTATTATTGGGAAAGTTCATTCGCCGGCTGCACAAGGCCAGCCATACTCAAAAGAATAATTATTGGGGGTTAACGATGATAAAAATTTTAGGGATTTCAGCCAGTCCAAGAAAAGGAGCAACTGAATACAGCTTAAAAGAAAGCTTAAATGAAGTTAATAAAATATCAGGTTTATCTACAGAGCTTATTTTATTAAGAAATTTAGAATTAAATTACTGTATTCATTGTGATCTTTGTATTAGGAAAGAAAGTAAGTTTTGCCTGGTTCATTCAGAAAATAATAAAGAAATCTATGAAAAGTTCTTTGAAGCAGATGGTTACTTAATAGCTTCTCCAGTCTATTCGATGAGTATTAATGCACAATTGGCTTCATTCTTTAATTTAATGAGACCAACATGGAATATTTTAAAAAATAATCCAGCATACTTTTGGTCTAAAGTAGGAGCAGCAATTGCTGTTGGAGGAACTAGGCATGGTGGACAGGAGTTAACATTAAATACTATTCATGGTTTTTACCATACCTATGGTATTGAAGTAATAGGTGGAGCTCATACTTATAATGGAGGAACTGTTTGGAGTAAAGATAAAAAAGAAGCAGGAGCTAAAGAAGATACTGAGGGTTTGAAAACATCAAGAGCCATAGGTCAGAGATTAGGACTTGCTGCTTACTTAAATAATCATGGCAAAGAGAAATATATGAATTTAATAAAAGAAATAGATTTTGTCTAAAAATAATCAATATTTAGTTGAAGAAAGATTATTGCAATGATATATTTAAATCATATATATTGTAATCGTTTAACTCTAGTAATTGTAATAATTGTGCGGAGGTGTTAAAATGACGAAATACATTAACAAGCCAATAGAAAAAATTGATCTTTACGAAAAAGTAACAGGCCAGGCAGAATATGGTGCAGACCTTAATTTTGAAGGTATGCTTTATGCTAGAACAGTATATAGCGAATATCCTCATGCTGAGATTATAAATATTGATATCTCAGAAGCTGAAAAGATAAAAGGGGTAGTAACTGTATTGACATCTAAAGATATACCTGGTACTAATTTTCTATTTGGCCATTTTCGAGTCTTAACTGGAGATAAAGTTAGATATATTGGTGATGGTGTTGCACTTGTTATAGCTGAAACAAAACAGGCAGCCTGGGAAGGACAGCAGGCTGTAAAAGTTGAATATCAAGAGTTGCCTGCAATTTTATCAATTGATGAAGCTCTGCAAGACGAGGCCCCAGTAATCCATGAAGAACATCCAGATAATATAGCTTTAAATAGTCGTCATAATTTGATTAAAGGAGATATAGATGAAGGTTTTTCTAAAGCTGATAAAATAATAGAAAAAAGCTATGAATCTCAATTTGTTGAACATGGATATATTGAACCTGAGGCAATTGTTGCCGTTCCCTCTATAGAAGATGATAGGGTTACAGTTTATGGTTCAATTCAGAATCCATTCTTTGTAAGAGATCACACTGCCGGAGCACTAGGCTGGCCACTAACCAGAGTTAAAATAAAACAGAGCACCATAGGTGGTACCTTTGGCGGAAAAGATGAAGTTGCATCTCGATTAAGTTGCAGGGCAGCTATAGCAGCGGTTAAACTTAAAAAGCCAGTTCAGATAATTTTATCAAGAGAAGAATCAATGTTAGAAAGCTCAAAGCGCCACCCGTACAGATTCAACTTTAAAGTGGGATTAAAAAATGATGGGAAAATAGTTGCTATGGATACCGAAGTTATTTCTCAGGCCGGTGGTTATAATAAACAATCTCAGTTTACTAATTGGCGCTGTGCCATTCATACAACCGGTCCATATGCTCTTAATCATATCAATACATCTGTAAGGGGTGTTTATACTAACACGATCTATGGAGGAGCAATGCGAGGCTTTTCTTCCCCGCAGAATATTTTTGCTGTTGAGTCATTAATGGATGAACTTGCAGAAGAATTTGATATGGATCCAGCTGAATTCAGATTAAAAAATGTCTTGAAGCCTGGAGACACAACCCCTTCAAGTCAAAAGTTAGGAGAAGATATACCTGCTCCATTATCAGAGATGATAGAAGAAGTAGTTAAAAAAACAGATTATAAAAAGAAAAGAAAAGAATATCAAAATCAGTCTGGAGAAATAAAGAAAGGCATTGGACTTGCAGTTTCCTTTAGAGGAGCTGGTCTTGGTGGTGAAGCATTGGATGCAACTGGAGCATTATTATCAGTTCAATCTGATGGAAGCATAAGCCTTATAACTGGCCTTTCAGAAAATGGTCAGGGCCTTAAGACAGCCCATGCCCAGATAGTAGCTGAAGTATTAGGAGTAGATATTAAGCGGATAGACTATCCAAATGTTGATACATCAATAATTCCAGACGGAGGCCCAACAGTTGCTTCTAGAGGAGCCATGATAGGTGGAAAAGCAGTCAAAATGGCAGCAGACAAAGTTAAAGATAAGATGTTAGAAGTTGCCTCAGAATTATTAGACGAAGATAAAGAAGTTCTTTATCTAGAAAATGAAATGGTTTATTGCCAAAATAATGATGAAAAATCACTAAGCTATCTAAAGGTAATTCAGAGGGCCAAGGCTATTGGTGTGCTTTTAACTGAATTAGCCTGGTTTAATCCTGGTCCAGCCAGGCTTGATCATGCAACCAATCAGGGAGAAGCTTTCCCAACTTATGCCTGGACTGCAGTAGTTGCTGAAATAGAAGTAGATACAGGTACTGGATATGTAGATTTAACAAAAGTAACTTCAGCTCATGATGTTGGAACCGCAATTAATATAGATAATGTTCTTGGCCAGATATATGGCGGAGTGGCTATGGGTCAGGGCATGGGAATAATGGAAGAGATTGAAATGGTAGATGGAAAAGTAAAGAGTTTGAATCTTGATGAATACTTGATTCCAACTTCACTGGATGTCCCAGAAGTAGACCCAATAATTGTTGAGACAGATGATAATTATGGTCCATATGGAGCTAAAAGTTTAGGAGAAGCAGCATGTGAAGTCTATCCAGCTGCAATTGCAAATGCTGTTTATAATGCAACAGGTAGAAGAATTCGTCATCTTCCGTGTAACTTAGAAAGGGTCAAATTAGGCCACATGCTTACTAGAAAGGGAGTGACAGAATGAGACAATTGGAATATTTTCAACCCAATACCCTTGAAGAAGCAGTCAATATTTTAGCAGATAAATCAGATAGCATAAAAGTACTGGCTGGAGGCACAGATCTTGTAGTTCAATTAAGAGATAATAGCCTTTCTGAAAATATAAGCAGTATCCTTGATATTAGTAGAATTAAAAGCTTCAAAGAAATTAAAAATAACGGTGGAGAAATAACTATTGGTTCATTAGTTACCCATGAAGAATTATTAAATAATAAATTGTTCTCAAATAAGTTGCCTTTCATAAACGAGGCAGCATCAGCTGTAGGCTCCCCTCAAATCAGGAGAAGGGGTACAATAGGTGGGAATATCTGCAATGCA
>LFFM01002353.1_pt1 | contig 12536 bp, 11 predicted proteins | sample 643131 | NCBI WGS metagenome assembly LFFM01 (sample SAMN03777445, study PRJNA286221) | soda lake metagenome | biome: soda lake; feature: Kulunda steppe; material: water; isolation source: sample Tc-Br brine of Tanatar trona crystallizer | place: Russia: Kulunda steppe | collected 2011-07
GCGTGGCCACTCCGAGAACGATAAGTACAAAAACGCCCGGATACCGGGGGCGGACCATCTATCGTAACTGGTTGTGTGGGTGGATTCGGTCAGTTGGCTATCTCACTCTGATCGGGTTATCGACAGGATCGTGTACATCGCGTTCGTATTTAAATGCACACCCCTGATGGGGCGTCGTTCGGAACTCAGCGATACAGAAACAACCACTCGACCGGTTAACCCGATATTTTATCTATCCGCGGTTTAACTACCGATGGCGTCCGTACTATCCGGTGATGCCTGACCAGACCCTCCATCAGGTCGGTACTGTCCGTTGGTCGAAACGCATACTGTTCGGGCTGTTCGTCCTCGCGGTCGGGATCGCCGCGCTGTCGGTCCCTGCAGTCGCGGACGATTCGCCGTCGAACGGCGCAAGCGAGTTCGACGGCCCCGAGTTCGAGGAGACACCGGTCGCAGTCGAACCTCCCGAACCGGCGGAGATCAACGTGAGTACAGCCGACGAAGAGCGATTCACGCTATCGATCGCAGCAACCGGTGACGAACGCTTCGCCGTCGACGCAACCGTCAATTCGACTGACGAGCTCGTAACGGTTCACCTTCACACGGGAGACGTCGCGGCGGACGATCCGGCCACGTATCTGTCGGCGGACGGCGGCGAGATACGGAATCTGACCGTTCACTCGAACGAACTCGATGAACTGGACCGTGAGACGCTTCCCGGTGGAATGTACGAGATGCGACTCACTGGGGACCACAGCTACCATTCCAGCACGCTCGAAGTGACGCCGTCAGTTCGGTTCGACGAACCTCTCACCCTCGATCGCTCCCAACTCGAGGCCGATCCGATACGGCGGATCGGTGGCGAGACCGATCTCGAACCGGGAACGAACGTGACGGTTCGCCTCACGTCGAGCGGTGAGGAGGCGTTTCTCATCTCTAACCGAACCGAAGTCGCCGACGACGGCGCGTTCGAAGCGACCGTCGATATGGGTAACGTCCCCGCCGGGGCCCGTTTCGACGTGGTTGCACGCCACGACGGGGTCACGAAGGGAGTGACTCGGGGGATCGTCAGGGAGCCGGAGTCGGACAGGAGAGAGCCCGAAAGCGACGGGATCGTCTTCGTTTACGAGGGCGAGAAACTCGAACCGGAGGCGGCACCGGAGCAACGAATCACCGGCGAAGCCGATCTCGATACCGGCGAACCAGTCGTCGTCCGGCTCCAGTCGACGGGTGAAACGGCGTTTTTGCTCTCGAAGGAAACCGACGTTTCCGAACGCGGAGCGTTCGAGGTGACGTTCGACCTCGATGAGATTCCACCCGGAACCGAGTTCATCGCGGAAGCGTTCTCACGGGGAGACGCCGACGTACGCGGTTCCGCCCCGGGTGTCGTCATCGATCACGCAGCTGATGACGATACGACAGAGACCGAGACCGACACGCGGGTCGCCGACGATGAAGGGGCCACTGGTCTCGGCGGCTATGCGATCGGCGGTCTGGGTGCTATCGCCGCCAGTGCGGCGATGGCGATCCTCGGGATCGGACTGCTGGTCGGCGGCCGGGATTCGTGGTCGTCGTGAGGGACGATCCGGATGCGACAGAACTCATACCGGCCCGTTCAACGGCGGGTGCTCCTTGTCGGTCTCGCTCTGACGGCGATCCTGCTCTTCGTGCCGGCAGGTGCGACAGCGGAGCCACTCTTCGTCGGGCCCGACGACGACGCCGATCACGCGTCTCTCCAGACGGCTATCGATGCCGCCGACCACGGGGATCGGATCGAAGTCAAGCCCGGAACCTACGATCCGGTGACGATCGAGGAATCGATCGTTCTCGCCGCATCGGACGGGGCTGTCATCGATGCCTCCGACGCCGACTGGGACGAGGGCGGTATCACGATCCGTTCCGGGGAGCCACTCGTCGACGGGTTCACCGTCGTCGGTCCGGAGGCTCATATGACCCATCGGGACGACGGCCCGACGGGAATATATGCCGAGGGGACCGCCGGTGGCTGGGTGGTGCGAAACGTGACGACACGGAAGGTGACATACGGTGTCTGGGCGGCCGAAACGACCGGCGACTGGACGGTCGAGAACGCAACCCTGGAGGAAGGGAGAACCGGCGTGTTCGCGGGCGGGAGTCGCGGCGACTGGACGGTCGCTGACACCCACGCTCGGAACAACAGCCTCCAGGGTATCAACGCCAGAGGCGACAGCGATTGGGCGATCCGGCGAACCGTTATCGCCGATAGCCCGATGCGACCCGGTGTCGACGCGACCCGTACGGCCGGCGATTGGACGGTCGAAAACGTCAGCGTCCGGAACGCCCAGGGTGGGATCATCGCAGAGGGGACGACCGGTGAGTGGACGATCCGAAACGCCGAGATCAGAACCGTTCCCGAGCACGACGTCCCGGCCCCCGAACGGACCGAGGCCGGTATTAGCGTAGCCGGTGCAAGCGGCCGGTGGGCGATCCGTGACGTCGACGTCGCCGAGATCTCCGGCGCCGATTTCGACGCTTCGAACGCGTCCTCCGGTGTCGTCGACGGCGTGTGGTGGGGCGACGATCGAGAACGGGGGAACTGTCTCGGTTCCGTCGACTGTCGGACCGAACGCGACGCTCCCCCCGAGATCGACGTCGGGTCCGCCGGCGGACCGACCCGGTCGTTCGACGAATCCGCCACGAGTTCGGAGCCGAATGGCGGCGCATCGACCGACGTCGAGCCGGAGCCATCCGACGACGGGAACACGACCGAAGCGGGATCCGACCGACCGGAGGCGGTCGAAAATCAAGCCGGATTGTCGATCGCGATCGCGCTTTCGGCGATCGTCGGCGCCGCCGTCGTGTCGAAGCGATACGCCGGCGATCCGTAGGCGTTTGCGTTGCCGGAGTGGAGATCACAGACCGTTCCGTTGGGCGCTATCTGGCCCCACACGCCGTCGGAAACGGTAGCCGCTGGAAAGTCAATGCACACCCGATCGAACGACCGTCGCGCGATCGGCGTGTAAGTCGTTTCAGCCGTCGCGATAGCTCCGAACGCGGACGCCTTCGACGATCTCGTCGATCAAAACAGCGCCGTCACTCCAACAGGAGCAACTCGGGCGACTCCAGATACTCCATGACGGTGTTTGTGAACTGTGCGGCCTCCGCGCCGTCGATGACGCGGTGATCGATCGTCAACGAGATCGTCATCACCTTACGGGGGACGATCTCGCCGTCGACGACGCGGGGTTTCTCCTTGATCGCGCCCAGCCCGAGGATCGCCGTCTCGGGGTAGTTGATGATCGGCGTCGCGTACTCGCCGCCGATCGCGCCGAAGTTCGTGATCGAGAACGTCCCGCCCCGCATCTCCTCGCGGGCGATCGACCGGTCTCGGGCTTTCTCGACGAGTTCGTCCATCTCGTCGGCGATTTCGAGCATCCCCTTCCGGTCCGCGTTCCTGACGACCGGCACCATCAGCCCGGCGTCGGTCGCCGTCGCGACGCCGATGTTGTACTCCCCGCGGAGCACGATCTCGTCGTTTTCCTCGTCGAGTTGGGAGTTGAGGATCGGATACTCGCGTAGTCCGGCGACGACGGCCTTGATGACGAAGGGCATGTACGTGAGCCGGCTCCCTCGACTCTCGGCTCGCCCTTTGAGCTTTCCTCTGGTTTCGACCAGTTCCGTCACGTCGACCTCGTCGTGGTGGGTGACGTGCGGCGCGGTGTATTTCGACCGCTCCATCTGCTCGCCGATGGTCCGTCGGACGCCCCGGTAGGGGATCCGCTCGTCCGCTCCGGTGGCGCTCGCTGCCGGTGTTTCCGCGCTGTCGGCCGAGACCGCCTCGCCATCGGCCGCCTGGGCTCGCTTCTGTGCCGCCGCGTAGGCGTCGATCTCGGCGGGTGTGACGAACGGCTCGCCGTCCTTCGTCCGATCGGTCGGAACGGAATCGATATCGATCCCCTCCTCGTCGGCGAGCTTTCTGGTCGCGGGAGCCGCAAGCGTCCGGTCCCGATCGGCTGCCTCCGTTTCGGGTGCCGGTCCGGCATCGCCCGCTTCGTCCTCGTCGATCCGCTTCGTCGCGGATTTGACCGTCCCTTCCGTCTCGGTATCGTCGTCGCTCTCCGCCTCGGCGTCCGTCGACTCGGCCGCGGCCCGAACGTCCCCCTCCGTGACGCGACCCCCCGGACCGCTGCCGTCGACCGTCCCGATATCGACGCCGAGTTCGCGTGCGATCCGGCGTGTCGAGGGGGCGGCGAACGTGCGACCGCCTCCCGAGTCCGGTTCGGGCTCCGCATCGGTCGCCGGCTCCCCGCTGTCGGCTGGCGGTTCTCCGGCTTCCGCCGTCGGCTCGTCGACAGCCGCCGCCGTCTCCTCGGCCGGTTCGTCGATTTCCTCGCCGTCGACGTCGAAGGTGATGATCACCGTCCCGACGGGGACCATCTCGCCCTCCTCGGCGCGGATCTCCCTGACGGTTCCGTTGACCGGCGCGGGCACCTCGACTACCGCCTTGTCCGTTTCGACCTCGGCGACCGGCTGGTCCTCCGAGACCCGATCACCGACCTCGACGAGCCAGCGGACGATCTCGGCCTCGGCCAACCCTTCACCGACGTCGGGGAGTTTGAATTCGCGAACCATGTTAGGCCTCACTCGTCTCCCTGATCGCGTCCGCGATCCGAGTATCTTCCGGCATGTAGTAATCCTCCAGCGCGTACAGCGGATAGGGGACGTCGAAGCCGGTCACGCGGTTGATCGGCGCCTCCTGGTGATACAGGGCTTTTTCCTGGATCGTCGCCGTGATCTCGCCGGCGAGCCCGCCGGTTTTCGGCGCCTCGTGGACGACGACCGCCCGTCCGGTCTTTTTGAACGACTCGATGATCGCCTCGGTGTCCATCGGCGACAGCGTCCGCATGTCGATGACCTCGCAGTCGATACCCTCCCCGGCGAGCGATTCGGCCGCCGAAAGCGTCGGTCGCGTCATCGCGCCCCAGGTGAAGACCGAGACGTCGCTCCCCTGGCGCCGAACCGCCGCCTCCCCGAGCTCGACGGTGTAGGGTTCCTCGGGGACGTCCTCGCGGAACGCCCGGTAGATGAGCTTCGGCTCGAGAAAGATCACCGGATCCGGATCCCGGATCGAGGCGGCGAGCAACCCCTTCGTGTCGTACGGCGTCGAGGGGATCACCACCTTGAGCCCGGCCTCGTGGACGTAGATGGTCTCCTTCGACTCGGAGTGATGCTCCGGGGCTCGGATCCCGCCGCCGTACGGTGCGCGGACGACCATCGGGCAGGTGAACCGCCCCCGCGAGCGGTTCCGGAGTCGGGCGGCGTGGGAGACGATCTGATCGAACGCGGGGTACATAAAGCCGGAGAACTGGATCTCCGGAACCGGTTTGAGCCCGTAGGCGGCCATGCCGATCGACGTGCCGACGATCCCGGATTCGGCCAGCGGTGTATCGATGACGCGGTCGCCGCCGAACTCCTCGTAGAGGCCCTCGGTCGCCCGGAAGACGCCGCCGTTCTTGCCGACGTCCTCGCCGAGAACGAGGACGTCGTCGTCCCGTTCCATCTCGCTTTTCAGTCCATCGCGGACGGCCTGTACCAGCGTCAGGTTCTGTGTGTTCGCTTCTTGTGTGCTCATAGTTGTGTAGCGCGGACCCCACGAGTTCAATCGTGGGAGGAAGCGCGTCGGATGCGCTGCCGACCACCGCACTCTGGCCGGCGACGGTTTTGTTATCGGTACATTTGGGCCGGTTCGGGCCGCCTCTTCCACCGCGCTCCGGGGCGGCCAAAATGGACGCTTCGGAGGGGTCGCCGTAGGCCGGCCCCGAACAGTGGGACGCCGACGACGCCGCTCCGACCGCGGTTTTGGCGGTGTGAAGCGTCCGAGTCCACGCTGAATTAAAGCGGTGTGTAGACGCCAGTTGTCCTCGCCCGATAAAGCCCGGCGGGAGTACGCCCGCCCGAACAGAACAGTTCGGTCCGGCAGAACCACGGCGTCGTGTAACCCGCCCATGACACTCGTTGGAGCGAGGGCGGAAACCTCCACGGGGAAAGCCCTTGACTTCACTCATGGGTAGCTTACTCTAGTAGCTCCTCGTCGCCGTGGCGTTCCCGAAGCCGTTCGAGGTGTGCGGCCTGTTCCTCGAGTCGATCCGTTCGCTCGTCGTAGACGTGATCGAACATGTCCGATGGGGCGGGCCGTTCAGTGCTTTCGGCGGCCCGGATCGCCTCTGCGACCTCGTCTTCGATCGCCGTCCCGATCGCCCCGATCGTTTCGTCGTCGAGAATCCCTCGGTCTTTGAGAAACGCCTCGAGCCGGGGAATCGGATCCTTGCGCCGCCAGCGCTCGACCTCCTCCTCGTCGCGATACACGGAGGGGTCGTCGGCGGTCGTGTGCGCGCCGAAGCGGTACTGGACCGCCTCGATGAGCGTCGGCCGACTCGCCCGTCCCGGCGCGTCGTCGCCCGCCGCTTCCGGGTTCTTCGCCTTTTCGACGGCCTCGGTGGTCACCTGATACACCGCCAGCGGATCCATCCCGTCGACGACGACGCCCTCGAAGCCGTAGGCGTTGGCCTTCTGGGCGAGCGTCGCGGAGGCGGTCTGACGCTCTCTCGGTACCGAGATCGCCCACTGGTTGTTGTTACAGAAGAAGACGGCCGGCAGATCGAAGACACCGGCGAAGTTGAGCCCCTCGTGGAAATCGCCCTCGCTCGTCGCGCCGTCGCCGAAATAACTGAGGAAGACCTCCTCGCTTTCGCCGTCGCTCGAGAGCTTCGACGCCCACGCCGCCCCGGTGGCGTGTAACACCTGCGTCGCGATCGGCACCGCCACCGGAAAGACGTTCAGCCCGGTGAGCTCGTTGCCTCGCTCGTCGCCCATCCAGTACCGCAGCGTCCGATCGAGATCCACTCCGCGGACGTACGAGGCGGCGTGCTCTCTGTAGCTCGGAAAGATCCAATCGTCCGCCGACAGCGCCATCGCGCTCGCGACCTGGGCTCCCTCCTGGCCGGACATCGGTGGATACGTCCCCATCCGGCCCTGCCGCTGGAGGCTGACCGCCCGGCCGTCGAAGTGACGGGCGAGCCGCATCGTGCGGTACATCTCGACGAGCGTCTCGCCGTCGAGGTCCGGGACGGTCGCTCCCTCGAGGACCGATCCGTCCTCGCCGAGCACCTGCACCCGTTCGGGCTGTGGCCCGCTCATGGCTCCCTCCGTCGCATACTAACCCTGTCCGCGCCCGGTGGCATAGTGTTTATGTCGGATCGCTTTCGAGACGAACGCCCGAAAACGAGCCGTCGCCGGTGTCGTCGGCAGAGCGGTGTCGACCGTCTTCGACTCCGCTACAGTCGGAAATCTCGCGATCATTCAGGTCGATGTCGTCTCGTCAGTCCTCTCATTCGGTGGTGTTTCCGGGGCATCGATCGGCGGTGTTTCGGATTCCGCCTTGTTGACCAGGTTTTTGAACTCACTGGACCGTGCGGCGACGTAGTCCATCGTTTCGCTGTCCGGCGTTTCGTCTTCGGCTTCGATCAGGTACGTCGTGATCACGACGGTTTTGACCCACGGATCGAACAGGCCGAAATACGAGACGAGGACGAGCGCGCCGACGGCGATCCAGCCGCCGATCTCGAGCGCCGGAGCGAGGCCACTGAGAACGCCCGCGAGCGGCACCAACAACAACACGAGCGCGAACAACGCCGCGTAGGAACCGAGAACGATGAGCAGCGTCGACCCGAGCACGGACTTCCAGGTCTTCCCGTAGAGGACGACGCCGTCGCGGGCGGCGGTCCAGTTCCCTTTGGATTCCTCGAGGAACATGTGGGCGATGATCGCCTGGTCGATGTACGAGGCCGCGATCCCGACGGTCCGTTTGACGACCGTCATGAGTTGTTTGATACCGGGGACGAAGCCGAGGGTGTTGCCGACGGACGTGACGGTTCTGTTGAACTGCTTTATCACCCCTTTGAGGAGCACGTCGACGCCGAAGAGGACACTCGCCTCGGTGAATCGGTCGCGGACCTTCCGTTTGCCGAACCGGACCTGATTCGGCGGGATCTCGCCGGTGTCGACGGCGTGAGCGATGACGGCGACGTGGCCCGCAGTCACGAGATACAGAACGTATCGCCTCGCGAGGCGGAAAAACCCGTAGAAGACGACGCCGGCGATGAGCAGTCCGACGACCGCGATACCGCCCGAGAGATCCCCGAGCGCAAAGAGGGCGAACGCGATCGCCGCGAAGTACACCACGGCGAGAAGGGTGAAGGCGAGCCCGACGGCGAACCGAACGACCACCCACGGGGTTGTTTTGACGAAGATTCCCGTTGCTTTCCGGAAGTGAAGAACCATGCCGGACGATACCTGTCGGTATAATTAGTAACTAGCGTGCTAATACACGACAGGATATGGATCGATCCCGAACCCCGATGGAAAGCCACCCCTAACGCCCTTTAATCGCAGTGTCTGACTGTTCCCACAACGACCGCCATTCCGTTTCCACCGACCGAAGGTTTTCGATTCCCATCAGAACGCAACGCGTTCTGAGGACGCCGTGAACGGTGGGATTCTCTCGCTGAATCAAGATAGGGTCGCCAGAGTGGCCTGCGAGACGAAGCTGGCCACGAGTATCACGCTGAGCCGCTCGTTTTTGGGCCATCACACTTCGGTCCACGCCGTTTCAGTGAACTGCCTCGGGGTCAAGCCCCGGGGCATTCTCCTCGCATTCTGTAAAAGCTCGAAAACCCGCTGTCAACAGAGTCGGTTCGGACGGCCGGTATGAGGTACCGCGGTGACAAGCCCCGCGGCTTCGCCGTCCTGACCACGCGTCCCGAGACGGGACGTAGCGCGTGGACTGATGGGGCGTGCCGTCGCTCACACCCTCCGCGAAACGGTGAGTTTCCACCCGCTACGTGTCATGTGTATCGAGAAAACCGGCCGCAACCGCCCTCAGGACAGATCGATGTTCGCCGAACTGCCGGTCCGGTCGAGTTCGATCTCGAGGACGCCGTTGTTGAACGAGGCCGACGCCGAGTGCTCGTCGACGCGGGCCGGGAGTTCGATCCGCTCTTCGTACTCGCTGGTCTCGGTCGAGGCCGCGATGGTGACGTGTCGCCCGTCGCATTTGATCCGGATGTCGTCCTTTTCGACCCCCGGGAGGTCCGCGACGACGCGGATCGCCTCGTCGGTCTCGTAGACGGAGACGTGGGCGTCGCCGCCGAAGCCGGCGTCGCCGGCCTCGAAACCGCCCGTCATCCCCTCCATCATTCGCTCGATCTCGCTGAAGATGTCGTCGAACGGATCGTCGCGATCGTCACGTCGCATACCCACGCTACGACTGACGCAGTCAAAAGCCTTCTGTCAGCTTCAGAAACCGACGCCCATCGTCTCGTCGGTCCGTTCGATCGATTCGGCGGCGTCGGCCGCACCGGTGACCGCCCGGATCGCGTCGATGTTTTCGGGGACGACATCGGATTCCTGGTGGATCGCCTGAAAGAGATACAGGTCTGACCCCTCCATCGAGATCGACTCGCGCCAGATGCAGTTCTCCCAGACGTCGCCTCGCGGGCGCCCCCGGTCCATCGCGAACTCCTTGAGCGCCCCCGACCCGTCGATATCGGAGGACTCGGAGATCAGGAAGGTCCGCGTCTGCTCGTCGAGCAGGTCGGCGACCGCCTCGGCGTCGGGCGAGGACTCGAGCGTCACGTTCACCGAGTGGGTGTGCATGAGCGTCGCCGGCACCTTCAGCCCGAGCGTGTCGATCGCCAGATCGGGGAAGATCGTGTTCACGTCGGGGCCGTGGTGTGAGGGGAGGCTCACGGGGTTCGGCAGCACGTCGTTGATCGGGCCCCGGTCGGACTGGGCGGGATCGCCGCCGCGACGGACTAACGTGACGCGGGCCTTCTCGACCCCGTAGGCCTCCTCGAGCGGCGCGAGCAGCCGCGAGAGCCCCGTCGTGTTACAGGAGACGACGCGGACGTGGTCGGCGCCGATCGCCTCGGCGAAGTTCCCGCGAGCGTTGAACGAGGCGTCGACGAGGTCGGCGTCCTCGCCGCCCTGATACAGCGCCGGCGTGTCGTACTCCTCGTAGAGGGATTTGTTCTCGGCGCCGATCCCGGACGGGCAGGCGTCGACGACGACGTCGGCGGCGTCGACCAGTTCCTCGACGGGACCGGCGAGTTCGAGGTCGGCGTCGCCGAAGGCGTCCATCCGGTCTTCGATCGCCGCATAGAGTGGATAGCCGTTGTCGACGGCCAGCTCCGCCTCGTGGTTCGGACGCGTCTTTCCGACCCCGATCAGTTCCATGTCCGGCTGGAGCGTCACGGCGTCGGCGACACGCTTCCCGATGGTTCCGTAGCCGTTGACCGCGACCTTGATGCTCATGGTCGTGGCTAGGAACCCATCGGAATAACCGTTTCTCTCCGCGTTGGGTTGTGAGACGGGACGCTCCACCCACGAAGGACAGGAACGTCTTTGCGGCCGCCGACCCAAAGGCGAGTATGAGCGATTTCGACGAGCTTTCGATTTCGGATCCGAGCGCGGTCGCGACGGCCGCGGAGACGGCGATCGAACAGTGTCTCGCGGTCGAGAGCGGAGAAACTTGTGTCGTCGTCACCGACGACAAGCGCGCGCCGATCGGGGAGGCGATCTACCGGGCCGCACTCGAGGCGACCGACGACGCCACGATCGTCCGCTATCCGCCGGGGCCACAGCACGGCGCGGAGCCGCCGGCCCCCGTCGCGGCGGCGCTCGGGGAGGCCGACGCCTTCCTCGCGCCGACGACGAAGAGCATCACCCACACCCGAGCGCGATCGAAGGCGACGGAGGCGGGCGCCCGCGGCGCGACGCTGCCGGGGATCACGGAGGAGGTGTTCACGGTCGGTCTCGACGCGGATTACGAGGCGATCGAAGCGGAGTGTGCGGCGATGCTCCGGCGGGTCGAGGAGGCCGACGAGATCCGGGTCACCTCGCCGCAGGGGACGGACATCACCTTCGAGTTGGGCGATCGACCCTGGAACGACGACACCGGGATCGTCCACGAGCCCGGCGCCTTCTCGAACCTGCCGGCCGGCGAAGTGTTCATCAGCCCCGAATCGGCCGACGGAACGTACGTCGTCGACGGGACGATCCGGCCACACGGTCGACTCGATGACGGACGGCAGGTCACCGTCGAGGTCGAATCGGGGTTCGTGACGGAGATCTCCGACGACGCGATCCGCTCGGACATCGAGACGGCCGCCGAATCCGTCGGCCGGGACGCCTACAACCTCGCCGAGTTGGGGATCGGAACGAACATCGGCGTCACCGAACTCGTCGGCAGCGTGCTGTTGGACGAGAAGGCGGGTGGGACGGTCCACATCGCGATCGGCGACGACGCCGGCATCGGCGGCGATACGGACGCCCCGATCCACCTCGACGGGATCCTCAGAGAGCCGACCGTCTTCGCCGACGGCGAGGAGATCGAGTTGCCGACGGTGGGGTGAGCCGGTCTGGCTTCGAAGGGAGGATCCTGCTCAAACGTCGGAGCCACGCGCTTTATACGTCCGGATGGATTTATACGAACAATGAGTTCCCAGCGCGTCGCGGTTCGCTGTCCGTCCTGTTCGCCGTCCGAGGAGACGGCCCACGAGGTTCTCAATCAGGGGGGGCAGGCGACCGTCCGATGTAGCGAGTGCGATCACGTCCACAAGACCAACATCGAACAGCAAGCCACCATCGAGCGACGAGTCATCGTCTCACAGGAGGACGAATCGACCGATGCGCGGATCGATATCCCGCCCGAGGAGACGCTTTCGGCCGGCGACGAGTTCCTCGTCGAGACCGACGAGGCGATCTTGACCGCCCGAATTACGTCGCTCGAATCGATCGAGGGCGCCCGCGTCGACGAGGCGGAAGCGAGCGACGTCCGGACGCTGTGGACCCGCGCGGTCGGGAACGTCTCCGTGAACCTGACGCTGCACCCGAAGGACGGCTATCACGACGACACGCGAAGCGTCCGGATCCAGGTACCCGGCGACGAGGAGTTCGTCGTCGGCAGAACCCACGAGTACGGCGGCGAGGAGTTCGAAGTCGAGCGGATCCTCGTCCGTGAGGACGCGACCGGATACGACCGGGAGGGATACGACTTTGCCGGGGATGCGGTGCTCGCAAAGGACATCAAACGGCTCTACGCCCGCGACGAGGACGCCCGAACCCGGGCGTGGTCCGGCTGGTAGGCCGATGTTCGGGCGCGACTCGGGGGGTGACGGTTTCGAGACGGCGCGCGAGCGGATGGTCGACGATCTCGTCGATCGGGGACGGATCGAGCGTCAGACGACGATCGACGCGCTTCGGGCCGTCCCACGCCACGAGTTCGTTCCGGAGTCCAAGCGTGAGAGGGCATACGCCGACCGACCGCTGTCGATCGGCGAAGGCCAGACGATCTCCGCGCCGCACATGGTCGGAATCATCTGCGATCTGCTCGAACTCGAGGCCGACGAGAAGGTCCTCGAGATCGGGACCGGCTGTGGGTATCACGCCGCCGTGACCGCCGAAATCGTCGGGAGCGAATCGGTCTACAGCGTCGAGTA
>LFFM01002354.1_pt1 | contig 12535 bp, 8 predicted proteins | sample 643131 | NCBI WGS metagenome assembly LFFM01 (sample SAMN03777445, study PRJNA286221) | soda lake metagenome | biome: soda lake; feature: Kulunda steppe; material: water; isolation source: sample Tc-Br brine of Tanatar trona crystallizer | place: Russia: Kulunda steppe | collected 2011-07
AACGCTACGTCTTCTACGAACCGAATCTCGATTACCTCCTCCACCGGTGGATGGATAAACGCGCGGAGAAAGATCCGGACGGAGAAAACCCGTACCTGCTCATCGGTCAGCGAGGCGGGCAACTATCCCCTGCGTACCTGTCACGGATCGTTAAGGAGGCTGCGCACGCCGCAGACATACAAGAGCCGCTCGCAAGGGGCTCTGAGGGGGACGTCAAGCAATGGCTGTACACCGCGCACAGACTTCGTCACAGTCGTATCACACACCTAGCCAACAAAACCGATATGGACCTGAACTTCGTTCGAATGATGGCCGGCCACGCCTCAATGGATACGACCCTCGATTACGTGAGCCCGGACTGGGACGAAGCCCGAGAAGCCTTCCACCGCGCAACCAACTAAAGAAACCAGATCGGATCCTCGAAACAGCAGCAATTCAACTATAGTAAAGAGAGCCCATTTCAGGGTAAGGTAGAATAGTCGTGCCCTCAATGCAGGAGAAGTCTTCACAGTATGCTTCTTGTAGCTATATCTGTTCCTCAGCTTCCCTTGTTCCTGATATCGGCTCCAACGCTGAGGAGACACCCCTCAATGTGAGTGGGTAGATCAACGGCTAGGGTGCACTCACACTGAGGGGTGTGTCTAGCGACTCAACCTCACGGTAGTACTGACGCATCGTTCCAACACGGAGTTGATCACGCTCAGTCCGCGTACGCACCGATTAACCCACTCAGTGCTAATCACTGCAGCTGCAGCGATCGATACGACCACGCTGACGGGATAACCTGTGTATGATAACAGTACCGGGAGAATCACTGCCACAGCGCGTGCGATAAGGAGCACTGTCCCATCGTGACGTTCCCACCACTCCAAAAACCGGATTTACAGCGTCTTCAACACGTGACTCAGCGTACGCATCGATGAGGGATTCTCGCTGGTCGTCACTGACGCCGAGGAGTGACGTCGTCCAAACCCACATCGGGATCAGGCCCTTGTACTTCGCACCGTACGGTGTCCCGGAGGTTTCTGACCCGTTAACCTGAGTGATTCGTGCCCGGGGCCGTCGGTTTACATGTCTTTGATGCGTTGTGTAGTCGATATAATCGTTGGGACCGGGCACCCACCACGGTACCTGGTCCCAGCCCAACCGGCCGGTCGGGATTCACTCTCTTGAATCCACACTACAGATGACTAGCCGCGCCCGAGTGACGCGGCATGTGTCGACACTTCCCTACTTACTTGAATGGTTGGGAATCGACTCACAAACAAAGATCAAAATCTCGGTATTCACACGTCAAATCACCTATTAATACGCGTTCACACTGACGCATTCCTGTGTTCTGTCACGGGTTAATTCGTAGGTTAGCTTATGAGTTAACTCATGAGTTAACATGTTATCCTTGAAACTAAGTCGTTGACAAGTTCATTCTTATCGTATGTTACTCCGGAATGGTATCCAAAGCCTCTACGATACGATCATCGTTCTGAGCTGTCGCATCGAGATACCACTGTCGTCGATTTTCGTCTTGATGTATTCGGGAGAGTGTCTGTCGTGTGGTGTTGAGCCCCTTTGCTTCCTGCCGATAGCTACTCCCCTTCTCTATTGCTTCGAGCGCGGTGCGGATTTCTAAGTATCCGTCGTCGTCTGCACTTGGTGTGAGGGTCGGTCGTAGGTATCCTTCGGCGTTTCGCTCGAATCCGACCGGTACTTCACCCAACCATTTCCCTTTCTTTTTGGCGCGCTTCACACCGCTGTTAACACGACTGATGAGCTTCCGTCGTTCCTCTTCAGCGACTGCAGCTGAAATATCTGCTATGAGCTTGCCTGTCCCGTCGGGTCGTACAGTGTCGGTCCATCCGTTGGAAATGTTGACAATGCAACCGGCATCAGCTGCGGTCTCGAAGAATCGCTGGTAGATGCTGCCGAGTCTTGCTAACCGGCTGATTTCCCACACGATTATCCGATCGTACTCGCCTGCGTCGATGTCGTCGATGAGTTCGATGAATTGCTCGCGGCCTGGGTCGCTCCCGGACTGTGCGAGGTCTACGTACCAGTTGATCTCTGCAGGGTCGATGTCGTGTTTCTCACCCCAGTCGTTGATGTCGTCGCGTTGGTGTTCGGAGTTTTGCTTGTCTGTCGATGCTCGGATGTATGCGGCGACAGTGTGGTTAGTTTTCGAGGATTTTCTCATACGGGGTGACCTAACACTCAACTACGTATAAGTAAGGAAAGTCGTTTACAGGCTGTACACGGTCATCTGACCGCACACAGGGCGGGGTAGTGTTGATCAATGTATTTCGAGTAGAACTACAGGGTTGTTCCTGCTCACCTCCGTGTGCTAACAAAATGATGCTACTACTTCAGATGTGAACCGCTCGATATTGAATATGTGATTTACCTCACTATTCTAATAGTTCAGGTCTTGGCGCAGTCGTACGTTAGTGTGCTGCGTGGAGTGATCGTCAGTGGATTGTTGGATCAACAAACGTAGCCACAACCCCTCCGGCTACTATGTGTGAATTAATTACAGTGGGCTCTGTTGAAATCCTCAGGGAATGACACGTTCTACCCCTCTCCTGGTCAACACAGGGAAGTCACGAATCGCTCAGTACAGAGCGTGAGTATATCGTTCCCCAAAGCTATTGCTCTAACACATCAAGCCTCTGGTGATGGCAGAAATATTCATTCGGAAGCAGAAGATCCGTCCCGGCAAGACCGAACGGCTCCGCGAGTGGATTGCGAAGATGCATGACGCTGCTGACAGCGAGTCAGCCCAAGAGATTTGGTCAGCCGAGAGTCTTCACACGATATCATTGTTCATCGAACACGCCGAGGAGGGCGACTACTTCGTTTGGTTTCTCGAAGCGGACTCGATGGAGCAACTCATTGAGGCTCGACGTGCCTCGACGCATCCCCTGCACGACGTAGAAGACGAGATGATGGCGGAGGTGTTGGAAGACCCCGAAGAAGCAGGCAATTTCGAACCCATGCTTCACGGTGTGAGTCCCGAACGCCCGAACGACTATATCGTAGAACGATACTCGGACGAACTCTGATACACACGCAGTCTTCAGCGACCAGCTGTTTCAGACGAAAATGTGTCTGAAGGATGGGATTTCAACAAAGCCTTACGTGAGTACAGTGATTTTCTGGCTAGGATCTTTAGGTTTAGAGAGCATGTTAATAATTATCACCCACCCTTACCCTTTTAAATAATCCGGCTTAAATTATCTATGGCAAGTAGAACACCTGCTGAAAAGGCAAAGTCGCTTGGAATCTCACAACACGAAGGCCAGATCTTGGTCTATGTGGCTCACTGGTTCAACGGCCATTCTGTGTCGTTTGAGAGCGGAGGCGGATCAATAGGAACAACATATGAACCAACGCTAGAGAGGCTAGCTAAGAAAAGATGGTCGCCAGCGCATGGTAAAGCCTATAAAAAACTAATCGAACGCGGATTCTTCAAATCAGATACTTACATTGCAGGGCGTCGATGTAGATGGGCACCCACAGAAAAGTGTATGCAGGCGATTGAGCATATTCTCAGCGACATGGAGAACCTCTATCCGGATTGGATGCTTGACGAGCACCCTAGACCCCCAACATTCCGAGATGGTAGTGAATTGATGGAACACCGCAAGGGGACAATGGCAGCTTATAATTCCTTCATGAGTCTCGAACGATGTAGTGGGGCCGATGTTTACCCAAGGATCAGCTTGCCTCAACGCCCTGATCTTCGATTGTTTTCGTGGTCCGATGAACTCGCGTACGTTGAGGTTCTGACTGACCATGGAAATAGGGAAAGTTGGGAAACGAAGTTCGAAGCGTGGTCCCAACGTACTTCACCGCCAACCCTATGGATCTTTCCAAACCGAAGGCTGGCAGTAGATTTTTTCAATCATCTTCACCGGCATGGTTATATTCGGCTCTCACGTGGGGAGTTCGGAGGTCAAAAAACAAACTGGTCACCTAAGAGGATTAATGGTAGGCTTCGTCGGAGTCACACAGGTAATGGTAAGCACGATAGCGTTCATGCATGTTGGACTATTGCGGGGCTAATAGAAGCGAAAAGATTCGATGTATTCGAGTTTGCCCAAGAGAACAATATCATCTTACAGTCATAAACTAAGAAGAGCCCCTGAATGGGGTTCAACCCCCGATACAACAACAACAAATGTAGGTCGTACACCGGGGTCTAAGAGCGTGAACAATATCCACAGAAATTGGGTGTACATGGGGGGTGTACGGGTGTACACGCATTCTCAATTAGGGTGTACACTTTGAAAGTTGTCGGGAGTGAGTCGTACACACCATCTAAAATGTGGTTGACATAATTTAGAAGTAAAACCGTCGTGCTAATAATCTACGACACCGACTGACATCATGATTATAGAACCCAGTCTATCCTCTTCTGTCACACGTCCCGAATAAACCCGATTTAAATAATTATCATATGATGCTATTCACCAAGTCTGAGTCTTACCTACCCAGAAGCTTTCCATACTTAGACGAATATAATTCTATGAACTCCTGCTCTCGCAACTCAATCAAATAAGTCACCTGTCGAACCCTAATTCAACAGAGCGCTCGGAGAGATGTCTTCCGGATCAATAATTCGAATATCTACTTCAATCCCCAATTCCTCCCAAACAAGTTCAACAAGAACCACCTGATGAGCGTCGGCAGTGATATCAGAATCTAAGGCAGCTAAAATATCGATTCCATGACCCTTGTAGAGGTAGACTGCATCAACCAGAATCTCAGCATCATGGTCAATATCCAACTCTCTGTTAATTTTAGATGCGAGTGAGCCGTTTCGGTACTTTTCAAACGTCTCATCAATCCCGTTTTGTAGGATCTCCCGCTTGCATTCTTCCATCTGTTGGAAGCAACGCCGAATGACAGAGAGCTGCTCAGCCTTGCTTTCATGCATATACATATTCATCTGCACGCCTTCCCGGAGATGCCGTTGATCGTTATTATTGTCCGACTCACCCCACCCTAAGTGGTATTCGAAAATATCATTCCCTGTTTCTGTAATGAAGTCCTCGATATCTTGGTACAGGAGCCGTCGTCTCTCACAGAGGTTCTCAAACTCACCAACTGCCTTCCCACCCGCAACAACGTATATTTCGGGGGATTGGAAGTATTCCTGTGAACCCCTATTCCATTCAAATTCGGCATCACCGTCGGTAACAGCTGAGAGAACCGTTGAATACAGGTAATTCACGATGACTGAATTATCTACATTTACAGGAGTCTGCTCACTCACTCGAATCACTCAGATAATCCTGAGTCATACTGTGAACGGACTCCATCACTTCATCAGTCTCATTCGCAGCGAACTCTTCTGTAGATGGAGTGAACCCCGCTTCAATCCGCTTCTCTCGGACATTTTCTGTTCGTGAGTGGAGTCTGTTATGAAACGTAGAAAAATCTCGTCCTCTGTCCGTGGACAGTGTATTACTGTTCGGACCCTCTGCTGTCTTCTCTGAAATCTTTAACGCGGGGTACCGCCAAATCGAGTTATAAAAGAAGTCGCTCAGTTCGTCTAAAACCTCTCGTTGCTCCTCAGTAAGGGAAGAGAGATGAGTCAGTTTCGTGAGAACGATTTCAATTTCGTCTGTTGCTTGCCGAACCGGTAAACGACACTCATTCAGGTCATCAATGCTCGCTAAGTCAAGTTGAATTTCAGATACGAGCCTTCGGAACTGTTTTTCCTCAGACACTGAGAGGACACCACTATCACTTCCTCCACCCCAATCACTCAGTGTGGTGTCTTTGTTTGTTGTTTCAAGAAGATTTTCTATGTCTTCGAGTTTCTGCCTCAATTTTGTCGAGTGCACGTAGAGATTCTCATATTCATCCTGCGTGAATTCTCGATAGAAATCGCAGAGGAATTCGGTCTTGTTCGTGTAAACGACTTTCTTCAGATTATAATTACTAAAAAACGTCTCCGTCCGGAAATAATCCCGATAGCGTTCCACTTCTGGGTCAGTCTCAGAAGTACCTGTGGGGGTAGTTGCTGAGGATGCGCCGGCTGATAGATTCATACGTGGAGTTGTAGTGCCTGAAGGGCTATCTTGGGCGGAACTTCCCGCGTTCGACTTTGTCTTTGCCCCTGCTAGGAACCAACTGTAAGTTAGTGGGAGCTCAAGGTCTTGAATAGCAAAATAAAGGAGCTTTTCCTCTTCTGTCTTCGTTAGATCACGCCGATCGGTAGTTCCCAGACCAAGGAATTCGTCGTTGAGTGCTAATCGGAGTCCTTCTAAAACCTTCTCACGGAGTTCATCCTCATCAGCATCCGTAATGTCATCGGGAGGTGATGAGGGAACCATTAGTTGATGTGAATGACTTCAGTATGTATGCTTTCTGTGTTAGGTGCGTGGCACCCCTTTCTCCGTTTCAACTCGACCGCAGTGCAGGGTTACTATTCACTACCTCTGGGATACGGTTAAAACCTCACCCAGAGGAACAGATAACTATTTCATATCGACTATGCTGAGAGAACCAACGATGAGAGTGACGATGATCCCGAACACGAAGCCAGATCCGTGTGCGATGATATTCACGAACATACCGCCTTGAACGACGTTGAGTGGGAATATCATCGCCATAATAGCGCTTACAACAAACCCACAGTACACGATGTAAGAGAGGTTCACCCGGTTCTCTCGTACTCTACTGCGGAGGTGTGAGGTGTTCTTCACGTCTTCAACGGTTAGAAAAACGGATGTTGTCCCTAATATACCGACGATGAGGAGACTACCGATCGTCGGGGTCAAAATGCCGGACACGTATGTGAGGATTGTCATTCCTACGAGTATGATGGTCATTGCTACATTCAGTGCGTTGAGCCGACCGTATTCTGTAGCTGAAAACAGCGTGACGCCTCCGAGAAGCATTCCACCGAATGCGCTAGCGATCCCCGAGAAACCTCGTGAGGTTATCTCATCGGTGAATATCTCCCAGTGGAGGTATCCCAGGGTATAGTCGATAAGCGTGGTGACGAAGGGGGTGATGACAAGTAGGAGCACGACAATCACCCAAAACTCCCGTTGCCGGTCCCAGTAATCGTACAAGAAGTAGGTTGGAAGAACCGCTAGGGCATATCCTATCAGATTTGACTGTAAGTGAGGGGAACCACTATGGAAGTACGCTGATGTCCAAGCTGTTACGACATTCGGATCAGAATAGTGGAATACGAACTGTTCCTGAATATGATGCGGAGTAAAGGTATGTAGGGCCGCTAGGGTTGCCGGAATGCTACAGAGAATTGCGAGACTGAGAAGATGATGTGAGTAATCAGATAAAATCTGACGTTCCATATTTGACTATAGGGTTTCTGTTATGATAAACGTTAGATGGTTCACGATAGTAGGCTGTACGAGAGCACCCAGTAGAATATGTGAATCTGGTCATATGATTCCCTTACCTTGATAAGTATTAGACGACTTTCAGGAGGTATGACTCTGCAGCAGATTACTGCGGGCGACATCGCGGGATGGGATTCTCTCCAAGATGTCGCTGACTCGTTCGAGAAGCGCGGGCTCAAACCTCGTCCGAACCTTGGAGAAGAAAATGAGCTTGTTCTCCAACTTGCTGATGACGAATTCGTCGTGCTCGTGAACGCAGGTCCCGGAGAATCCGCGACGGATTTCAAACCAGAGAACCGCTCTCGCCACACGAATCTCGTCGCCACAAATGAGTTTGAGGAATTCACGTTCCTCACTCGCATGCGGAGCTGGGAAGGCCAGCAACACGGCCGGATCAAACATCAGAAAATTTCATTCACCAAAGGCCAATTCACCCGAGACAGTGGGGAGAAAAACACCGTCCTGAAGAAACTCAACTCGATAGAATACGGATCCTCTGCAGCAATCTACGACACGTTATACGACACGCAACAAGTCGTCAAAGAATTCTACCAAGGATTCGAATCCCTCCGAACTGAACTTGTACAGGAGGTCTCCGGTATTCCTGACGATCGAGGTGATGCAAAACGACGCTACGTGCAGGTTATCCTAGACCGAATGATCTTCCTGTACTTCATTCAAGAAAAACGACTCCTTGACGGAAACCCGAACTACCTCCACGTACAACCAGGAGAAGTCGTCGAAGAGGGCGAAGACAGGTATGAAGAGTTCTATGATCCACTGTTCTTCGACTACCTTGCAGAAGACAAGAAGAACCCAGAGCTTGGCAGCCTACCATACCTAAACGGCGGGTTATTCGCTAAGAATTCTGTAGAAGAGGACTTCCCGAATGCGAAGCTCGGTGACTCACCTGAGGAAACAAACGACCTATTTGATGATATTCTAGAGTTCCTTTCTGATTGGAATTGGAATGTTGACGAGCGCCTCGATATCGTGGACCCGAAGAATCTCTCACCAGCCATTCTGGGACACATCTTTGAGCAAACGGTCAACCAAAAAGAGATGGGAGCGTACTACACACCCGAAGAGATCACCGGGTTCATGTCTCGCAGAACCATCCACCCGTACCTCCTCGACCAACTCAACGAAACGGTCGATACTGAATACGACGAAATAGACGACGTGTTTGGGTTCTCAAATATAGAAGCGGGTGGCGGAGAATCAGCGGTAGCGGACGGTGGGACGATGACTCAGCAGGTCCACACTGAGGACGTCGAAACGGGTCATGTTGAAACTCTCTACCACGACATCCTGAAAGAAGCACATATTCTTGACCCGGCAGTTGGGAGTGGAGCGTTCCTGCTCGCAGCTCAGGACGTATTGGTTGACATATACATGCAGTGTATAGAGTTCTTCCAACAACTCGAACAAGAAGGCAAAGGTTGGGAATTAGATTCTCGTACTCGAACGGAATTAGAAGAGATTGATGAGGGACAAAACAGTACGTCTCTGTATGCGAAGCGGACAGTCATTCTGAAGAATCTATATGGGGTGGATATTGACGAAGGAGCTGTTGAGATCTGTAAACTTCGCCTTTGGCTGTCGATGGTTGCGGACATTGAAGATGAGCCAAACGAAGTAGAACCACTACCGAACATCGATTTCAATATCCGGCAAGGGAATTCATTAATTGGGTTTACGGATCTCATAGAAGTGAATTCGGACGGAGATGCTCCACTCACTAACTATGGAGGTGGGATCGGAGGGAGTGTCAAAGAGAAATACGAAGATATCATTGAGGCTGTTGAAAAACACCGTGCAGCAAATAGCGGGACTGACGCAACAAACTGGCGGAAAGAGGCGGAACGGCGTCTCTCGACCTACCGTGATGATCTCAATGACAAAGTCAGGAAAGATTTCGAAGAGGCAGGTGTAGAAGATATCACGCAGGATGACGTTGAAGATCACTCACCCTTCCATTGGGTACTCGAATTTGCAACCGTGTATGCTAGTGGTGGGTTCGATGTTATCATCGGAAATCCACCCTGGGATGTGATTGAACCAAACCGTGAAGACTATTTCACGCAATTTGATGAAGTTTTCAGGACTCGGGGACCAACTAACAAAGACGAAAAGCAAGAACAGTTATTAGAAAATCCGTCTATTGCTGAAGGGTGGCAAAAACATAAAGAAAAGATGACTGTTCGAGCCGATTATTTCAATAAGAGCTCACAATACATCCTTCAGGATCCGGAAGTTAGTGGCTCTTCGGCAGGCAAAAAAAATGACTTATCAATGTTATTCATCGAGCGTGTCTTTGAGATAGCCAGTGACGACTCATACGTCGCACAAATTTTGCCCGGAACAGTATTTGTTGGATCATCTGGGAAAGATATCAGGAGGCACTTGCTTGACAGGACTACGTTACAACATTTGTTAATGTATGAAAACGGAGGCATATTTGATGGTATATTCGACAATTACAAATTTGGGATTGTTACATTTAAAAATACAGGCCGTACAGAAACGCTCAACACAATATATCGGAAAGGGGATCTCAAAGTCTTGAGAAACGTAACTAAATCAACTGTCCCCGTGTCCCGAGACATATTAGAAAAATATTCACCAAAAGCGGGTATCTTCCCACTGATTGAGTCTGAAGGCCAATCTGAGGTACTTCAGAAGTTTATAGAACATCCACCGTTAGATGAAAAGGACAAAGGATGGATGGTTAAGCCGTATCAAGAGATCAATCGCTCATCAGATAGAGATCGATACTTAGAATCAGAAGAGAAAGGAGATTATCCGGTGTACGGGGGTTCAAATATATACCAATATGAATATACCCCTGATTTCTTCCCAGGATTAGAATCGCCAACTCTGTGGAGTGTTGACGAAGAAAGAGATCCTGAAAAGAGCGCAAAACGTCGAATCCGGGAAAAGGCGTTTAGATCCCGTGACCCTGAGATGGGACTTAAGAAGGCAATTTATAATAAGTTTGATGGTTCAGGCTCCCAGAAGAAATTTGTCAACAATTTGCTTGAACAAGAGCGTGGCAAACCTCTCTCGCTAGATGATATCAGACTAGATTGTAATGAACATCGGATTGTTTTCAGAAACATAACAAACTCGTTTAATGAGAGAACGATGATCTGCTCAGTAATTCCCAAAGGGGTAGTTTGTCATCATGCTCTGAATACTGTCCGCCCTTACAAATTTAATATAACTCGTGAGGATCTGTCAAATGATACTCTTGACTCTGTGTATGAGCGTGTGTTTACTAATAGAGAGTTATTTGCTGCTCTCGGGTTATTAAATAGTATTCCATTTGATTACCTGATGAGAACAAAAATTGACAAAAACCTAGTAATGTACAAACTGACGGAATCCCAGGTTCCTCGACTGACCGATGGAGATGACTGGTTCAATTATATATCTAACAGAGCAGCGAAGCTCAATTGCTATGGTGAAGAATTTGTAGAAATGAGAGAGCAACTTGGCGGGATAACACCAGTACTGAATCAAAATAAACGAAATGAATTAAGGGCTGAGATCGACGCAGCTGCATCACATGCTTACGGATTAACATACAGAGATATGTCATTCATGTTAGATTCATTCCTAACGGTTCAATCGCCGCGTATCATGGATGAGGATTACTTTGAGATGGTACGTGAGAAATATAAGCTATTGGAGGAAAAAGAGCCATCAGAGTAACGATTTTAGTCCAACGCTCTTCTGTAGGAGATTGTTGATACGGCTGCGGTATTCTCACGAGTAGCCACAACCATCGATCCTGACGTCTCTCTAGGCCGAATGTAGTTCACTCGGGACAGACCGAATCGCAAGACGGCAAGCCATCGAAAATGTGCTTCACCAGAGCGTTAGTCCAAAATTTGTTTTAACCGAGTAAATTGTTCTTCCAATCTCTCTACAGATTTTGGCCCATTTATTGATACTTTCCCGGAAGCAAATATTATATATGTTGTGTCTTCTGTTGGTGAATAGTACAGCCCGGGGAATTGTTCTGGCTCATATTCCGCATTTTCACTGATCCTTGTGAGTGTCTCAGAAAGGTCAAGTCTATATCCTAAATCACCAATACCAACGAGATATCTGATATTAAAGTTCAGGTTGTCATATTCTTCTACTACACCTAATCTCTCAAGTTCTTGTTTGAACTGATTGTCTTCAGCCTCCAACTTAGAGATAGACTCGGCACCTGCAATACTGTATTTACCACTTCGAAACAGGGAGATTGTTGGGCTCTCGTCCCTTAATTGAAGATACATTCGTGATGGTTTGTTAGGATTGAATTTGTATGAGTAGACACACAAATCTTTTTCAAGTGTATTCAACTCAATCTCTCTCTGCAGAGAACCACCGCCAACTGTGTTCACCACATCAACCATACTAACATACTATCCGTCATCACTCATGAATCTAATACTATCTCCCAACTACACCCCAGCACATTAATCGCGCTTGCACCTCACTTTCTCCCACTAATTTAGCCTGGTACTCTGTAGACGCCTCTACGTTCTCCTCCAAGAAGTCCTCAAGCGACTCTAAGAACTCGACAGGGGGCCATTCTGGGAACGAATCGTATTGGTCGTTGTGCCGGAACGTATCTCGGAGAATTCGGTCTTCATCTGTATTTGCTAACTTCACCCCTTGCAGGCGGTCACGGAGGTCACTGGCCCATTCATCAAGCATTTCGTATTCCTCTTTGGGCACAGTGTCACCCCCATGGTTCGGTTGTAGGTAGTGCGATATGAAGTCCAATATGGTCTCCTGCTCTTTTGAGAAGGATTCACCTTGTTTGAACGCACCCTCGACTTGTCCTTCCCGAATCGCCTCTAACCGGTCATCGAGAACGTTTTGGATCGCATCACGGTTCGCCAATACGTTCTCTGCAGAACCAGTAATCGGTTCACCAGTAACCGAGGGGTTGATTTTGAGCCGCCCGACTGGGCGTTCTTTCACCTCACCTGTGAACGGTTTATAATAGAATGCGCGACGAACGCGACCAAGTGGTGACTCTTCGTCCTCGTCGTCGAACCAGAGATGAGCGAGTGCGAACACACCAGGACGTGGCCCAGAATCGTGGTCAGTAACATTCGTATAGAGGAATTCGCGGTCATCTGGTGGGTCATCAA
>LFFM01002355.1_pt1 | contig 12529 bp, 12 predicted proteins | sample 643131 | NCBI WGS metagenome assembly LFFM01 (sample SAMN03777445, study PRJNA286221) | soda lake metagenome | biome: soda lake; feature: Kulunda steppe; material: water; isolation source: sample Tc-Br brine of Tanatar trona crystallizer | place: Russia: Kulunda steppe | collected 2011-07
ATTTCTCATTGGTGGGTCTGGCGTGAACAGCTCGATACTGAGACCCATATCGGCTATCGTACTGAGGTACTCCTGACGAACGGGGTTTTCGCTGGATAGAATTTGACGCGGGATAGAGATACGGATTGTTCGTCCCATCAATAGAAAATCGAGTTGTGGAACCAATAAATAGGTTAGCCGGCCGAGATCGTACCTTTATTCCTCATCCAGATGGTGTCATAGAAATTTTTGGGTCTCTACTACAACCATGATGAGTGTTGAGCAGAGACTTATTACAAGCGTTCTAGCGTCTGACTGACTCTTATTGATGATACGCTCGAACCTTCCCAATATGCAAGACATTGTCGGGGCAAATTGCGGGTGTGGATCTGAGACGACCGACAGCACTTCTATTGACGGACAAAAGGAGAACTGTAGCATCTGTGGCAAAAAATTGGTGGAGATGACACACTATGGTGGCGCTACGATTTTAGTTTGCCCCAATTGTAACTGAAATAGAACTGCGCTGCTGGATCCACCTGTAACATCAACAGAAAATTAATATTAGTGGTTCGAAACCACTTCAACGGGAAGCGTTCTATGACACCCTTGATTACCTATGATGATCTCGATCATCGGTCTTACTGATGCTATGGAATGATTCGGTGTCAAGAATAGAGGTTCAGAAGTATGTATAAACGCTCTTCCGAAGCAGATTGTTGGTCGGATAGAGCTGTCGCTGTGAAAGCGTAGCGGGCAAGGGTGACGCGAACGCGTCACCCGAACGTAATGTTCCCATTTAAATTGCTGAGTTGAGGGGCGAGCGCCGCGAGGGCCTCTGTTGCCCGCGCTGCCGGTCTGAGTCGGTGATTAAACACGGCAGCTATCAAGAGTACCAACGGTATCTCTGTAAGGATTGCGACCGCACGTTCAACGACAAGACCGGCACGATCTTCGCGCACGTGAAGATCGGCCTCGACAAGCTGTTAATCGCGTTCTACTCGTTCCTCCGATTCAACACGAGTATCCGCCAATTAGACGCTGAAATTGACGTATCGTATCGCTCGCTCCGCCGGCGCGTCGAACAGTTCGCCAGAACGCTCGACGCGCCATCCATCAACCTCGTTGGCCCAGTCGAGATCGACGAGTTCTACGTCTCTGCCGAGAAGAAAGGCCGCGAGCGCGACCGAGAGTCGCGCTCGCGTGCCCTCTCAAAACGCGGACGAGGAACGTATGAAGAGGACAAACCGCCGGTGTTCACGGTCGTTGATCGCGGCAGCGGTCAGCGATACGTCGTCCCGGCGAAATCCGCCGACGAAGCGACGGTGCAACTCCTCCTCGACAACCACCAGAAGGAGTCGCTGACCGTCTATACGGACGGATTTCGGGCCTACGATCCGCTTGACGATGACGAGAACTTTCACCGAGAAGCAGTTATTCACGGTGGCGGCGAGTATCGTCGATGGAGACGCGCACGTGAACACGTGCGAGAGCCACCGTCGCGCCAGCGACGCGTGGCTCTCGCCGCATCGAGGCGTCTCAAAGGACAAACTGACAGCGTATATCAGACCGTCCCAACTTCGGCGACGAATCCTCCGCAAACCAGGCCGAGAGGCACTCAAAGAGATTGTTCGAGCAGTTCTCTGACTCACCAACAATGTACTTCACAAGAGCGTTAGTAATAATTGGCACGCCTACTTTGTAGCTGTCCCTGTAATAATCCTCTGTTGCTGGATCAGAAAAATAAGTATCTACGATAAAATCAATAGCTCTCCAAGCTGTCGCCTGAATTAACACCAGTTCCATCACACACAGAACAAGTGTTATAATAACCTGTGGAGCCACCTCCTCCACAATTTCCACATTCGTAAAACGGTGGGGTCTGTGATATTTTGATCTTTCCATTTCCAGAACATGTTTCGCACGTCTCCGTGACATCTCTTGATGTGATACCTTTCTCTCCAACTTTCATTCTTCCACCACCCGAACACCTAGCACATTCGACAACAGTGTAAGTACTGGTTTTCTCAATGATAGTGATCGATAGTTTCCCCATACAGAGTATTAATAAGAAATCATATTGAATGTTTTCATTACGTTGATTATTCTATATGTGTCGATCAACGATCATCGAGCTCGTAGATGTTTCATCATTCTCTCCAACGCTCTTGTGTAGCACATTGTTGATTTCAAAGAGTCTTTGATAGCGTGTTTGAGCGCTTCTCGTCAGAGTTTGCGGTAGAGTTTTCGTCTGAGTTGGAACGCTCTGAAATACAGTGTGAGGCGATCTTTTGAGATACCTCGGTGCGGCGAGAGTCACCGTCGCGCTAGCGAACCTGTTGCAGCAGGTCCGCTGCGACCGCTTCCGACCCAAACACATCTAGCGGGATCATCCGTGTCGGGCACCGCGTCAGCGGTGCCCTTGTCCACTCCGACTCGACAGCGACAGCTCACCAGTATCAACAATCTCCTACAGAAGAGTGATGTCTAAAAGCTACCGAACAATTACATCGCCTGCATCGATAGTTCGGCCTATGACAATTCCTATACTCTTGTCGGCATCTCCTGATAACTTCACTCACGCTGAAAGCCTAGCCGACGGAACCGAGGCAAAGCTGGATTGGAAGCATGCAGAGTCTCTATCTCGGGATAATACTCTCACAAATGAGTGTGATGTGCAGGATGTCCCTCCTGAATCAATTACTAGTGTTCACCTCCCACCTGGAACGAGTCAGCCCCAAGGGTTGAGCGTCGCACCGGGGAATGTTGGCGACATAACTGATTTCGTTCATAACGCGTTCGGCGAGCGAGTTCATCCCACGTGGTTGACCGTCCACACTACCCGCACGTTCAACTACCGAGACCATGTCGAACGGCTTGCGACAATTACCGAGGTCGGTGGCTATCCACTCGCCATCGAGAACACACCCGACGCCTCGTGCTACTACACGCCCGAGGATATCGCGGCGCTGGCTTTTCTCACCGAGCAGGTCCCTCGACTTGATGACGTGTCAATACTAATCGATACTGCTCACGTTGCGATGGAACGGCGAACGCTCACAGTTGACGGCAGAGCGTTTGAGTCTGTGCTGGAGCGTGCCGATGAACGGCTTTGCGACCAGCTATCAGAGCCCTTCCAGCAGTTCCTGCAGGATAATATGGAACAGCACAAGACTGATCTAGATTTCGGCGTGGCGCCCCCTACTGAAGAGAGTCCGTGGCGTCCCGTATTCGTTACTCTCGCTATCGTCGGTGGGTCCCGGATCCAAGCGATCCACCTCAATGACCCGATTACAGATGGCCTCCCCGAAACAAAGCGCCCAGCAGACGGCCTTCGGTGGGTGCTATTGTACTGCGATAAACACGATATTGCGGTTGTACTCGAACCAGGTGACGCTGACCATGAGTCGATTGCGGAAACGATCTCGGAGCTATCTATTGTTGGCTAGTCCCGGACTCACCCTCAGAGATTTCCCTATCGGTGGTATTAGAGCAGAGGTAGTCGTAGTGATCACACGGAAGGTGTCTGTCCGACCTGCCTGCAACTTGATGGACTCCTGTTCATCGCCATGCAACGTCGATTTGCTCCGACCGAAGGGTTCCATCTCGGCTGATAGAAACGCTCGAGACCCCCGCGTCGCCAGGGTTGTGTACGTACGAATGCCCGCTGGTCGTCGGGATCGCTGTCAGTCCGCGTTGGTGGGTGTGTCCGGAGAGACAGGCGTCGACACCGGCCGCCGCCAGTGCGACCCGAAGCGCCACGGAGCCGAAATGGTAGTCCCCGTCGTGTGAGTGCTGCCCGCGGATGTCGAACGGTACATTGAACGGGGAGATGTGGCTTGCGACGACGGTCGGGCTGTTTGCCCCCTCTACCAATTCGGCGAGCGTCTTGAAGCGGGCATCAAGCCGAGCGAGCGACGTCTCGAACGAGGAGGTCGTCGCCTCAGTGCCAAGTTTGTGTGCGAGGTTCGTTTTGGAGAGGTCCCCGGCGAGGTATTGCCCTGCCGCACGGAGAAGAGTGCTTGCAACGGCATCTGGCGTCCGTGCCTCGCCTTCAACTGGGATATCTGGGTAGTCAGGGGATAGCAGGGCTGGCATGAAGTCGAACTGCTCACAGCCCCATCCGACGATGGCGAGCGACCACTCTGCACCGACGACCACGTTTCGAGTAACGCCGTGAAGTGAGTGGACGTTCGTGAGCCCCTCACTCAGCCGCTGGTGCAGTCGACGGGGTCGTGGTTCCCAGGTACTGCGAGTACTGGAACTCCCTGCTCATCGAGACGCTCAAGGAATGTCCGGCCCCGTTCTTCGTAGGCTTCGCCAGCGGACACGGACTTGGCATGCTCGCGGTTCTCGTCGATCACGTCACCGAGAGACAGGACGATGTCGTGTGCCTCAACCGGGAGGTCCGCAACCGGATATTGCGCTCCTGTCGCCCGGGGGTGTAGGTCGGAGATAACCAGTAAGTCAACGGTAGGCCCCTCGACACGACAGATGGGTTTGGTGTTGGTTTCAATCATTTGCCTGCAGGGTGTTCTCAGCGGTGGTTCGATCGGGGAATCGTTTGGCGTAGGCCGGATAGTCGCCGATGCTATCACTTCAAAGGTGGAAGTCGAAGAGAGGATCGAGACGCTAATTCTGTATCTCGTGGATCGCGGAAATGACTGTACCTCGGTCCATTCCGGTATCCGCTACAATCCGGTCGGCGTCACTCCGTGCGAGGTCCTCCGTAAACTTGTCATTGTACAGTGCCCATCGGCGGATCGCTTCTTTCGGATCGGGCGTGTATAGCACGGTACGCCCCTTTCGGAATTTTCCGATGTAGCCGAGTTTCGATAGCTGATTGAGACTCGTGCTTAGCCAGCTTCGGTGTTTGAACGACCCGTACTGATCAATAAGGCCCGGCTCTTCGGATTGGATCATTTTTGCGATATCCTTTGTCGATTTCGGGTTTTGAAGGGTCTCGACGAATTCGAGAAGCATCTCTTCCGGCTCCGTCAACTGGTCGTCTCGTTCGTTCTCAATGTCACTATGGGACGTATATCGATCAATAACTCCCATCTCAGCGAGCGTATCGCGGAGCTCTTCGGGATCCTCTGCGAGCGCTCTACGGATGCCTCTTTTCAGTTCGTCGTCGATATCTTCAGGAAACAAATCACCGTTGGGAGTCATTCGACTATCACCTCGGGCGTCGGACGGAAGTCCCCGTCGTATATTGCCACTTCGTGCCGACGGTTCTCACCGTACCACCAGAAATGCCCCTCACCCGCTTGGACCTCCCGGAGTGCGGTCGAGTCGGGGATAGAGCGGTCTTGGAGGCCGTGAATTCCCTGTAGGAATTCGAAGTCGTCGAAGTGTTTGTTGAGTTCTTTTTTGAGCGCCGTTGGATCAGTTCTATCGACGGTACTCGGCATCGTCTGTCCGCTCGGATGTGTATGGACGGACACGATAAGTTTCGGTGGGTGTCCCTCGTCATGCAGTTTTGCGACGTAGTTTGCGATCCTCGTGACATTATAGCGGATCGATGTCTCAGTGACCTGCGAATAGAGGTCAGGGTTGTCAAGCTGAATGAGGTCTGTCGGCCGCGTATAGGTTGGCCCGGTCAACAGATATTTCGTCTCGACATCGTGTGGAACCTCCGTTACCCCGTTATTGCCGCGGATCTCCATTTTCTGCAGGAGATCGGTGTCTGCGGTATCGAACACAAAACTCCCGCGGTCATACCGGTCAGGAGTCGGTGAGGTGGGCCGACTCGTCGGCGGCTCGGATTCCGGGCTCGCCGGGGCAGTATCCCCCGCCTCAGGATCGTAGCCGACGTACTCGACGGTACCATTGCCGTCGCTCTCTTCCTCGACAAACTCCCACTTTCCGTCGAAAAAATCGTCAGTCATTGCGAATTACCTTTTGATGAACTTGTTGATCACTTTGGACGTGGCGCCCTTGTACCCGATTGCGATGAGACCGACGAGAGACACGCCCACAAGACCGATGAGCAACCATTCAGTCAGAACATCCGGTACACTGGTAGTAGGTTCCTCAGGGCCATCCCCGTTCGGCTCCGAGACGTCAATGTTCATGCGGAACGTCTGCGTCTGCAGTTCGTCGGGATGATCAACCGGCCAGTACTCGACGTCGGCCGTAACGAGCTGCTCGCCATCGATCTCACTGTAAACAGTTGACCGAACTTCTTGCGGGTCACCGCTGTCGACGATGAACTCGCCCTGGGCCAATCCGCTGGTAGAGCCCTCAATGTTCTGCCCTCCTTCGAAGTACATGCCGTTCGGCGCATTCAGCGTCACCGACACCATCACTGCGCACTCGCTTGCCGAGCTCAGACGGAACTGACCGGCGATCTCCGCTGGACTACCGACTTCGACCACGCTGTCCGTCGTGTGCATGCCCGCCTGACGGAGGTTCGGATCGTTCGGACCGACCTCGCACTCATCTGCACTCTCGGCCTCGGTTGCGGTCGACGTCTCGGTCTCGGTTTCGTTCGTTTGGTTGTCTGCGTAGGCGACCGGAGCAGCTGCCACCCCAGCGATGCCAACGAGCAACGCGATTCCGACCACCATCACCAGCCGCGTCGTGTTTCGCTTCATTGGATTCCTCCTGCTCACACATCTATACTGGTATAGTATAAAGTTTTCCTATAATGTATGAGTTACAAGTAAAGATTACAAGCAAACATTACAGGGACCAAAATTATTATTAAGTATGAAGACAAGTTCCCGTCAGAACATGAGTTGGTCCCCGAACATTCGGCTTAGGGTGCTAGTGGTCGTCGTCGCGGTCCTCGCGACAACGGGCCTCTTTGTCACAGCAAGCGGGGTTGTCGGCGAGTCAGCGCGAGTTTCCGCCTTGGCCGGGGGTTCAGATGTGGACGCTTCGACACAATCAAGCGGATACGCGGGAATATCGAATGAAGACCCCGCGCGCGGGACAACCCTTGACTCGAGTGAGGACGTGACAATTACGTTTACCGTCGATTACGACACCGGGGACGAGGAGCCAGGGTACATCTCCGTCAGCTTCGGCGAAGACATGTACGAACAGCCCCACAAGGAGGTTGACATCGACCAACAATCCGGCTCAAAAGAGATCACTGTCACTCAATCGGTACACTCCGATTGGGATCAAGCGGTGCTCGACGTCACCGTCTGGCCTGAAGCAGAGGGCGATACCTATCTGTCTATCGACGGCGACTCCATCGAGTACGATGTCGATGGGTCGAGTGGCGGTGGCGGGGAATTACCCAGCGCTGAAATTAACTGTGAGATAGATATCGTCGAGGGTGAATCTTTTTATTGTACTGGAAGCGACTCTGAAGCGCCCAGCGGGTACGTGAGTCAGTATGAGTGGGAATTCGATGGAAACGTGGAGTATGGGGAGTCCGCTCAGTTCACCGCTGATAGCCATGGGTCCTGGTGGGTGTATCTTACTGTGACCGACAATGAGGGGAATACGGACACCACGAGTAAGAGCATAGATGTCGATGAAGCAAACGTCGCGCCGGACGCAGACATATCCTGTGACAGTTCTGTCACTATCGGAGAGTCAGTCAGCTGTGACGCGTATGGAACAACGGATCAAAACGATAACGTCGAAAGCTATGATTGGATATTCGGGACGGAGGGGTCCGACTTCGGCGTCGAAGCGGAGTATGCGTTCAGCGAACCGGGAACTTACCCAGTCGAAGTGACGGTTACGGATGCTGAGGGTGCGTCTGACATCGCGTCGCAAACAGTTACTGTCGAACCCACGAGACCAGAAATAGACGATCTCCGGATAGAGAATACCGTGATGGTCGGGGAAACAACCGAACTATCCGTCGTAGCGAGTGACCCAGGAGGACTCCATCCGCTCTCATATTCGTGGGACTTTGCCGGGGATACGTCCTCACAAGAGAGTTTCACAGTGAGTCCGGATCAAGTGGGAGAGCTTAGCGGTGAGGTTCATGTTGAAAACAGCGAGGGCGTCGGAACGACAGAGTCCTTTACGATCGATGTTGAGGACAAGCCCCCAGAGGTAAGCCACCTATCTGTCGGTTCATCTAGTGTTCGCGCCGGATCGACGGTCGACGTGACGGCCAGCGTGAGCGATCCTGCCGGAAGGGATATTGGGATGTCGTATGAGTGGAACGTAAACGAGGAAACCTATCAGGGTACTTCAGCGTCAGTCACCCTTCGTGAAGTCGGGGTTCAAGAGATCACCTTCACCGTAGAAAATGAATACGGCACGACAACGAGCAAAACAGAAACGGTTACAGTCACCAATGCACCTCCGTCGATCGACGTTCCGACAAGGAGTTCGCTTGATGCTGCTACTTCAGAAAGCTTTGCGGTCTCTGTGGAGAATCCTAGTTCCGGAGCTACGGATGTCATCATGTCCGTCGATGGTGATGTGGTTACGCGAGATCAGCTCAACTCTCACAGCGGGACGGTTCGGTTATCGCACCGGTTCTCGCCCGGGGATAAGAACATCAAAATAGAGGCTCGTGACGACCATGGTGGAGTGGCTTCGAAAACGTTCCAAGCCGAAGTAGACGGTGACGCGCCGGTTGTTGATAGTTATGCCCCGAACCAACTCGATCAGGGGATTTCCACGGGCGAGACGATTGAGTTCTCGGTAGCACCCACCCATCCGACGGGCCAGTCCGTCGAAGTCAACTGGTACGTTGACGGAACAGAAGCCAAGACCGGGTCCAAGAGCTTTAGCAAAACCTTCACTGAAAATGGGTACCAGGTCATCGAAGCCGTCATGGTCGATGAATACGGAATCGAAACCACGCAAACATGGAGCGTACAGGCGGACACGTTCATTGAGTCTCCCCGGATTGAAGATCACTCGACGGCCGAACGACTCTCTGTCGAGCGCGAGGTTGATGCACTGACGTTTTCGTTCAGAAATCCCGAAGCGAACGAACGGTCCGCAGTTGTCGAGATCAGAGCCTCGAACCCGTCCGGTATTAGTATCGTCGGCGTACAGAACGTCGATGAGACAGATCAAGCGCAATCTGCTGTCGTCCGAGAAGTAGCACCCGGGGATCAGGAAGAGCTCTCCCTTGAAGTGACCGTTACAGACGATTCACTTATTGGGAAAGAGATCGCTGTCTCGTACGAGGTGTTGTACCATCCGGCTGACTCTTCAGAGGCATCAGTCCAGGTATTCGAAGATTCACTCGGTCTTTACGTCGGCCAAGATATGCCCGCGGAGAACACCTCCGGTACTGATGACAGCATCCCGGGATTTGGGGCCCTAGCAGCAGTCCTTTCACTGATTCTAGTTTTGATAGTACTCAAAAAACCATAATTCAGGATGTTCACTAGCGAAGAATGGAATTCGATGTCTCCCAATCAGCAAGTGTTATGAAGATTCTTGTCGAGATCGTCGGATTTAGGAGGTTGTATCACTCAACGGAAATGGGGATAATAACGTGACATCGAGGCGAACTTCCAACTCACGGTTGTTATCTGACAACTTACTCAATAATATCTAACACTACGAACAGACTAATTGTGCAAGGTTCGCGTGTTATACTCGCACGACTATCGAAGATTTCGTTGGACTGGCAGAATTCCTAATAGTCAACAAACACCTTTCAGCGACCAGCTGGTTCAGACGGGATTATGTCCAAAGAAGACATTTTGACAGAACCTACATATTCTAAGGTCCCTGGTCGTCTTGCGCGCCTCTCTAGTGACTTTGGGTCCGGAGACGGTTCTCACGCCACCGTCGCGAAAGTGAGTCCCAATTCTGACTCTAGATGGGCAATCAGGAACGCCTCGATCTCATCGATAGATACCTCGTGGATCTCCGCGACGCCAGCGCCTGCGTGGCCACCACCGTCGCCACCGAACTCCTCGGCCAGTGCCGGTAGGATCTCACCCCCAAGACTGCGACGCTCAACGAACGCCTCTGAGGCACGCGCTATAACCCGGAGTCCGTCGGTCTGCTCCGAGCAGACAACTGCCAAGTCGATTCCGGCATCACGGAGGGCGTGTGCGGCGGCTGTCTCATAGCCACCAACATGAGCCACGGCGACAAAGAGATCGCCAGCCCGGTATCCACTCGCTCGCAGGGTTCCGAGTGCTCGAGCAGACTGCTCGCCCGCCGCTCGCGACCGATCGAGCAACTGTGGTAAGTCGGCACTCCGATCGTTTAGCGCCCCGACAAGGTCGACCGCCACCGTGACGCTTCGAGGGGCCGCCCCCATCATGAACCCCGTATCATCGAGGAGCCCGACAAGCAACGGGAGTGCAGCCTCCGGTGACAGCTCCCAGTCAGCGGCATCCGCAAGACAGAAGACAAGTTCGGCTGTCGCCCCGGCGTCTGTATCGACAAGTGATGCCACCGCTCTTGATGCTAAGTTGTCCGGCTCGTGATGATCAACGAGGATCGGTGACGGTGGATCGACCGGCGCGATCCGCTCAACTGACGGTGCATCAAGCACTACAATTGCGTCGTGCGTCACCTCTGTCAGTCGGGTGATCGGATCGATATCGAACGTCTCAAGCAGTGGCTGTGCGGGGCGTGCGACACCGTCAGGGGTACAGATTGTGCCTCGCCCGAGGAGCTCTCGCAATCCGATAGCACTCCCGAGGGCATCTCGGTCAGCGTGCCGATGAGTGACTAGTACCGGTGAGTCAGTAGCTCGGAGAGCTTCAACGACATTCATATGCGAAAATAGAGTTCAAGATAGTTCAACGGAGGGGCCTCAATACTATAGACCGATTCAAGATCGGGTCAGGTATCGACTTCTAGTACGTGTTCAGCGGCGGTTCGATCAGAGAATCGTTCGCCGCATGCCAAATAGGCGACCAGTCTATCAGTCTTCAAGGGCTGATAGTCTAGCAATTCGACCGAGAAATTGACACGCCGAGTGTCGTGATCGACAAATGGGAATTGGTCTGGCCAGTTGTTGTGATGGTGACCGTGCAGCAGCCATCCCTTGGGATTTGAAGGTCCGTCCGCGGGGTCATGGACAGCATGGAACGGAACTCCGCGCTGCTTGAATTGGAACTCACTAACGAACTGAACTCGATCTAACTTCTCTAGGACGGTGCCGTCGTGATTTCCGAGGAGGAAAACGATCTCGCCGTTGAGCTCATCGAGCCAGTCCAGTAGAGCAGCGGCTGACGATCGAATAGTCAAATTGCCACCGTACAGCACTTCGTCACTTGGATCAATGCTGTTATTCCAGTACTCAACCAGTGTCTTATTCATCTCCTCGACCGAGCTAAACGGTCGATCGCAGTAGTCGGTGATATTGTCGTGATTGAGGTGAAGATCCGAAATGAGATAGTCCATTGTGAGAACCCAAATTACATTTTGGAATGACGACGGATATGATATGCGTACCCCACACAAACGCTAATATTCCCACTACAGCGAGGTGAATAGCAGTAGTATTGGCTCTGTTGAAATCCTTCACAACTGATACGAACTGCGTGCTGAATACAGGGTGCGTCTCGGTCACGGACATTCGCCGGGGCTTCGGTCGTCCAAATCGGTTGGTAGAGATAGCAAGGCTACTATTGAGAAGATTAAGAATCTAGTCCCACAAGTAAAGGACGTAGTATCACGAGTCGCCCCAAAACTTTCGTACCTCTTGAACATGGTTCTCCCAGAGCTGACGCTTCTCAGCATCTGTTCTAGATGTCGGGTCACTCCTGTATCTGGTCGCGGTAACCATGTTAAAGTACTTCTCACCCGGCATTGGGCTCAAAGTGTCTTGTACGACTAATGCAGGCAAGAGCGGTTGGTTCAGTTCGTCCTCATGGAGTCCTAGCGTACCGAGGACACGGGATTGGTGCGCCGTGAAGATTCCCGTTGCGTTTAGCGTTTCCATATACGTCGTATATCCGTTTTCCTGCCGAGCGATTTCGATGAGATGAGGCTTCAACCCTCGGAGCTTCTCTACCATCTTCCCCACCTCAGTGTAGGGGTTTCCCATCTTCTCTTCTTCGACGATGATCTTGTAAACGAGATCGGGTTCGATCTCATGATTCTTGTCCATACTAGAGATCACGACCACATTCGTGTTAAATATACACAACTATCGGTTGTTTCACCACCAGTAGAATGAACGATGATTGTCTACTGGACATGCTCTCTGAGCCTTGTTTAGACGTTTTAGATACCGCTTCTCAGCCTCTTACGTGTAGTTCTATGTTTCTTACCGCAGCCATTAGAACTAGCTCTCTGAACTGCCCAAACCACGTTCTGGCACGTAATATGTCACGAAACTGTTGTTTTAGCTGAATTGAGGCGCTAAGCCCCCTTCCTCAGTGAGCGCCGACCAAAGGGAAGGCGCGAGCAGGGAGGGGATACAGCACCGCACAGTGTTCATACACGTTCGACGCTCGGCTCACAGGCCAACGCCTCGCCAAAACCATCATATGTGTGATGTGCATATCGTGCATTACGGTGAAACGGAAGACAATCACGATTCGGGAGGACCAAGACGAGTGGATTGAGGACCAACACCTCAACCTCTCGTCGTTCGTCCGCGAGCAGTTGGACGAACTGATTGAGGAACGAGAGTAACGGA
>LFFM01002358.1_pt1 | contig 12522 bp, 13 predicted proteins | sample 643131 | NCBI WGS metagenome assembly LFFM01 (sample SAMN03777445, study PRJNA286221) | soda lake metagenome | biome: soda lake; feature: Kulunda steppe; material: water; isolation source: sample Tc-Br brine of Tanatar trona crystallizer | place: Russia: Kulunda steppe | collected 2011-07
GTTTAACCCAGCCATCGTGAACAGCGGCTGACTGGCGGTGCCAAACCACCGTTACTCCTATCCTCGGCGTCATTTGACTCCCATCTGTTGTTTTTGCCAGCAGGGAGTCGCTGACACGTTGACGGACTTGGAGTTACCTTGGGGCTTGCTCGACCAACAGGCACGAGGCGAACGTGTCTGCGTTCGTGTTCACCGTGCTGGCGTTTCGGATACTGTCTCATTAGTGGCGGCGAGGCCGCCTCCGAAGGCCGTTCGGAATCGCTCCGTTCCGACCTGACCTTACCACTTATTACGAATTGTTTACACTTGAAACTACGGATCAGAAACTCAAGAGGGGCCATCGACCAGTGGTTCGTGTAGGGGTTTGTCGGATTCATCCTGACGCTAAAGGGTCAGGTATTCTCCTTGATTCTGTATAATATCAATCACACACCCAATTGAGCAGGGCGTCAATCACTCTTCGATATACCGTAGATCAATTCCAACATCATAGATAGACCCGGACCGGCCCTTGGTCGCTTCAGTAAGGTTAGAGAGCCGCACTCGTTCAACGCGGTATCCAGAGATGCTTTCATCATCTACTGGATGGTGGTCTAATAATGAGGCAACGATGAAATCACGGGACAATAGCTCGTTGCCTTCGTCTTCCATGCTGAAGTCTGTCCCTCGGAAATTCGCTTCAAGCTGCTCCCGGTTGAATGGGTTTTCTATCACCAACCCGCTAACCCACCCTGTCCCCGTGCTATGTGTGTAACTGACTACCGACTTGATCTCACTTGTTGGAATCGTCAGTGGGCCATTGTCAACTGTGTACAGATCAGTCTGCATTGTACTGGGAATGGAGATTTCATGTGAGCGAAGCGGAACAGCAAACCCAAGACTATCAGCATATTCTCGAATTTCCATTCCAGTTGTTGGATGACCCTCTGTTACGAACACAAGAGAGGGGTTCTTGAGATATCCCTGACCAGACTCTTCCGTGGGTGCGTTTTCACCTGTGATGAAGATCTGTGTGTCCCCATTAAGCCATGCAGAAATAGTCACATTTTCAACTCGGTGATGATCCCATTCCCGAGTATTTTCCCACCGGACACCAGTGTCTATGAAAGCATTGTAGATATCCTCAACACCACCAACGTACCATTCCCCATTTACTTGAGAGAATGTCGCCGTCACAATCGGGTAACTACGATGGCCAGACATATCTTTAAGAGCCGCAAGCAGCTGTCGCAACTCATCCATATCAAACCCACCCGTTCGGGTGACTTGAGAAATGACTGGGTTTGTGATAGGCGGTCGTTGGGTGAACAGACATGACGAGTTGATCCCCGAGCCATGCTTAGCTGTCACACCAAAGAACCCTGACTTAGAAGATAATGACACCCGCTCTGAAGACTGGCTACTCTCTGAAGGCAGTGTGACCTGCTGAAGCCCTTTTTCGATAATGTCGATGTATGCCTCATCAAGCGTAGAAACGTCGCCTCGGCTCTTCTTGTACTCCTTTATTCGACCGTGAAGACCATCCGGGATGTCGATGTTGGGTCGCATTACATCCACATCTGTATTCTCTGTCCTAATATACCTTGGGACATACTCTCCTATAATATGTCCAAATAGACTCTAGGACACAGAATAATGTGATCGAAAGCTAGTCAATCTCCAGTACCACTACTGACGCTAACGTGCGCCTCTTCGATGACATACCCCTCGACAACGTATCCTCTTTTGTGACATTCAATTACATCCCCTTCTTGTATTGACTCAGACATCCGTTTTGCCATCACAATGTGTCTCTCTGGGTTTACTGATGCTCCCTCTGAGGGTTCCACTATCGTCACACCGTTTTCTTCGAGCGCAGCATCAAACTGCTCTGCAACCATCCCCATGCCGTCTTTGATGTCTTCTCCTCGCTCTTGTTGAAGAGCTCGATGAATGTCTTCACGGATAGATAAGAACTCAATGAGAAATGAAGAACGGTCAGTCCCCCTTATTTGCTTGATTTGCTCAGTGTTTTTCTTTTCTAACTCTGTTATTTTCTCCCGTGCTTGCGCTAAACTCTCTTGTGTTTGTTCGAGCGTTTCTTGTAATTCTTTGTTCTCAGCGAGCAGCTCGCGGAGCGCAACTGAGGCATCTGGCGAGATTTTCTGCACCATACCCGCCACTGATTGCGGATCAGTAACATCAACCCCATCAAGCAATTCCTCCTCGTATTTTTCTTCTGGTGTTTTCTCTGTTAACGTCTCTGAACCGTCTCCCGTGGTATCACCAATTGTGTCTGATCCTGATGAAGATACAGATTCTTTGGAATCTTCTTCACGCTCAACCATATCACAACATTACCCACACGGGCATATAACAATTATAATATTCACATGAAAACACTTTCTACAGTGTTACATGCCTATTTTCCCAGTTGCGTCGAGACTGAAGACTTCCAACGCCTTTTTCTGTTATTTCGTATGAGTTTGTTCGCCGGTCCAACTCGCCCTTCTTGATGTATCCTTTCTCAACAAGTGTGTCGAGATTCGGGTACAACCGACCGTGGGTTATTTGCCCCATTTGCCCTTGAAGCTCAGACTTTATCTGTTGTCCCGATGGATTCGTTTCACCTACGATAACGTAAAGAACGTCTCGTTGAAAACTCGTCAATTCGAACATTGCGTCTGTCATGGAACACACTACCGCTTTGGAGAGTTTTGTTATGAACACGCAAACACACATGACTGTGTTTGAATACAAAGGAATCGTCAAACCCACCCGGCGGTGTCAGGATGCGAATTGAGAGAAAACCACCCGTAACCAACCGATGTACGGGATTCTGAAGGTTGCAACGGTAATAATATCGTCCTCTTTCACTATCGGATATCGTTCAGAAGCTTGATCATATACATCGTTGTTATCTCCAGCTGTGATATACCCCTCAGATGAGGCAGGGCAGTTTGCAATTTCTTCGCAGGTCACATTTTTGTCTCCTAAGAGATCGCTATCATCTACCCAGTTATCCCCGGGTTCAACATACATGTGAACACGGTGTAACACGTCACCGGGGTGTCCGGGTGTGTCGAATAATATTACTGACCCATATCTGCCAAACGAAGTGTACTCGATCTCTTTGGCTTCCTGTTTGGTTATAATTGGACTGTCTCGTTCTGTGTTTGGGGTCTTGTTTGCATATATTGATGGAACCACGGTATAGACTGCATCTCCTTGCGAGATCTGCGGTGCCATACTCTCTGTCGGTACTGATACAAGTGGGGTGAGTGTTCCTGATGTTGTGTAAAAGACTGTTGAGAAGATGGCAATGATGACAATCGCCTCAAACACATATCTGATGTTCCCACTCGGATAGTACGAACGAACTGTAGAGAATAGTGATTGAGGCTCGTCAGTGGGCATTCTCGTATGAATATATGACCGGGCTGTATAAGAACAATTCCCATGTACATTTATACGATGACAATTGATGATGTGACATGGTGAATCTTTAATGGAGTACGTTTCACAGCCCTATATCCAAGATGATGTAATCGAGAGCAGGGAGTACCAGAATGTACTCTACGAGGAGGCAAAAGACGAGGGGACGTTGGTTGCGTTGCCGACCGGGACAGGGAAGACCCCTGTGGCAGTCCGTATCATGGCCGACCGGCTCTCGAAACACCCCTCATCAAAGGTTGTGATGCTTTCGCCGACACAGCCTCTTGTGAACCAACATGCTGAATTCTTCAAAGAGGCTCTTGATGTCCCCAACGATGAAATTGTAGTCTTTACTGGAGACATTAAACCAGATGAGAGGGAAGAAATCTGGGGGGAGGCAACTGTTATCGTCGCAACTCCAGAAGTCATCGAAAACGATCTGATTGGAAACAAATATACGTTAAATGAGGTTTGCCACTTGACGTTTGACGAGTGTCACCGAGCAACCGGTGATTACGCATATACGTACATTGGAGAGCGATATCACGGAAATGCTGTTCATCCCCTTGTTACTGGACTTTCTGCCTCTCCCGGTTCATCGCGGGATAAAATTCTCGATGTGTGTAAAAACATCGGAGTGACAAACATTGAGGTGGTGACTGAAGAAGATGAACTGCTTGCAGATTATCTGCCAGAGACAAAAATTGATTATGAGTGGATAGATATCCCAGAGGATATTATTGACGCCAAAGATCTGATCCAAGAAGCATACAAGGATTGTTTGTTGAAACTCAAAAACGAATATGGCGCAATCTCATCTGCCCGAAAAGACCTGCCCGTGTCGAAGTTGTTGCAAGCACGTGGGAAGATTCAGAAGATGATGGACAATGACAACTCGGACGGGTATCAAGCCATGTCTGTGCTTGCAGAGGCACAAAAACTCAACCACGGGTGGAAAACAACAGAGACACAATCACCAGAGGCAGCCATCAAATACTTTGAAGGCTTTATCAAGGGTGCAGAAAGTGGAGACGCAAACAAAGCAGAGGAGCGAATTGCCTCGAATCCAAAGGTGAAGCACGCTTTGCAAAAGTTACGAGACTATGACGAAACACACCCCAAGTTCGAACGCCTTCGATCAGAAGTAGCACGAACCCTGATGGAAGATGGAAAAGCAATCATTTTCACCGAGTCACGTGATACGGTCGAGCTCATTGTTGATTTTCTTGACTCGGATAAGATTAAACCCGCCCGATTTGTCGGACAGAGCGATAAAGATTCTAATAAGGGAATGTCTCAAGACCAGCAAAAAGAGACTCTCAAACAATTCGAAGAGGGCGTCTACAATGTCTTAGTAAGTACATCTGTGGCAGAGGAAGGGCTTGATATCCCAACAGTTGACCTTGTGCTCTTTTACGAGCCGATCACAGATGCCGTGCGGACAATCCAACGAAGAGGCCGTACCGGGCGTAAGAATAGGGGCCGCGTTGTTGTGATGATCGGTCGAGGGACAAGCGACGAGGCGGCATACTTCATCTCTAAAAACCGGGAAGATACAATGAAAGAAGAGTTATCCCGGCTTGAGGAAATGGAAGATGGACTTGTCGACAAGCTGCGTGAGGAGCAAGCCAGTTTGGCAGACTTTGGGGAGCGATTCAACACGGAGGGGCAACCAGAAGTGTACATCGATACCCGTGAGTCAAAATCAAGAATGACGAAAAAATTGGATCGGATGAAAGATATCACAGTCAAGCTGGAAACACTGGATGTGGGGGACTATATCCTGTCTGACCGCGTTGGGATCGAACGAAAAACGTTAGACGACTTCATTCAAACACTCGTTGGTGGACGGGGAGATGATACAGGAAAAACACTGATGGGCCAGATTGGCGACTTGGCTGATAACTACGAACGGTCCATGTTGATCATCGAAGGCGGTGATGGAATTGAAGATCTCTATGGACGCGCCCGAGTAAGCGAGAACGCACTTCGTTCAACAATCATCTCCATCAGTGTAGATTTTGGAGTGAGCATCATCTTCACACAAGACAAAGACGAAACAGCAGAAATCATCAAACAGACGGCACGCAGAGAACAGACAGACAATGATCGAGAAGTCAACCCCCACTCAAACAAAAAGAAGGATTCACTATCCGAACAACAGGTGTATCTTGTCTCAAGTATTCCCTCTCTCGGGCCAGTAACCGCCCGAACACTTCTCTCTGAGATGGGTAGTGTGAAAAACATCCTCAATGCGTCAAAATCAGACCTTGAAGATATCGAAGGTATCGGTGAGAAAACAGCACTAAAGGTAGTTGAATTGGCTTCAGAGCCTTATTCTGAAGAGTAGCACAGAACTTGTACCTTGCTGAGTGTTTTCAGGTAGCTTTGAACAATTCTTGAATCCATGATTTAATATTCATCACAGTCTTAGTATAGTGTATGACGACGTGTGAACGAATGCTCGAAGAGATAGAGCAGTTGAGAAAAGCGAGTATCGTGTACGATTGTCTTACAGAAGACCTTCCATACAACGCTGTTATTCGGGGAAATCTCCCACCGAGAGGGCCACCAATCCCCGAAGAAGACTTTGAAGAAGGACTACAACGACTTACGGAACTACAAAATTCTGACGTGGAATAAAAACCCCACACGCCAAAAACGAATGGAACAACGTATTCTTCGTTCCCTCTTCATCCTTGATTTGCGGAGAATCAAGGAGGAAGCCTCGCGCTTTAGCGCGAGGAGGATGTCAATCTGAAGAGTAGCACAGAAGCGGTCTCTATCCGGTTCTAATTAAAGTATTAAATACGCCTGTTCCATATCATGGGTTGATGAACGTAAATAAAGCATCTGGTGTAGACCCACTCGGGGAAGTAATGGGGACTCTGGATGAGGATGTCTTACTGTTGAACCCCTCGGCAGAAGTTGTTGGGGAGCTAATCACAGAAACGCAATTTGACCTCAATGGGACCGTAGATCTCATTATCAAAAAAGTCGAGTTGAATCGGCTAAAGCGATACTTTACAGACGCCTCAGAGCTCGCCCAACTCGCCAACGACGGTAAGGTTCGGGTCAGCACACTCTCAGGCGACGTTCAACAGAACGTTTTTCTAACGGAAAGTAAACTTGGCTCTGTCATCACACTCGATGAGTCATTTTTCATCTATAACGATGAAGTGGAATACGAATCGAGTAAAGACGAACTGGTAGACAGGTATACTGTCGATGGCGGAGATACAATCGACCCGTTAGCCCGTGTTCCGTCACGGAATGCTGTTGAGGTGTCTCTGAAAGAAGAATTTGGTGAGGAATTCTACACTGACTTCATTAGTCTGTTAAAGCTATCAGAAGACTACCAAAAGAATGACCTCGATGAAGAGTCCAATGGAAGGAAAAGCAAACACGCACTCCATTTCACACTTCTCATCACTGCTTCAAAACACAACCTTCTACTCTACGATGTTGGGCAATGGGGAGAAAATGTTGGCTTACTCAGCAAGGCCACTGTGTCACGTGTGAAAAAGCGTCTTGAAGAGAACAATCTTTTGGAGACAGAACCTGTTGTTCAACCGGTTGGACGGCCACGACAACGGCTTAGCATGACCGAACAATACGATGAAGTGAGTGATGAACAATTAGTTGAACAACTTGGCGTCATGGTTGACTGAACAACAGAGTGAACACATGAGTCAATCCACATCAATAAGTCCAGAAAATCCAACTGTCGAACCCTGCGTCAAACCGATCCTCAAAGAACACGAAAAGAAAGATAGCATTTTGTATGGACTCGTTGTGGATGTTGCGCCACTGAACAGATCTGACCCGTTAGGCGCTTTTTCAGAGACAGCAAAGTCTCAGTCTGAAGACCAGCCAGAAGGAACTGAGAACACCATTGATTACACACCAGAGACGGAACAGCGAGTCAATCAAATAAAGGAGGCAGATCAACAGAATGAGCCACATCTCATATTCCTCATGAAACACCCCTGCGGCCTCCATTTCGTTGATACGCTTCCATACGAAGACGCAAATGACGGTGGAATAACCGTAACAAGTTTGTATAAATCATTAAGCCTTGACCCCGTGAACACGGATACTATCGTTGGAAAACGGGTCTTAATCGAAAAAGACGAAGATTTGTGGGAAATAAAGGGCCGAGAAAACGAGATGGTTAACTCTGTAGTGGAAAAGAAACATTATCTGGTCCCCGGATTGATCGCTGGAGGGTTTTCCATTCTCACTTTTGCAGCGACAGTCCTGTTTTCTTCGCTGATCTTGCTCTCACTCATCTTTGCTATAACCATCGGCGCATTAGTGTACGGCACTGTGTTCTACATTACAATGGCAGCTCGTCTTGACCATCCACTGCCAACGCCAATCGAAAAGTACCGCACTAAAGAAGAGAAAATCGAGACCGGCACTCTCAATGAGGATAACGAACTCACCGCCATTGAGAACGGGCAGTTTTTGGCAATCGAGTCAACGGCACCAGACAAACTGAAAACAGAACAAAAAGAATACGCCATCCTCAAAAACACAGCAATCAAGGTTGCCGTCCCACCCGACGAGCAGTATTCGATTCCCACGCCAACACCCGTCAACCATTGGAACAACACACTCATGAAGAGGTTCGTTTATTCACTTTCACCCGGTGTTGAACACCTCGATGAACAGAAAAATAGAGTCATCCCGATCACGACAGCAGATGATGGATCACTTTCTCTTGATAGAAACTCACTTATTGATGTCCCAGAGCGGGATATCCCGTTACTAGAGCAAATTGGAGACGAATACGTAAAACGCGTCAACAAGCTACTTGGAATCAAAGTCCGGCAAGAAATATACTACTGAACCCGACTTTCACACCTTCTAATCGTCTTCTTGGCGTTGGTTATACAATATCGCATCCACCTCCTCAACTGAGAAGTCTACTGTATCAATATGCCCATCTAAACACCCGTCAGAATCTATTTGTGGGAGATCTCGCCGAAGTTTATTCATTCTCCGCTTTGCCTTCTCCTGCTTTTTCTCCGAAGAATCAGTTAAGACAACCTCGGCGAGATGTTGTTGGTGATGGTGTAATTGCTTTGCATGTGCAACCATAACGCTGTAATAGTGGAGTGCTGCCACTGAGAACACAATATCTACATCTGGAGGCTGATTTTCATTCACCCACGTATCAACAACCTCTGTTGTTTCTTCGGTCTGATTAACAATATAACAAGGCCCGAAACCACTGATTTGTAACTTCCCTGCTTTGTCTTCATTTGGTGATAGGATATAGAAATCACACTGAGGATATTCATTACATAATAATAAAAGATACCGGGCCTGTTGCTCGACTATATTTTGACTCGGCTCAACATGCGGCGTTAGGTGTGATTCAACCACCTCCTTACAATCATCCAGATCAGATATTGTGGTCAACTCTGGCAAAGAAACACCGGATTCTGTATCTATGGGAGACATCTGACTCATTACCATCTGGTTGAGTTTCCCCACACAAATAAGTAGAGATTCCCCGCTCAAAACATTCCATACTGGTTTAAGGAAAGACAGGAAATACACTGTGTAATGTACAATTCAGAACGCACTCGAATATCGGACGACCATCACAACCTTGTTGCTACCCACGGAATGCGTGTTGCTACTGTTGTGAGTGTGAACCTTGACACAAGCCAAATTACAGGTGTTACAACGATCCACCGATTTGAGGATACCCATGTTCTCGAATCAACATACACGCAGAACACCATGGGAAAAATCGACCAGTACCACGAGTTGCTAGATTATCATGGCGACGATGGGGATGTTGTACGGAAATATTTTGATGACGTTATTGAATCACAGAAACAATCAGACAATGAAACACGGTTCACATGGGAACTCATTGGAGGAAACAGTGATGTAGAGACAGACGCAGATCTCACTACACTACTTGAGACAGTTGTTGGGCCAGAGCGATTAGACCCGCCGTTTGATATCCCAGACGACAAGCCCGTAGCAAAACTCGACATGACAGCGCGTGAACGGGATATATTACGCGAATCAAACGACCGGTTTGGCAGTGCATCAGTGCAGATACACAGTCACCGTGGAACAACATACGTCATCGGGCTCACAACTGAGCTTTCTAAAAAGCTGTCAGAGGGCTGTTTCACACTCAAACAAGAGTACAAAGAGATGGATCTATTTGACGCCATCGATGCTGCTGATAGTGTTGAAAGTGATATCCTCTCAGTTGATACTGAGGTCCACAACTCCACACCGACCGCTTAGACGTTGTATTATGGGGGGATACAGCCGATTTTTCCTTGAGTATATATGACCGTAGTACAAACAACCATTAAACTCAACTATGTCATCAAGCATCCTCTCAAAATTGCGGTCTGAAAATAGGATTTCAGAAGCAATCTCACAAAGACGCACCAAACCAGAGATTATAGAGACCAAGCCAGTATCTATTTCAGAGAGAATCAAAGAGTCAGCTGGATTATTCCGTAATGAGCCGCTATCCGGCGACACATTACGAACGATGATTCGACCATATGAGATCACATACGAGGCCAAACAAACCCCACCGGTATTGGGGAATACAGATGGATATGTGACTATCAGCCACTACATTGGTTATGACTCATACATCCTTCCGCAATATTGGGAAATGGTGCTTCCAAAAATCCTAAATAAATATTCAGAAGTGGTTCGGTATGAACACCATGACATCCCAATCCCAAGCCGAAAAAACAAAGAGTATGAGGTTGCTACAGTTGGAAGAACAGTCTACGACAAATCTGGAAGTGGAGCATTTTGGGAATGGTTCAACACTATTGTAGCCAACAGAATTTGTAATAGAGACGGAGCGATACAAACAGCAGTACAGGTTGACGACAGCATCACCGAAGAGTTTCTTGAAGAAGCAATCAAATACGACCTCTACAACAGTTTCTTTGAAAATGAATTTACTCTGTTAGAGGATACATATGGTGAAGGAGGAGTTCAACAGATCAAAAACACACTGGACAACAATGATTCTGCGTTTGTTCTTGCAATCAATAACGAAACAGTTGCGCCTACATTTGATAGCATAAACAAGAAAATACGCGAAAACCTATCCCATGTTCAGGGCGAATAACACAACGCGAACAAATTGAATTAAAAGAGAGACAAAAAGGCAACATATATCACTCCCTACACTGTAAGTGAAAACGGAGAGATGAATATTCCACAAGATCTGCTTTGCGTATTCAATGCTGAAGTTGAAAAGAGAGGTAATGAGCATATTATCAAAGTCCCCGATAACGAAATCGAGGCTGGGACAGTAAGCGAGGGAGACGCGATTCAAGTTTCTCTTAACAACGGCGGCACGTCCACCACACGGTCTCGATCAGGGCGGAAGAAGAGAGGCGGGAGTGGACGAAAACGGACAAATGGGTCGAGCACAAACAACCAATCTCCGCCAGTCGAGGAGGGAGAAGAGCGGGTTGTTGAAATCGAATCCATTGGAAGCCAAGGCGATGGTATCGCCAAGGTTGAGAGGGGGTTCGTTGTGATCGTCCCAGAGACAAGCCGAGGAGACGAGGTGCGGGTTGAAATTAAAGACGTTCGTGATAACGTTGCAATGGCGGAAGTCATTGAACCCCGCAACATAGACTAGAGCACACGCAGAACGCTTTTTGGATATTCTCCCGTGGCGAGTGACAACCACACCGCTCAGGCGTTTGACTCCTACAGGACCGGTTAACCATTATATGTCCACAAAAACAAGATACTGTATGATAGAGGATAAGAAATGGCTAAACCTCGATAGGGATGAAGAAGTTATTTGGGCTTCACACCCGAGTTTAATTCTCGAAATGCCACAACTCTTGATGGGAATTTTTCTTGCAGTGGTTGGTCTTGTGACAGCCATTTATCTTTACTTTTTCACCGGACAGGATGGCATTGTGATATACACAGCCCTCGCTTTGATCCCGGTTGGAATTGGAATTTCATTGTATCGGTGGGTATACTACTCGCGGTCATATTACGTCATTACAAACCAACAAATAGTCAAGAAAATTGGCATCCTTGGGCGTTCATCAGTCTCCAAAGGAATTGAAAATGTTGAACGGGTTGATGTTAGAATTACCCCCTTTGAAGGGTTGTTGAATAAGATTTCAAGCATATTAGATAGATCAGCACGGTTTGATGTAAACGAGTTTGAGTTGGGAGATCTTGTTGTGAGGGTATCGGATGATAGTGGAGATGAATTTTTAATGAATAACGTCCCCCATGCAGGAGATGCCGAAGCACATATCAATCGCTTGCGAAGGGATGCAAAACGAGACCTCTATGGCGGTCGGGAAAGAGACAACAATACACGAGAAATAGATGAAGAAGATGTAGAGCCATTACAAGAAACAGAGACAAAGACAAACAAGGACACTACCACACAAAGCGCTGATAACAATCTTGATAAAATGGATCCGGACGAATATGATGAATACTTCCAAGAACCATCCGACAAAGCGTGATGTTTCCTTGCTAGGCGACTGCCCATAATATCACACATAAATCGGTGTTCACCCATCTTCGTCTGGATCATATACCATAATCCGATTGCGTAAGTTCGAGGGGTACTCATCTCCAGCTTCAAACGACTGTATTACAGTTCTCACACCTTTATTGAAGTGAGAGTTTGCTTCTGGAGCCCAAGATCCTTCGAATCGTGGTGAGTGTAATCCAATCGAGTCTGTGTATTCGATATCCCTACCCTCATCAATAACATGGACTTCATGAACTCCAGCATCAATGAATGCTTTTGCTGCTGCATCAAAGTGAGTTACTGCTTCTTCAAGGCCCCCAAGTCGCTCTTTCCCAACAACTACTGCTTGCTCTAATAAATCGACTCTTCTGGGCTCACAGTTGTCAAGAAGGTCATCTGCATCTTCATAGAGCTCCCATGTCCCTTCGATCAACTGGTTGGCGTCACGAAAACTCGATATCGCTGCAAAATAATCCCCACGCGTCATGTACCATACACCACCATATTCTCGCGGGTACAGGTATGTCTCTTCACCATCGTCGGACTCACTAAGGAGGCTTATTGGTTGACCTACCCCA
>LFFM01002359.1_pt1 | contig 12518 bp, 8 predicted proteins | sample 643131 | NCBI WGS metagenome assembly LFFM01 (sample SAMN03777445, study PRJNA286221) | soda lake metagenome | biome: soda lake; feature: Kulunda steppe; material: water; isolation source: sample Tc-Br brine of Tanatar trona crystallizer | place: Russia: Kulunda steppe | collected 2011-07
AACTAGGTATTAGGTACTAGGAACTAGTTAAAACCATAAAAAAGCAAGATCAAAGTCTAGAGCTATAAGGTTTTGAAGTTAATGTTTTGACTTTACTAATTCCTAATACCTAGTTCCTAATTCCTAGTTTCTCTAGTGTATTAATTTTCAACCTATAAAAAATTGACGCTATCATATCCAAAATATTATTGACAATTTAGCAACTTTATTATAACCTAAGCTATAGATAAATTATATATTAGTGTAAATTTTAGAAAGGAGATTTAGAAATGGAATTATCATCTCAAATTAAAGAGATTAATGGTTCTCCTACATTAGCGATTACAGCTAAAGCTAATAAATTAAAAAAAGCTGGTCAAGATATAATTGGTTTAGGGGCTGGAGAGCCAGATTTTGAAACTCCAAAACATATTAAACAGGCTGGTTGTAAAGCAATTGAAGCTGGAATTACTACATATACAGATAATGAAGGTTTAAAAAAATTGCGTGAAAGTATTTGCGATTATTTAAAAAGTGAAGTTGATATTGAATATGAAAGTGATAATATAATTGTTTCAAATGGTGCCAAACATTCTTTATTTAATGTTATGCAAGCAGTTATTGGGCAAGGGGATGAAGTTATCTTACCTGCTCCTTATTGGGTTAGCTATCCTGAACAGATTAGATTTGCTGGTGGGAAAGTTAATGCTGTAGAAACAAAAGAAAGTAATAATTTTAAATTAACTGCTAAAGAATTTTTGGCAGCAGTTAATGAAAATACTAAAGCAATTATTATAAACAGTCCTAATAATCCAACTGGAGCTGTATATCAGCGTGAAGAGTTAATAGAAATTGCTGAAGTAGCAGTTGAGAATGATATTATTATAATTTCTGATGATATATATGGCAAGATAAGTTATGAAACTGATTTTGTTAGCATAGCTAGCTTGAATGAGCAAGTTAAAAAACAAACTGTAGTAATTAATGGTGTCTCTAAAGCTTATGCTATGACTGGCTGGAGAATTGGTTATGCTGCCGGGCCAACGGAAGTGGTTGAAGCTATGAGTCGTTTACAAAGTCATAGTACATCAAATGCTAATTCAATTGCTCAGATAGCTGCTAAAGCAGCTTTGTCAGGTACGCAAAAGCCAACTTTAAAAATGGTAGAAGAATTTAAGCAAAGAAGAGATTTAATTACAGAAAGAATTAATCAAATTTCAGGTTTGAAAGCTAAGTTGCCTAAAGGTGCCTTTTATTTATTTGTTAATGTTAAAGACTTATTAGGCAAAGAAATTGCGGGCCAACAAATAACTAGTGACCAAAGCTTAGCTAATCTATTCTTAGAAGAAGCTGGAGTTGCTACTGTACCTGGTTCTTATTTTGGGAAAGAGGGGTATTTAAGATTATCCTATGCTTCATCTGAAGCTCAAATTGAAGCCGCTTTAAATAAAATAGCTGAAACTATTGAGTAAAATTAAACTTTTTAATCTGCTATTTCAAAATAAATAATTGTTTCTTGTTGGAAGATAGACCAAATTAGGTTTAGTTTATATTCTGACTCGTTTATTTTAACTATTCTTTGATCCAGAGCCTTAATTAATGGTTCTGGATCTATTTTTTTAATTTCTTTTCCAATCAAAGTTTTAATAATTGCAAAAACTTCTTCTTCAAGAGCTTGGCTAATATGTTTATCAATTTCTGAAGTGAATTTAATTTTGATATTTTTAATAACTTCATTTTTTTCTTGAGCTAAGCTATCTTCTAATTTAGTTAAACGATTTTTTTGTTCATCAACTTGTTTTGTTAAACTTTTATTTTCAAATATAAGACTGTCTAATTTAGGGCCAACGATTAAATTAAGACTGATTGCTCCTATAATCAAACCTAAAATAAAACTTGCCAGTAGACGTAAAAGCTCTTTTTTAGTTAAAATTAAAAAGTTAATAGCCAATTTAATCACCACCAGTTAAAATTGAGATTAACCACAATCCCAATTGAGCCCCTAAAAAAGCTGCAGTTAATAAAATAAATTGCTTAATTAATAAATTTATTTTTCCTTCAAAAACTCCACCTTCAATAACCCTTAAGGTAGTAAATGTCCCTCCTAGTGCTGTAATTACTGCCCACAATTTAAGCTCTTGTGATAATTCAAACATAATCTTTAGTGGTGAATCGCCAACAATTGTTGCCGCTAGAGCACCTGTAATGCTCCCGCCTAAAACAACTCCTAAAGCAGTAAAAAAAACTAATAATATTCTTTTCATTTATTTATTTAGCTCCTATATAATAAGTATTCATTGTTTGATAATATGTATTTGATCTTTTTTTATACTAGTTTAAGGATAAAAAACTAAGTAAATTAATTTAATTAAAAAAATTAGAATTTGCTATTGACAAGATTTAAAAATAATTGTATTATATACATATAAACTAATTTTTTAGTTCTTTTAATTAATTATTTTAATTTTCTAAAAATTAAAATAATTAATTTTAAAATTGAATTCGATAAAGGCAAACTGCTTGTGAAGGCAGGACGCAAAATTCCAGGTCTGTTATTATTTGAAATAATTTGCAGATGGCTGAATTACCGAAGAGATGAGTATATACTTATCTCTTTTACTTTTTGTTTCAGTAATATTGCTTCAAAAATAAAAATATCAGGGAGGAATTGAAACGATGAAACGAATTGGAATTTTGCTGTTGGTTGTTGTTATGAGTCTTACGTTGGTAGTTGGTTGTTCAACTCAAGTTGATGAAGATTTTGAAAACGAGGAAAATGATGGTGTGAGAGAAGATGTAGATGGCCCGTTTAATTATGAAATTAGTGAAGAGGATTTAGTGGAAGGGAAATTATTAGTTTCTCTTGATGCAGGAAATTTAACACAAAGTGTAGAAACAGAAATGATTGGTGTAGAAGCAATGCAGGTTTCTCAAAGTCAAGTTGAAATTTTTGCAAACAGTCCTTTTGAAGTTAAAGATTCTTTATTAGGTTACTCAGAAACAGGAGAAATTCAATCTTTTAGTCCACAATTAACTGAAAGTATAGTAGATAATATGGGGTTTGTTCATGTAGTAGAATATGATGAAAGTGATTATGATTCAATAGAAGAAGCGGCTAAAGATTTGTTAACTACTATAGAGGCAAGCGGTGAAACGCAAAGATATGTAGAGCCTTATTATGAATATAATAAATTAGGAAATGTACATCGTAACCAGCAATGGCATTATAATATGGTAAATGCTCCTGAAGCTTGGGAGACTACTAGAGGTTCAAGTGATGTTAGTGTTGCAGTTTTAGATACAGGAATTGATGCTAATCATCAAGATTTAAGCAACTTTGTTGATCAAAGTTTAGGTAGAGACTTTACAGGTGATGGAATTGGAGATAGACAAGGCCATGGAACACACGTAGCAGGAACAATTGCTAGTTATAATAATGTATCTGGTGTAATGCAAAACGCTACTTTAATTGATGTTAAAGTTTTAGGTGATTCAGGTGGTGGTTCTCCAACTGGAATCCAACGAGGTGTTTTATATGCAGCTGACATTGGTGCAGATGTAATGAATATGTCACTTGGTGGTGGCGGTTATTCACAAGCAATGGCTGATGCAGTAGAAACTGCTCACAATGCTGGAACAGTTGTAATAGCTGCTTCTGGTAATGATGGTAGAGGTTCAGTTTCTTATCCATCAGGCTATGAATATGCTATGTCAGTTGGTGCAGTAGATAGAAATAGAAATAGAACTAATTTTTCTAATTATGGTTCGGGACTAGATATTGTAGCGCCAGGTCAAGATATCTATAGTACCTATCCAAATAATAGCTATCAATCATTAGCCGGAACTTCAATGGCAGCACCACATGTTGCTGGTGTAGCAGGATTATTAAGAGCTGCTGATAGAAGTCTTTCAGCTGATGAGGTTTGGGATGCAATGGTAGATACAGCACAAAATGCTGGTCCAGAAAATCAATATGGTGCTGGAATTGTTGATGCAGCAGCAGCTTTAGATAGTTTAGGCGATACTCCTCAACCAGACCCAGACCCAGAACCGGAACCAGATCCAGACCCAGAACCGGAACCAGAGCCAGAACCGGAAGACTTAATCGTAGCAATTCAATCTAGTGATAGTGGAGATGTAGTATCTAGAATTGAACAGCGTAGTTGGTGGACAACTAATGTTTATATTCGCGAGAGAGCTTGGGGACAAGATGAATCTCAGATGTGGAATGCTAAACATCATGGTGATGGAGTATATTCTTTCATTAACTTAGCCAGTGGTAATGCACTTGATATTAACAGTTATCAAAGCGGAGATACAGTGTTAGAAAGAGATTATACTGGTGCCGATCATCAGCAATGGAGAGTGCATAATTTAGATAATGATGCTTATGCTTTACAAAATAAAGAAACTGGTTATGTATTAAGTGGTGAGCAAAGTAATAGTTGGTGGTCAAGCTCTGATAGAATTTTACAAAATGAATGGACTGGAGCTAGTAATCAACAGTGGGATGTTCATGTATTAAATAATGCTAGTGCTGAAGAGTTTGAGTTTGAAGCAAAGAGTTTAAGCGAGGAAGATGTAACAGCTACTCAACTTGCTAATTAAAAATTGATAACTTATTTGGCCATATCTTGAGAGGATGATCAACCTCTTAAGATATGGCTAAAAAAGTTTTAATTGATTTTTTTGAAAATTTCATTAATTTTTTCTTGACAGCGTAGCTAAAAATATGTATTATAGATATATAAGATAGTTAATTAAATTAATTATCTAAAAAATTAAATCTGAAAAGGCAAGCTGTTTGCAAAGACAGTACGCAAAATTCCGGGTCTAGATAAGTTTCAATAATCTAGACGGCTGAATTACCGAAGAGATAAGTTAACTTATCTCTTTTTGTCATATATATATATATTTAAAATCAATTTAATAATTTATTTTGTAAAAAATTAAATTCGAAAAGGCAAGCTGCTTGCAAAAGCAGTACGCAAAATTCCAGGTCTAGATAAATTTTTAATAATCTAGACGGCTGAATTACCGAAGAGGTAAGTATCTACTTATCTCTTTTATTAATTTTAATAAAAAAGCCTAAGGGGGAAGTAAAAAAAATGAAACGAATTGGGATTTTGTTTTTAGCCGTAGTGATTAGTCTTACGTTGGTAGTTGGTTGTTCAACTCAAGTTGATGAAGATTTTGAAGAAGAACCAGAAGAGGGTGTAGAGGTAGATGCAGAAGTAAAAGATTATAATTTAATTGTTGCTTTAGAAGATCAAGGTTTAGCCGAAGGTGTTGGTTTAGAAAATATTCAAGCTGTAGCAGAGGATGTTTCTAGCGAACAGGCTGATGTTTTATCAGAATCAAGTGACTTTGAAGTTGAATCTTCTTTATTAGAATCTTCTGATGAAGCCGAAGCATTTAGCCCAGAGTTAACTGAAGGAATAATAGAAAAGATGGGTTATGTTCATACAGTAAGTTATACTGGGGAAGAAGATGCTAGCAATTTTGCAGAAAGAAAAGCAGAGTTAAAAGCAATTTTAACTGAACAAGGTGAAAGTGTGAAATATATTGAACCTAATTATAAATATGAAAAAGTAGGGAATATGCATAGTAGACAGGAATGGCATTATAATATGGTAAATGCTCCTGAAGCTTGGGAGACTACTACAGGTTCAAGTGAAGTTAGCGTTGCAGTTTTAGATACAGGTATTGATTATAACCATCAAGATTTAGCAAATTTAGTAGATAGAGATGCAAGTAGAGACTTTACTGGTGAAGGATTAGGTGATGATCAAGGACACGGAACACACGTAGCAGGTACAGTAGCTAGTTATAATAATGTATCTGGGGTAATGCAAGATGCTACTTTAATTGATGTTAAGGTTTTAGGTGCTCAAGGTGGCGGATCATTAAATGATATCCAACAAGGTATTTTACATGCAGCAGATGTAGGTGCAGATGTAATGAATATGTCACTTGGTGGTGGCGGTTATTCACAAGCAATGGCTGATGCAGTAGAGACTGCTCATGAAGGAGGAACTGTTGTAGTAGCAGCTTCTGGAAATGATGGACAAGGTTCAGTTTCTTATCCATCAGGTTATGAATATGCTATTTCAGTTGGTTCAGTTGATAGAAATAGAAATAGATCTAACTTTTCTAATTATGGAGATGGCTTAGATATTGTAGCTCCGGGTGAAGATATCTATAGTACCTATCCAGGAAATAATTACGATTCGCTAGCAGGAACTTCAATGGCATCACCACATGTTGCTGGTGTAGCAGGACTAATAAGAGCTGCTGATGGAGATCTTTCGACTGATGAAGTTTGGGATGTAATGGTAGATACAGCACAAGATGCTGGCCCAGAAAATCAATATGGAGCAGGAATCGTTGATGCAGCAGAAGCTTTAGAAGAATTAGGAGATATACCTGATGATGGTGATGATGACGATGATGACGATGATGATGGTGATGATGGTGATGATGGTGATGATGGTGATGAGCCAGAAGATCCAGAACCAGAGCCAGAAGATATGATTGTAGCAATTCAATCTAATCAGACTGGAGATGTAGTATCTAGAGTAGAAGAAAGTAGTTGGTGGTCAACTAATGTTTATATTCGTGAACGAGGTTGGCAAGAAGATGAAGCTCAGATGTGGGATGCTAAACATTATGGTGATGGAGTATATTCTTTCGTGAATGTAGAAAGTGGTAATGCTCTTGATATTAATAGCTATCAAAGTGGAGATATAGTTGTGGAAAGAGATTATACTGGTGCCGAGAATCAGCAATGGCGAGTTGTTGATGTAGATGGTAGTTATGCTTTACAAAATACAGCAACTGATTATGTATTAACTGGAGAACAAAGTAGTAATTGGTGGGAAAGCTCTGATAGAATTTTACAAGATTCTTGGGCTCAAGCTAACTATCAATTGTGGGATATCCACGTTTTAGAAGGTCAGGCTACAGATCTTGAGGATATGTCTGCTAATACTTTAGGTGAAAAAGAAGTAACGCTTGAAGAAATCGCAAATTAAATACATTTTTAGTAGATAAATAATAAAAGCTGCCCCAAATGGGGTGGCTTTTATTATTTTAAGTTAATAGTAGATTAAAACAAGGAAATAACTACTTTTTGCCTAATTATATTATTAGGAGAGGAGGAAGTATGATGGATCAATTTGTCCATCTCCATTTACATACAGAATATAGCTTGCTTGATGGGGCGATTAGAATAAAAGATTTAGTAAGCCGGGCCAACGAGTTTGATATGCCAGCAGTAGCTGTAACTGACCATGGCTCAATGCATGGGATAATAAAATTTTACAAAGCTGCTAAACAGGCTGGAGTCAAGCCGATTATTGGTTGTGAGGTTTATGTCACTGATAATCATCTTCAGCGTGATAAACGAAAGAAAAAGCAAAATCATTTGGTTTTATTAGCTGAGAATAATCAGGGGTATAAAAATTTATTAAAGTTAGTTTCTAAAGCTTATTTAGATGGGTTTTATTATAAACCACGGATTGATAGAAAATTATTAGCAGATAATAATCAGGGTTTAATTGCACTAAGTGGTTGCTTAGCAGGGGAAATTGCTACTTTAATTACTAAGCAACAATTAGAGCAGGCAAAAGAGCTAGCAAAGGATTATTTAAGTATTTTTGGTCGTGATAACTTTTTCTTTGAATTACAAGACCATGGGCTAAAAGAACAAAAAATTGTTAATCAACAACTAGCTAATTTGTCACAAGAGTTAGGTGTTAAGCTTGTGGCTACTAATGATGCTCATTATTTAAAAAAAGCTGATTCAGATTTACATGATATCTTATTGTGTATTCAAACTGGAAAGATAATAAGTGATGAAAAGAGAATGCAATTTCCTAATGATGAATTTTATTTTAAATCTGGGGCAGAGATGAAAGAACTATTTAGCGAATATCCTGAGGCAATCAATAATACAGTTAAAATAGCTAAGCGTTGTAATGTAGAGTTAGATTTTGATAAGACTTTATTACCTCACTATGAAGTTCCTCCCGAAGATAGTCTAGAAACTTATTTAAGTAAATTAACTTATCAAGGTTTAAAAGAGAAGTATGGAGAAATAACTAATCAAGTCAAAGCAAGAGCAGAGCATGAACTTAAAATAATTAATCAGATGGGTTATCCAGCTTATTTTTTAATTGTTAAAGACTTTATTGATTTTGCCAAAGATGAAAAGATTATCGTTGGCCCAGGACGTGGTAGTGCTGCTTCTAGTATTGTTTCTTATGCTTTAGATATTACTGAAATTGATCCCTTGCGTTATAATTTATTATTTGAGCGTTTTTTAAATCCAGCTCGAGTATCAATGCCTGATATTGATATTGATTTTTGTTATGAACGCCGTGATGAAGTAATTGAATATGTGACTAAGGAATATGGGCAAGATAAAGTAGCCCAAATTATTACCTTTGGGACTATGGCAGCTCGCGGGGCGATTAGAGATGTAGGAAGAGTTTTAGATGTGAGTTATGATAAAACTGATAAAATAGCTAAAGCTGTTCCTAACTCTTTAGGGATTAATCTTGTTGAAGCTCTAGAAGAATCTGATAAATTAAAAAAGATGTATCAACAAGATAAAGAGGTTAAAGAAGTAATTAATTATGCTAAAGAGATTGAAGGATTACCTCGCCATGCCTCAACTCACGCTGCCGGAGTAGTAATTACTGAACAAGAATTAACTAATTATACTCCTTTATATCAAAATGATGGTGAAGTTACGACTCAATATGACATGGATGATTTAGAAGCTTTAGGGTTGTTAAAGATGGATTTTTTAGGTCTGCGTACTTTAACAGTAATTGATAAGACTCTAAAGCTAGTAAGAAAAAATTATGGTGAAAAGATAGAATTAAAAGAACTTTCTTTAGCAGATGAAAAAGTTTTTAAGCTTTTATCATCAGGCTTGACTTTAGGAGTTTTTCAATTAGAGAGTCGAGGTATGATTAGATTAATTCAGAAATTACAACCAACTGAAATGGAAGATATTATAGCTTTGTTGGCCCTTTATCGACCTGGGCCTTTAGGTAGTGGAATGGTGGATGATTTTATTGCTCGTCGTCATGGTGAAGAAGAAATCGAATATCTTCATCCAGATTTAAAAGAGATTTTAGAGCCAACTTATGGGGTTATTTTATATCAGGAGCAGGTAATGCAAATTGCTCAAAAAATTGCAGGTTATTCATTAGGTGAAGCAGATTTATTAAGAAGAGCTATGGGTAAGAAAAAGCCAGAGGTAATGGCTAAACAAAAATCGATTTTTATTGAGGGGAATCAAGAAATTAAAGGTGCAATCAATAATGGTTATAGCCGCGAGTTGGCCCAAGAGTTATTTCGTTTAATTGAGTATTTTAGTGGGTATGGTTTTAACAAAGCTCATAGTACAGCTTATGCCTATGTATCTTATCAAACTGCTTATTTAAAGGCTTATTATCCGGTTGAATTTATGGTTGCTTTATTAAATAGTGTAATTGGCAACAGTGATAAAGTAGCAGTTTATATTGAAGAGGCTAAAAGAATGGATATTGAAATTTTGCCTCCCGATGTTAATGCTAGTGGAGTAAAATTTAAAGTGGATAATGATAAAATTCGTTTTGGCTTAGAAGCAGTTAAAAATGTGGGAGCGAAAGCAATTGAATCTATTATAAAAGCAAGAGCTGGACAAGAATTTGAAAGTTTAATGGATTTTTGTAGTCGAGTTAATTTAGGTAAAGCAAATCAAAGAGTAGTAGAAAGTTTAATTAAAGCAGGTGCTTTTGATAGCTTAAAAGCCTATCGTTCTCAATTGCTTAATGTTTTGCCTAAGGCGTTTGAGCAAGGCAGTAGATTACAAAAAGAAAGAAGTAATGGCCAACGTAGCTTTTCTGATGTTTTAGCTGGGGAAGAAAAATTTGTTGATGATGAGATTGAGTTACCCCAGATTGAAGAATTTAAGCCGAATAAATTATTAGCTTTAGAAAAAGAAATGCTTGGTTTTTATTTTTCTGCTCATCCTTTAGATGAATATCTTGAGTTATTAAAGCAAAAAAGAGATACTACAATCAAAGAGTTAAAGCCAAATGCTAAAGTAATAGTTGGAGGAATAATTAATCAAGTTAAGCAAATTACTACTAAAAATGATAGAGCAATGGCTTTTTTAACTATTGAAGATGAAAGTGGTGAAGTTGAAGTAGTAGTTTTTCCTAATGTTTATCAAAAATATAGTGATTTAATTCAAGAGGATGAAGTTGTTTTAGTTAAGGGAAAGGTAGAAGATGAAAAGATAATTTCTGATGCTGTAGTTGATTTATTTACTCAAGATTTAGCAAGTAACAATCAATCTAAGTCCAAGCAAAAAAAGATAGCTAAACAAGATAAGACTAAGCAAAAAAAGACTGAGTTACATTTACAATTAGAAAAATACAAAACTAGTCATTACAATAGATTATTACGTAAGTTAAATCAATTATTGCTTAAAAGTGAAGGTGAATCTCAAGTCTATTTACATTTGATAATTGCTAAAAAGCGAGTTATTATTAAGTTATCTGCTGAATATAATGTAGCAGTTAATCAAAAGTTAGAAAAAAATTTAGTTGAGTTAGATGTTAAATACTCAGTAGTTGAGAGTTAAGTTTTTAAATGTATAAAGATATAAATTAATTTAGAAGCAGATGGTAAAAAGAGATTGACGATTAAAGATCAAAATCGTTAAGGTCAAAAGCTTAAGAATCTAGTCAATGAGCAGGGTTTTGACTTTTTTTGTAAAGGTTTTGATTTTAACTGTAAACTGTAAACTGTAAACTGTAAACTGTCAACTGTCAACTACAAAAAACAAGGGGGGGTATAAAAATGAAAAATTTGAAGCAGTATACAATTGAGAAATTAGCAGCTAGAGATGTTGAAATAGAAGATATAGCTAAGGTGGTTTATCGTTTACAAGAACCTTATACTAAAGAGTTAAGTATGGAAGAATGTGTTGATTCAGTACTACATGTATTAGATAAACGTGAAGTTCAATATACATTATTGACTGGAATTGTCTTAGATGAATTGACTGAAAAGGAGATGATAGAAGAACCATTGGCTAGTATTATTAAAGAAGATGAGCCTTTATATGGAGTAGATGAGACTTTAGCAATTGCTATTGCTAATATTTATGGAACAGTTGGTTTTACTAGTTTTGGCTATTTAGATAAGAAAAAAATGGGCATAATGAAAGAACTTGATACTAAAGGTGGTAATGTTAATACATTTTTAGATGATTTAGTAGCAGGTCTGGCTGCTGGAGGTTCAGCTCGCATTGCTCATCAGAAAGAAACAGAAAAAAACGGAAAATAATTTTTAAGCCGAGGAGATAGAATATGAATTTTTTTGTCTTAGATTTAGCTAGTAAAAAAGCTGTTTTAAAAGATTTATTTATATTATTTATTAAAGCAATTCCAATTGGAATATCAAATACATTACCTGGAATTAGTGGTGGAACTATAGCATTAGTTTTAAAAATTTATACTCGCTTAATTAATAGTATAAAAAAAGTTAAAATTATCGAGCTGATCTTTGTTGCTTTAGGAGCAGCATTAGGGATTTTTTTCGCTGCTAAATTAATTGATGGTTTACTAGAAAGTAGTCCTAATTTGATGCTAGCTTTTTTAATGGGATTGATTTTACTTTCTAGTAAAGTAACTATTGTGGAGATAAAAGAGTATGATTTCAAATCTGTTATTTTAATCTTTTTAGGATTTAGTGTTGCGTATTTTTTTGCAGTTGATATGTCAGGGCCAACGGTTGAAGCCTCTAATATCAGTTATTTTATCGGTGGTTTATTAAGCAGCTCAGCAATGATAATCCCTGGTATAAGTGGTGGGACTTTATTAGCAATGCTTGGTTTATATGAGGCTTTTGTGCAGGCAGTAGAGTCTTTTGATATTACTAGATTATTTATTATTGCTGCTGGAATGGGAGTTGGAATTATGGGATTTGCTTGGCCCTTATCCTATCTATTAAAAAACTATCGTTCTTTATTGATGGCATTAATGACAGGCTTGATTTTAGGTTCAGTGCGTAGTGTTATTCCAGCGACTTTTGGCTTTGCAGAATTGTTATCTTTGCTTTTAGGTGGAGCAGTAGTTTTAATATTCGATTTAGGAGTAGATAAATAAAATATCAGGGGGGGATAACTGATGAAATATCTGAGCATAAGACAAGTGAGGCAATTAATTATTTGAAGTTAGAAAAATGATATTTTAAGTAAAAATAAAGATAAGTAGCTAAAAGCCCAGATGTCTGGGTTTTTCATTTATGGTTTATTTTAAAGATAGCATAAAAAATGTATAGGTGAAAATAAGTTTTGATTATGATAAAATAAAAATCAAGCTCAAGAGCGTTTTACACAGATAAACACAGATAAAATCCGATTAACGCAGATTAGAATCAAGAGCTAAAAATAGTTTTTATAAAATTTTATTTTAAATGGTTTCAATCAGCGTGCTTTTGTATTTATCTGCGAAAATCAGCGTCTCCTGCTT
>LFFM01002360.1_pt1 | contig 12516 bp, 14 predicted proteins | sample 643131 | NCBI WGS metagenome assembly LFFM01 (sample SAMN03777445, study PRJNA286221) | soda lake metagenome | biome: soda lake; feature: Kulunda steppe; material: water; isolation source: sample Tc-Br brine of Tanatar trona crystallizer | place: Russia: Kulunda steppe | collected 2011-07
CCAATGTTGATGGCGGTTTTTCAGGCTTTTCTTCAAAACCTACAATTTTTTCTTTATCAGTATCCACTATTCCAAACTGTGAGGCTTGAGCTAAATCATTGACATCAAACACTACGTTTGTAGGTGCGTTTTTATCAAGGGAAAATTCTACAAAGTCTTTAATAGAGAAGCTGTAATAATTATCTCCTCCTATGATAAGCAGATCATCTTCAATTTCTTCGTCACTTAGAATTTTAATTATAGCGCCAATGGTTCCCGGTTTTTCATCTTCTGACCCTTGATCTTCAACAATTACTCTAAGATTATCTTTTTCGCTTTCTTCGGCATAATCCTCAAAGTCATCAGCAAATTTCTTGTTAGTAGAAATCAATACCTCATCGAAATCTTCAAGTTCCTCAACTATATGTTCTATTATAGGTTTTTGTCCAAGAGGTAAGAGAGGTTTTGCACGATTCTTTGTGATGGGCCAAAGACGAGTGGCGTGTCCGCCTGCAAGAATTACTGCTTTCATAATACAAAGTATTACTTTTCCAGATTTTAAACATTAGTCCAACTCAAAGCTGTGATCTTCGCTTCTATCAGCCGCAATTTTAATTTCATCTAATAACTGGCATTTTCTACACATATTTCCGCTGCAGGGTTCTCCACACTTATCACATTCTTGTATCTGATTATCATCGTCGTCCCAGTCAATATTATCTTCCACCAAGTTAGATATTTGACGGCCTTGAGATACTATAGAATACTTTATACCGGGCATCTCGGATTCAAGTCTGTTGATAAATGATTTTACTAGAGGTCTGAGAGAGGTTTCTTGAACATGAGGGCATCTATCAATCACTCCTAGATTATGTAGTCGGGAGTATAGCGCTATTTCCTTCTCCATAACGTCTCTCAGCGGCTTGATGCGCGGCACAAACATTTCGTGATCTACAGGATCTTTCTTAGGTCCTATTCGAGCCATTCTTTTCATATCTCCTTTTATGTGATTCATAAGAATAGCTTGGGCTTCATCATCGAGGTTATGCCCTATAGCCATTTTGTCGGCATCTAACTCTCTACAAAGCTTATTTAGGAGATCTCGCCTCATAATACCGCAGTATGTACAATTTCCTTTGGCTCCTGCATCAGCTACATCGTCCATCTTAAGGTCGTAGTAATCGCTATAGCGACCTATTTTCAGTTCGACGTTAAGATCATCACACATTTCTTTTGCTGCGCTAATAGATTCGTCTCTATATGGGTCTATGCCTTCATGAACTGCTACTGCTACTATCTCAATGTCTGGCCGATCTCCGAAAATTTCTACAAGTTGTTCAAGCATAACAGCAGAGTCTTTTCCTCCAGATAGGCCTACAGCAATAGTGTCTCCTGAATCAACAAGATTTCCGTCTCTAATAGTTTTCTTAACTTTCTTGTTAATGTCTATTGAGAAGTGTTTCTGGCATAATGCTCTGCCTTCATATTCTCGGAAAATTACTGCTTCTTTTCCGCATTTACTGCATTTATCGTTTGAAGCCATAAGTAATCAATAGTAGAGAAATGTTTTTTAGTCCTCTTCTTCAGAGTCATTGTTTTCCTCTATTTTTTCGCTATATGCCGAATAGGCGTCTTCAAGACCTGTTTTATCAAATATTTTGACTTCGCTTTCTGCGTATTCCGAGAGTTCATGTTTCTCACTGTTTGTTTCTGGCTCCTCTTCTTCTGTTGCTTTTGAGGCCATGTATTTTCTTGTTGCAGAGTATATGCCTGCACCGGCAGCCGCTAGCCCTCCTATGCCTGTTAAAGCTCCAGCAACCATTGCAGTTCCTGATGCGGCTAATCCCCAGCCGTATAGTTGTGATCCTGCTATTGCTCCTGTTAAACCTCCTCCTATCCATGCCGCATCGTTCTTGTACTGTCCTAAATATTTTTCTATTTCATTAGGTTCGTTAGTTTCGTCTTCGGCCTCAAGTATGTCTTTTACTTCGTTCCATTTGGATTTTTCGAGTAGAACATCGTTGTTTTCTTCGTTTATTATGTAGTTATCTGGTTCTAGTCTGTCATAGACTTCTTCAAGTTCGCTTACTGAGTATCCTGAGTCTTCAATATATTCTTCAATATCTGGTTTTTCGGCTTCTTCTGTTTCTGTATGTGGAACATTGGCGTTTTCAATGAAAGTATTTTCTGGTTTCTGAGCTGAAGATTCGGTTTTGGCGGCCATATGATAAGGTAAGAAAAAAACATTCAATAACCTTTCGGTAGTAACACAATTATTGGTTGATGATAGATCTAAGCTCTGTAAGCTCACGAATCCTGTAAGTAGGTTCTAAATCTTCGCCATCAGTATAACTTTGGACCAGCACAGAGTCTACACCCGCATTTCTAGCAGCATTCACATCTGCAGAAGTATCCCCTATCATAATAGGCGTCTCAGCCCCAGTTTCACTTATCGCAGTTTCAAGCATATAGGAGTGCGGTTTTTTATTTTGAATATAATGTTCAAAATCATCAAGCTTTAATGATTGAATAACATTAAATTTGCCTCTGAGTTCAAAATAGTCGAGAGTGTGTTGCACCGTCTTCCAAGGCGAATTAGTTGCAAGCGCAACAGGCACATCTAAGCCTTCTATCAGAGTATAGGCCTCAGGAAATAGCCTAATGACTCCTTCTTCTATAAACTTATTTTTAGTTTCTTGGACAGCGTGCTCAATAGCCAGAAGCTCATCCAAAGACATGTTTTTTCTGTCTAATAGCTCTTCTACCTGCGAAATCTGAGTTGCTTTAACAACCTGTATCGAATCCTGTTTTGTGAATTTATAACCCATTTCCTCTGCTTTCTTCATCCTGACTCTATCCATCCATAAAAAATTGTTTAGGCCAGAGTCTAGTATTACGCCATCCATATCGAATATTACTAAGTCGTACATGCGTTTCAACGATTGGTATCAAACGTTTTTAAACCCTTGACCACCTTTTCCAATGTAAGTTGTATAAGAAAATCAGATATTTGTTCATCAACAATAAGATCGCCATAATTTATGCCAGCGTGGCGGAGTCTGGTTGAACGCGGCAGATTCGAAATCTGCTGGGATGTAACGTCCCTCCCCGGTTCAAATCCGGGCGCTGGCGTAATTACTTTGCTCAAGCATCCTTGTGTCAAGAGCCTTGGAATAGAGACTACACTCCTTTTTAAAGTTTCAAGACCTTTGGTTATTTCACGGTGCATATCACTATGACAGAAGAAGATGATTTTGCAGGTCAAGAATTCGAATCAAACGAAACAGAAGAAACAACAGAAGATGTTGAAGAAGTTGAAGACTTAGAGGAAGAAGTCGAAGAAACTGAAGAGGTCGAAGAAGAAACAGTTGAAGAAGAGACATCTGAAGACGAATCGTCAGGAGATGACTTTGACAAACCTGTAAGCGAAGGAGACACAGTTGAAGTAGAAGTAGAAGACCTTGGGAGCAAAGGAGACGGAATAGCTCGTGTCGAAGGATTTGTAGTGTTCGTTCCAGGAGCAGAAGTAGGAGAAACTTACGAAGTAGAAGTTACTTCCGTTGGAAACAAGTTTGCGTTCGCTGAAATAGTTTAATCTATGGATACACTGGTAAGATACTCAGAAATCCATACAAAGACAGGAAAGTTCAAAAGTCGACTACTCCAAGTGTTGCGTCAGCGTGTTCAAGATAAGCTGGAGCACGAAGGCCTCGAATTTGAGAAAGTATCAGTAAAATCGAATAGAATAATCGTTAGAGAGTCTACTAAAGATAGTGCTGAGAAACTTAGAGGCCTTCCAGGAGTTAGTTCTACTTCTTATGCTATCACAACTAAACCAAATCTAAAAGAAATAAAGAGTTCTATACCTCTAGACGTTGGCTCAAGTTTTGGAGTTAGAGTCAAAACACGAAATATAGATAAGTCAAGTAGCCAGCTTGAAAGAACTCTCGGTTCTTATGTTCAGGAACAGACAGGAGCAGAAGTAGATCTCGATAATCCTGAAACTTGGATTAGACTAGAAATAACTCCTGAAACAGCATACATATTTACAGAATTACTTCAGGGACCCGGAGGTCTTCCTGCCGCAAGCCAAGGAAAATACATTGCCTTAATAAGCGGAGGAATAGATTCTCCAGTCGCTGCTTACAAAATGATGGCTCGAGGAGCAGATATTTTCCCTGTTTACTTTTATAATAAGCCTTATGCTGCCGAAGACCACCTAATGAGGTTTGAACAAATTTTAGAAGAGCTAAAGAAATTCCATCCGGGTAAGAAATGGGAGTATGCAGTATTTGATATGGAAAAAGCAAACCACAGATTACAAAAGATAAATAAAGGACGAATGGTGGTTCATAGGCGCCTAATGTTTGAAGCTGCAGAACACTTAAGAAAAGAAAAAGGCTATGACGGAATCATTACAGGTGAATCTGTTGGTCAGAAATCATCCCAGACTCCTCAAAACTTGTTCACTTCATCACACAACTTACCAGTTTTCAGACCTCTTCTCGGATTTAATAAAAATGAAATAATCAAGATTGCAAGAGATATAGAAACTTACTCATTATCAGAGATTAACTCTTCCTGTTCTAAAATATCTCCAAAAAGCCCCTCAACTAATTTAGATGTACATCAATTAGAGAACTTGAAAATTGAGGTTTCTTTTGAAGAATTACTTAGCGATACAGTTACATCTTATACTATAGAGAGGGGTTAAACCTTTAAACGCAAAAAGGTTTATAAGTTATTTGACTTGGTGTTGGAGTATGGGGTTGAAAGATCGTAAAAATGAAGCCGAAGCAGTACTTGATTCAGCTGAAATGACACTTGAAACTTTTGGCAGAACAAGTAAAGCTGCTAACAAACTTGAATCAAAGATTTCACAGTTGGAAATGGAGCTACAAGATCCAGATTCTGAGTCATCATTGAAATCTCTAATAGAAGATGTGAGAGAATTAATGGAGGATGTTCAGGATTCAGGATCAGAATTTATGCCTGAAGGGCCGGAAGAGCCCCCTGGAGATATGATGGGCGACGAGATGCCTCCTCTGTGAAAAAACCATAAGTATAAACAAATATTTCCTAATTTTTCTTTATGGAAAATTGTCCATTCTGTCAGCTAATAGAGAACCCTGAACAGTTATTTTTAGTCGCCGAGACTGATAATTTTTATGCGTGGCTTGAAGTGAGCCCTAGAGCGAAAGGCCACACAATGGTCGTACCTAAGGAGCATACTGAAAGTTTAATGGATTTGGATCCTTCAGAGTACGAGGAGTGTATGAGATTGGTAAGAGAGGTTATGGAAAAGGCAGTAGAGGGTTTGGGTGCTGAAGGAGTATCAGTAGCAATGAATGTGATGGAAACTGGAGGTCAAATGCTTTCTCACGCATACATAATTGTGTTTCCGCGTTTTTCAGAAGATGAAGCTGCAGGAACGCCTTTAGGAGCTGTTTTCCCGCATAAAGAGGATTTGCAGGATAGAGAAAAGCTTAGTGAGATTAGTGATAAGATGTCTTCTGTGAATGTTGACTTTGAGACCGAGGTAAAAGAGCCTCACCCTGATTCTCAGAAGTTTAAAGAGGAGTCAGGAGAGATCGAGGATGACGGCGGAGATGCTGAGAATAGTGAGGTTGAGAAAACAAAAAAACGCGGCGAATCGATTCAATGGAAATAAATATAAACATTTACCACTAAATAGTAACTATGAGTTTTTTGGAAAAAGTCGGAGCCCTACCTCTAGCAGCAGTCGGAGGATACATAGCCTATAAAAATGGTAGAACACTAGCAGAAGAATACCAAGAACCTCTAAAAACAACCTTAGACTCAACAAAAGGCTATGAGAACAACACTCAGGCAATAGGAGCAGGACTTAACGAATTCCTCTACCAAAATACAGAGAACGAATCTCTTCTAGACACAACAGCCAAAACAGCAGTAGGAGCAAGCTTATTCGGATATAGTGCATACGTTCTCGCAGGAAGGCCTAACATGACTTTTGAAGAAGTCGACAACGCCCTAGAAGAATAATCCTTTTAACATTCTAAACTGCCTGTACATATATGACAAGTTACAATCCTGACAAAGTTGAAAAACAAGTCAAACAGGAATGGCAGCAAAACAACACTAGAAAAAAATCATTAAAACAAAACAAAGACAAAAAACGATTCTACTTTCTTGACGGCCCGCCATACGCATCAGGAAATATACACATGGGCACAGGCCTCAATAAAATTCTAAAAGACTTCTATCTCAGATTCCACAGAAAACTAGGCTACAACGTCCATTCTCAACCAGGATACGATACACACGGACTACCTATCGAAAATAAAGTAGAAGAAGAAAAAGGATTCAACTCCAAAAAAGATATTGAAGACTTCGGAGTGGAAAACTTCATTAACGAGTGCCAAGCCTTTGTAGACCAACATATAGAAAAAATGAACAAAGACTTCGAAGACATAGGAGTCTGGATGGATTTCGAAAACCCTTATGTCACCTATCACGACTACTACATTGAAGGAGCATGGCAGACATTCAAGAAGGCCTACGAAAAAGAATTCCTCTACGAAGACCAATATCCTGTACATATTTGTACAAGATGCGAAACCGCAGTAGCATACAACGAAATTGAATATGCCAACTTAGAAGACCCTGAAGTTTACGTCGCATTAAAACTCCAAGATTCTGATGAAGAACTACTAATATGGACGACAACGCCATGGACACTGCCAGCTAACACAGCAGTAATGATGCACCCAGACTTCAAATATTCCCTAATAGAATTCAACGATAGAAAAATCTGGATGGCATCCGAACTAACCGAACAAATAATGAATAAATTCGGATACAGCAACGAAGACTACCAAATAACTGAAGAAAAATCAGGATCCGAATTTGAAGGCCTAACATACAACCACCCTCTTGAAGAAAACGTACCAGCACAAAAAGAAGTCCAAGGAAAAGTAGTACTAACCAAAAGATACGTAGACTTAGAAGGCGGAACCGGACTAGTACACTCTGCACCCGGCCACGGTAAAGAGGACTACGAAGTAGGGCAGAAAGAAAATCTTGACATGATCTCACCAGTAGATCTTAAAGGCCAATTTACCGAAGAAGCAGGAAAATATGAAGGCTTATTTGTTAAAGACGCCGATAACCAAATTAAGGAAGACTTAGGCGAAAATCTACTTCACGCCAGCACCATACACCACGAATACCCACAATGCTGGAGATGTGATACACCGCTGCTCCAACTTTCAATCCCACAATGGTTCTTTGGAGCCACTCAATTCCGTGAAGAACTACTAGAAAACAATGACGAAGTTAACTGGATCCCAAGCTGGTCCGGCCAAAAATTCAAAGAATGGCTTGAACAGCTCGGAGACTGGCCGGTATCAAGACAGCGTTACTGGGGAATCCCCCTACCAATATGGGAATGTGATGCATGTAATAACACAAAAGTCATAGGAGATAGATCCGAACTACCAGAAGTACCTGAAGATCTACACAGACCTTACATTGACAATGTCACACTTGAATGTGACTGCGGAGAAGAAATGGAACGCATACCAGACGTATTAGACGTATGGTTTGACTCAGGCGTAGCGCCTTGGGCATCTCTGAAAAACCCTGATGTCGACTTTAACTTTGAAGACCACAGCCCCGTTGATCTAGAGCTAGAAGGATTTGATCAAATCCGTGGATGGTGGAACAGCCAATTTATAACCTCTCATATGACCTATGAGCAAAAGCCATTCAACAACGTAATCTATCACGGTAAAGTTATGCTTGACGGAGAAGAAATGAGCAAATCAAGAGGAATTGTTGTATCTCCAGAAGAAGCCGTTGAAAAATATGGTAGAGATATTCTCCGATTCTTCCTATTATCAAATGACCCAAGCGACGATCTAAACTTCACATGGGACAAAATGGAAGAAAATAAAGAGTTCATGAATATACTTTGGAACACTTACAACTACCGAGATACTTACACGGAAAAAAGAGAGAAGCCAGAAAGACTTGAAACTGAAGACAAATGGATTCTATCAAAGCTCAATACTGTAATAGAGGACGTGAGAACTCACTCTACTGAGCCAAACTTTGAAGGATTCAAAGCAGCTCAAGCTTTGGAAGACTTTACTAAGAACGATTTATCGAGAGGTTATATCAAAATGATACGTGACCGGTTAAGACCCGGCTACGATAAAGAGGACCGCAAATCTGCAGAGTGGACGCTAAGATATGTGACCGAGGAGCTACTAAAGGCACTATCCCCTTTCACACCTTATCTGACAGAACATCTCTACACCGGAAGCAAGAGCTCAATCCATTTTGAGCCATACCCTGAATCAGATGAATCAATGATTAACGCAGACTTAGAAAGAAGCATGGAAATTTTCCAAGACGTTGAAGAAGCAGTAGCGCGCCTAAGACAAGATAAAGGCGTTAAACTCCGGCATCCTGTTAGAAAAGTTACTGTTAGCGGATCAGAAGAAGTTAAAACTGCAGTTACTGGATTAGATGAACTCTTGAAAGAAAGATTGAACGCTAAAGACGTAGCATTCGAAAAAGTAGAGCCAGACTATGAAGTGAAGCTAGATTATTCTAATGCCGGACCTATTCTTGGATCAGAAGTAGGAAATGTGGAAAAAGCTCTGAAAGACGAAGATCACAAGGAAATAGCAGAAAAAATAGATGAGGGCATAACTGTAGATTTAGAAGGCCATAAACTAGAGCCGGAGATGTTTGAAGTTAGAACTCATGTGCCAGAAGGTGTAGAAGGAGAAGAATTTTCTTCAGGAACGGTTTATCTCGATGACGAAATGACATCTGAGCTTGAAGATGAGGCTTTCGTTGCAGAAGTTATAAGAGCAGTCCAGCAGAAGAGAAAAGAAGCTGAATTAGACGTAGAAGACTCAGTAAACATAAGCTTTGAGGGCGAAACCAGACCAATAGAATCTAGGATAGATGAAGTTCTCAATAGAATGAATGTTTCGGAGATTAATTATGACTCATCTAACTTAGAACATTCCGGAAAAGTTGAGTTTAAAGGCAGAAAAATCCTGTTCTCGTTTTCGAACCCAGTATAAAACCCGAGGAGTAAACTAGTATTTATGAAACGAGAACACTTGAAACCTGCAGTAGAATTTCTGAAAGACTGTGAAGACTCTAAAGTAAAAATTCTCCACCATTGGGATATGGATGGTGTCGCTTCAGCAGCTATAATTTCAAAAATCTTGGAAAACATCCGTGGAAGAGAAGCTGAAGATGTTTCAATACCTTTGAAAAGAGCATATCATCTTTCAGAGACCGAAAAAGAGCAGTTACAAAACTTTGACAAAGTCATAATCCTTGATTTCAATTTAAAGGCTTCAGAGCTAGAAGAACTTAACAAAGAATTAGATGTACTAGTAGTAGACCATCATAGTTTCGATCGTTCTCCTGATGTGCCATTTGTGAACCCAAGAGAACTTGAGGCCGAGGCATACGTTCCTTGCAGCAAAATATGTTTAGAAATAGCAGGAGAATTTGACTTAGAAGATAAAGTAAGATGGATTGCAGGTTTAGGTATTATCCAAGACTTTGGCGTGGATTCCTGTCCTGAAGTATTTGAGGAACTAGAGGAAGATTATCAACGGTATCTTCCTGAAGAACTAACCCAACATGAGCTAGCGAAAAACTGCGAATACGGCCGATATTCTTCAGTACTTAATATCAAGCCTTATAGAGATTCTAGACACTACTCAAAGTTAGCTTATCGTGCTCTAATGGATTCTGAAGAGTTACTAGAGCTTGAAGCACAAGAGTCTTACAGAAAAGTCTATGAAGTTTATCTCGAGATGCAGACAGAGTTCAACAGAATAATAGAAAATTATGATGATGAACGAGATATAGACAGAGAAAATATGGTGATTATATTCGAGATTGACTCAGAGTTCAATATTAACTCTTCCATAGCTACGAATATGTCAACAAAAACTCCTGACTGGATACATCTTGTAGTGCATAGAGATGATGATGTAAATATTAGCGCAAGATGTCAAAGCGGCAGAGTGGATCTTGGCAAGTTAATGCGAGAGGCACTACCACAAGAAGCTTTGGAAAGTGGTGCAGAAGCCGGAGGACACAGAAACGCTGCAGGAGCGTCCATGGAGTTAGATCACTATGAACAGTTTAAGGAGAACTTCAAGGAATTACTGTAGACCTGACCGTATTTAAACACGGAGAGACTATAAACAAGACATGGAAGAAACAATGAGTAAGGCTGACAAACAAAAAGAAAAAGCAAAAGAACTTCTAGGAATAACTGACGAAAGAGCAAAAGAGTTATTCGAAGACGAATAAAAATTACTCAGTTTAAACTATAAACATATCTTCTTTCTTCCTATTTTAGTTCAAGTGAGAACAAGATTTCTCTAGCCTTTAGGAACTATCATTAATACCAAACCGATTTTTTATCAGAATCTTCTACACCTAAACCTAGAGCCTCTAGCCTCTCTCGGATGAAATCCGATAATTCGTAATCATCGTTCTCGCGAGCATCATCTCTTAGACTCATCAAAACGTCCGCCATTGAAGACTCTCTATCACTTACTGGAGACTCGACATTAATACCGAGCACCATTGAAATCTCTCTCAACACGTTGCCTACCACATCAGATGCCTCGCCTCTAGAGTTTACCTTTCCCGCTAACTCTAGTAGGGCCTGTTTACCTTTCGCAGTATTTAGATCATCATCCATAAACGTTTCAAATTCCTCTCTAAGTCTCTCTGCCTCAGCTTCTAAACCTTGACCATCACACAACTTGTAGGCCTTGCGAAGCTTCTTTAACTCCTTCTCCGCCCTCTTCAACCCCTCACGCGAAAAGTCTGTTTCACTCCTATAATGAGATGAATTAATATAAAGCCTAATAGCATCACCTGAAAAACCCTCATCCACCAACTCTCGAATAGTTACAAAGTTACCTTTACTTTTAGACATTTTTTCACCCTCCCACTGAACGAACTCATTATGAAGCCAATAACGAGCCTGTCCTTCTCCCGTTGCCGCAAAGGCTTGAGCCCTTTCATTAGGATGATGAGGAAACACATGGTCTTTACCGCCCGCATGGATATCAAAAACTCCCCCAAGATATTTCTGACTCATCACACTACATTCTAAGTGCCATCCCGGATAACCCATACTCCAAGGACTTTCCCACTTCATAGCATGTGATTCATCCGCATTAATCCATAGTGCAAAATCAAATTGATTTTTCTTGTTACTATCATGGTCAACGCGAGCTTGTGCTTCTTCTTTCAACTGACCAATATCTTTTTTAGCCATTTCACCATAAGGATAATCTTCCGCAAACGCCTCTACATCAAAGTATATGCTTCCATCAACCTCATACGCATAGCCATTCTCAATTATATCCGAGATATAATGTATCATTTCATTAATATGCCCTGTAGCCCTAGGCACAATATCCTGACGATCAATATTCAGGGCCTTTGTATCTTCAAAATAACGCTCAATTTGATCTTCTACAAGCTCCATAGGTTCAAGACCTAGCTCTTTAGCACGCTTCTCAACTTTATCCTCACCTTGATCTCCATCGTCAGTAAGATGCCCAACATCAGTAATATTTTGGACATGTCGGACCACATAACCCTTATATTCCAAATACCGTCTTAACGTATCCCAAACCACATATGCGCGAGCATTTCCAATATGCAGATCATCATAAATTGTTTGACCGCAGCTGTACATTTTCACTTTACCTTCTTCTAAAGGTTTGAACTCTTCTTTTTCTCTTCTCAACGTATTGTACAGCTTTAAGCCCATGTAATAGAACTTTTTGTCGCAACCTTTAATTTTTCATTGATTATACACAAATTTTATCATCTGCTCTAAGTTTTTGAGGCTAGTTCTCGAAAAATTAACTAGAACTATCTTAAGATAGGAAGGATTAAATTACCAGCTTTACAATAACTGTATTAGGTGTATTAATTGCCAAAACTAAGCTTGAAGCCTTCAAATGCTCGTGAAGAAGTCCAATTTGAAGTATTTAGCCTTTCCTTCAAAAACTTTCATAGAAAAGTCGGAGAAATTAATGAAAAAGAGAGTTTAGACTTAGAAGAAGGAAGTTATAAGATAAAAGCAGCAGATGGAAATAGAGAGTACAGGAAAATCGTCTTACTTGAAGGAGATCTAAGCGTAGAAATAGATTTTGCCGAAAAATATACTCCTCCAGAAAAAAAATCAGGCTTAAAATTAATAGTTAGCCTACTTTTAGCCTCTTTGCTAATCTCAATAGTGATGTATTATCTTGGCATTCCCCAATACCTAGAATCATTGATATTTTAAGCTAGTTAGTTACACTCCGCCACTCTGAGGACATACTAATAACCACGTAATAGGATTATTAGATGTTTTCTTGTCTACAGTTGTGTGTAATATACCGTTTTTTGGTCTTCACTTTTCATTTTGAATGAGGACCGGTTGCTACATAAACATAGTGTTATAGATTATCGATCTGAGTTAGAAAAGCCGGAGCTGGG
>LFFM01002361.1_pt1 | contig 12515 bp, 12 predicted proteins | sample 643131 | NCBI WGS metagenome assembly LFFM01 (sample SAMN03777445, study PRJNA286221) | soda lake metagenome | biome: soda lake; feature: Kulunda steppe; material: water; isolation source: sample Tc-Br brine of Tanatar trona crystallizer | place: Russia: Kulunda steppe | collected 2011-07
GACGACGAAGTGGGTGACGACGACGCGGACGGGACTGACGACGAAGTGGGTGACGACGACGCGGACGGGACTGACGACGAAGTGGGTGACGACGACGCGGACGGGACTGACGCTGACGACGCAGGCGAGACTGACGATACCGTCGACGACGAGACCGGCTTCGAGGTGCCCGGCTTCGGCGTGGTCACCGCACTGATTGCGACGCTCGCGGCCGCACTGATCGCGCGCCGCGAGTAGTCGGATCGATTACGGGTCTCGATCCGTTCTGAGACCCGACCGCTCCCTCCTGCGGTGTCTCAGATACCTTGTCCCATCAGATGACTGCGCAGCACGTCGGGAGTTTTGAGCCCGGCGTCGCTGTTGAGTAGGACGACCGTCTCGTCACCGTCGAAAAAGTCGTTATCCGCGAGTGTCCACGCGCCTGCGGGAGCAGCGCCGCCGGTCGCGCCCATCTCCATTACCTCGTTCTGTGCGACCGCGACCGCGCTCGCGAGCACGTCGTCGTCGTCGACGGCGACCGCGGTGCCGTCGCTGCCGCGAACCGCCGCCACGGCGGCCGCCCCGCCCGCGGGATCGGCTATCTCCAACTCGCCACAGATCGTGTCCGGTGTCGACCACGGCTCCGGCTCGTCGAGCCCCCTATCGATCGCGGCGGCGATCGGCGCACAGCCGCTTGCCTGCGCCGCGACGAGCCGCGGGCTCGCGTCGATCGCACCGATACGCTCCAACTCGACGAACCCCTTATATATCCCTGCCAGCACTTCGCCGCTCCCCGTCGGCACGACGACGACATCGGGAGCCGCACCAAGATCCGCAACTAGCTCAAAGGCGATCGTTTTGATCCCCTCGTGGCGGTAGGGTGTCGTGAACTCGTTCAGGTTCGTGTACTCGGTCTCAAGCTGCTCGTCGACCGCGTCCGCGGCGTCCGGGAATCGGCCACCAACGACACGCATATCGCCGCCGTGAACGTTGGTCATCGCCTTGTTCGAGAACGCACACCGTGAGGGAACGAACGCGTACGAGCGGAGATCCGCGCGCCCCGCGTACGCCGCCATCGACTGCCCAGCGTTGCCGGGGCTCGCACACGCGAGAGGCTCCACGTCGTCGCCGGCGGCCGCACGGCCCGCCACCGCGGTGAGCGCGACCGACAACCCCCGATCGAGGACGGTGCCCGTTGGATTTCGTCCCCCGTCTTTGACGTACACCGCGTCGACGTCAAGTTCGTCAGCGAGTCGCTCGGTTGGAACGAGCGGCGTCGACCCCTCTCCCGCTGAAAGCGCGTCGGACGCGGGAAACGGGAGGAGTGCGTCGAACCGCCAGTGGCCGGCACCGGCGTGTGGACCCGTACGCGACCGGGCAAACAACGCCTCGGGATCGACCGCGTCGTAGTCGTACGTCGGGTCGAGCCCGCGTGCTTGCTCCTCGTCCGAAACCGTCGTCGGGTCCGCGGTCTCGTGGACCCGGCCCGACGCGCGACTCTCCAACCCGCGAAAGGCGTTCGTCGTCTCCGTCATCTCCATACTCGCCAGTAGGGCGGCGGCGACTAATCGCTTCGCTTCCTGGGCTCTGCCGCGCTTCCCGGACTCCGTCGACGCGGTGTACCCACGCTTTGCGGCCGACGACGCGCGTTCCGCCGCCGCTTATAAGCGTTCAACTCGACGGTCCGGTATGGACGCAGACGTCATCGTCGTCGGGGGTGGCCTCGCAGGGCTCGTCTCGGCGACCCGGCTCGCGGAGGATGGTACGGACGTGACGCTCGTAGAGCGACGACCGACCGTCGGCGGCCGGGTCCGAACCCGCGAAGTCGACGGGTTCACGCTGGACCGCGGCTTCCAGGTGTTGTTCACGAGCTATCCCGCGGTTGCCCGTGAGCTCGACACGGACGCGCTGGATCTCCGCGCGTTCTCGCCCGGTGCGACGATCTGCCGGCCGGGGTCGCGGGCGGTCCTCTCGGACCCGTTGCGCGAGCCGACCGCGGCGGTCGAGTCCGCGCTCAACCACGAGGTTCCCTTTTCAGACAAGCTTCGGACGCTCGCGCTGCGACATGACCTCTCGAAGCGCGACGAATCGTCGTTTTTCGCCGGCTCTGACACCTCGATCCGGGAGTACCTGAGCGACTGGGGATTCTCAGACGACTACATCGAACACTTCGTGGAACCCTTTTACGGCGGAATAACCCTCGACCGATCGCTGTCGAGTTCGAAACAGGTGTTCGAGTACACCTTCCGCGCGATGGGCCGCGGATCGATCGCGGTCCCCGCCGACGGGATGGCCGCCATCGGGGACCAGCTCGCGGCGCGAGCGCGGACAGCGGGCGTTGATATTCGCACAAGCGAGGACGTGGAGGAAGTTGATGTCGGCTCTGGTGGCCGGTTCAGCCTCGGATCCGGCGGTCCAGCGAATGGGGCACGCGTCGAGCTTCTGGACGGCGAGACGCTCGACGCACGCGCGGTCGTTGTCGCAACGACCCCGCCGGAGGCGCGAACGCTGACGGGAGTCGAATCCGTCCCGGAGACGGGTGTCCCCAACGTCACGGCGTGGTACACGCTGCCGGACGGCATCGAATTCGGAACCGGAAAGCGAATCCTGCTCAACGCCGCGAACGAGTCACCAAACGCGGTGGTACCGATGTCGGAGGTGGCACCGGAGTACGCCCCAGCGGACCGTGTCCTCCTCGGCGCGACGTTCCTCGGTGAGGACGCGCTCGACCGCGAGGAGACGGACCTCCGTGACGACACCCGGGAGGCACTCTCGGCGTGGTTCCCCGAGCGCGGCTTCGAGGGGCTCGAAACCGTCGCTGTCGACCGGATCCCGTTCGCGCAGTTCGCGCAGCCGCCGGGCGTCCATGCGACGCTCCCGGACGCCGACGACCCCGAGGGCCCGGTGGTGCTTGCGGGTGAGTACACCGAGTGGTCGGCGATACAGGGGGCGATGAAAAGCGGGACCCGTGCCGCAGCCGTCGCACGCAACTATTTATAAGAGCCGGAGCGCCGGATGGCGAGAACTCAGTCGTCGTCAGCGGCGGTCTGTCCGTCCGCGCCGGCGTCGTTAGGGGCCTCGATACTGGGTGGGTATCTCCCGCGAACGAGCCTGAGGTCGGACTGCGGTCGAGCCATACAGGTGAGCGCGTACTCTTCAGCCTCCTCATCGGTGAAGCCACGAGCGGCCGGCTGTGTCACCTCGCCGTCGAGAATTTCCGCCGAACACGCCAGACACATTCCGACACGGCAGGAGTACTCTTGGGCGATCCCCTCCTCGATACAGGCGGCGAGGATCGTTTCCGTGTCAGACACCTCTATCGTCTCGTCGGTGCCGACGAACTCGACGGTGTACTCGGTCATACCGCCGAGTACCTTCCGGCCAATCAAAAAGGGTTCCCCTCGATCCCGTCGCCCTCGGAGGGACGGATATCCCGACGTGCGGATCGGGAGGTATCGGATCCGTGACGAGGATGTCGCCGTTGCGAGCGCGGTCCGATTCCCCCAAATCCGGCGTCTTGTGAGCCGCATACGCTCGTCGCCGTCTGTGTTTTGGTGGTTTAAATCGACTTGGGTGATATAAATCGGGCCCGTCTCTTTGACCCGTCGCGAAAACGCAACGCCGATAGTTCCGGGACGAGAACGACGATTCATGTACGAGGCGGTCCACGCACACCCGGAGGGCGAAGCCACCGTCGCACGCCACGCCGCGACGGCGGCACGATACGGCTACGACGGGGTGGTTGTTCGCACAGGGGCGAGCACGGACCCCGAAACGTGTTCCGACAGCAGCGAGGAGTATGGGGTCGATGTCGTCGACGCGGTCGAGATCGACGCCGCCGATCCGACGGCAGCCTCCGGCGCGGTTGGCTCCCGCCGCTCCGACCACACGCTCGTCTGTATCGCGGGCGGTGACGACCGGCTGAACCGATACGCGGTCGAGGAGCCCCGCGTTGACGTACTCGTCCGACCGAACGCGAACTCCGGCGGGTTCAACCACGTGCTTGCGAAGGCCGCCCGTGACAACGGGGTCCACGTGGAGTTCGACTTCGGGCCGGTGTTGCGCGCGAGTGGTGGCAAACGGGTCCGAGCGCTCGCTGACTTACGGAAGCTCCGCGAGATCGTGAGCTACTACGACACGCCGTACGTCGTCAGCGCGAACGCGACCTCCCATCTCGAACTGCGGGCTCCCCGGGAGCTGGTTGCGGTCGGCGAGCGCGCCGGATTCGACCCCGAGTGGGTTCGCGACGGGCTTCGTGCGTGGCGTGAGATCGCAGAGCGGAACCGGGAGCGACGCTCCGAGGCCTTCTTGGAGCCGGGGGTCAGACGTGGACGATATGAAGAGACCAGTCGATGACCACGCGGAGCGGTTCTCCGAGAAGGCGGCCGAGTACGACGACTCCAAGAGCGACGAGTATCACGCCTGTGCGAACCTCGTCATCTCCCATGCCGACCCCGATCCAGACGACGTGATTGCGGACCTCGGTGCCGGCACCGGAGCGATTGCCCTCGCGCTCGCGCCGGACGCAAAGCGGGTCCTCGCCCGAGACATCAGCGAGGGGATGATGGAAGAGGGGCGGCGAAAGGCTGCTAACGCCCGTCTCACGAACGTTGAGTTCGCGTACGGCGAGTTCCGCGAGCCGAACCTCGGGGATGCCGACATCGATATCGTGACCTCGAATTTCGCGCTTCACCACCTCGCGGACGACGAGAAGCGTGAGGCGATCCGTGTCATGGCCGAGACGGGAGCCCGCCGGATCGTCCTCGGCGACGTGATGTTCTTCGGCGAACCGAACCCGGACGAGCCGTTCTACAGCCCGGAGGTAGATGATCCGGCGACGGTCGGCACTCTCGTCGAGGCCTTTACCGATGTTGGCTTCGCGGTGACGGTCGCCGAGCGCGTCCACGACCAAGTCGGCGTCCTCGTGGCCGTGCGGATCGGTTCCGGCGACGAGGTTCCGGGGGCGGAGTGATGACAGAGCGCGCGTCAGCGACCGATACGTCGGTGGGTACCCCGTGAAACACCTGCCGAAACACCTCAGACCTCGGTGGCGATACGTCGCTATCGGGCTGGAGGCGTGGCCCGACGCCGACGTGGATCGTCGGGCGTTCCAGCGCGCGCTGTGGTACAGCGCCGGCAACCTGCTCGGCGACACAGGAAGCGCGGACGCCGAGTTGAAGCTGCTCTCCTTCACGTTCGGGGACGGCGAAGGCGAGGCCGTCGTCCGGGTCCGACACGGCCACCTCACCGATGCGCGCGCAGCCATTGCGTGCGTGAGCGAGGTCGACGGCGACCCTGTCGGGATCCGGGTGCGGGGAGTTTCGGGGACGGTGCGTGCCTGTGAGGAAAGATATATGGGTCGCGCGGCCGCCAGTTCGACACAGCGAGACGTCGCGTTGGGGGACGCCGATCGGACCGCAGCCGTACGTGGTGACGCGTACGACGTGTGGACCGAGTCGGGGTACGTCGGCGCGGCGGCGTTCGACATCGAGTGATATCATGCAGGGTCAATCCCAACAACAGGCGTACGACCGCGGCATCACCATCTTCTCTCCCGACGGCAGACTCTATCAGGTCGAGTACGCACGGGAGGCAGTGAAACGCGGGACCGCGAGCGTCGGCATCCGCGCCGAGGACGGCGTCGTTCTCGCCGCCGACAAGCGCGCGCGGTCCCCGCTGATGGAGCCGGCGAGCATCGAGAAGCTCCACAAGGCGGACGACCACGTAGGCATCGCCAGCGCGGGCCATGTCGCTGACGCCCGCCAGCTTATCGACTTCGCGCGCCAGCAGGCACAGGTGAACCGCCTGCGCTACGGCGAGGCGATCGGCATCGAGAACCTGACGAAGACGATCACCGACCACATCCAGCAGTACACGCAGATCGGCGGTGCGCGCCCGTTTGGCGTCGCGCTCATCGTCGGCGGCATCGAGAACGGCGAGCCGCGCCTGTTCGAGACGGACCCATCCGGGACGCCGTACGAGTGGCAGGCACTCTCGATCGGCTCCGATCGGAGCGACCTCCGCGACTACCTCGAATCGGAGTACGAGGAGGGGCTCTCCATCGAGGAGGCGATCGGACTCGCGCTCGACACCCTCGCGGAGTCGAACGACGGCGACCTCTCTCCCGAAGGCGTCGGGGTCGCCACGATCACGGTGGACGACGAACAGTACACCGAGCGGACCGACGAGGAACTCGAGGCTGTCCTCGAGGAGCGCGATCTACTCCCGACCGAGGACGACGAGAGCGACGAGGAGTAGTCCGACCGGAGCGCTCCTCCGGTACTGTTTTTTATCAGCCGGCCCGCCTCCCGCCGGTCGAGCGGGTCGATTCGAAAGCCGGATGTCGCCGGCTGGCATTCCACGAGCATGAACGAGAGCGACACGACTGACTCGGACGCCGTCGGAGACCGACAGGAGACGTCCGGACTTCAGCTCGATGCGGCGGAACTCCCCGACGGGTACGAACTGCGGGAGGGAACCCCGTCAGTGGCAGCGTTCATCCGGCTTCGTCGCGCGGCCGGGATGGCCGACCGGTCGCGAGAGGCCGTCGAGCGTGGACTTCCGAACACGACCTACGGCGTTCACGTGGTCGAGACGGACCGAGTGGATACTGGCGGAGAGAACCCCCCAAGTCGTGCGGTCGGGATGGCGCGGATCGTCGGGGACGGCGGGTCCGTGTTTCAGATATCTGATATGGCGGTTGCGGAGCCGCAGCAGGGACAAGGAATTGGGAGCGTGATGATGGACGCGCTTGTTGTGTGGCTCCGCGAGAACGCCCCTGACGGCGGGTACGTCAACCTGTTCGCGGACGTGGACGGGTTTTATCAGCAGTGGGGATTCGAGCAGTCGGCACCAGCCTCGAAGGGAATGTGGATCCGCACAGACTCGCTTTGAGGTCGGGTCGGGAGAGTTATACTGTCGGGGACCGACCGACGATTCGTGCAGAAGACGGTACTCATCACCGGGTGTTCATCGGGCATCGGTCGTGCGACGGCACACGCCTTCAACGACGAGGGATGGACGACCTACGCCACGGCGCGGAACCCGGCCGACATCGAGACGCTCGGCGAGGCTGGCTGTGAGATTGCGACGCTCGACGTCACCGATCAGGCGGACATCGACCGGGTCGTCAACCGGATCCTCGACGAAGAGGGGGCGATCGACGCGCTCGTGAACAACGCCGGATACGGGCAGTTCGGACCGATAGAGGACGTGACGACGGAACGCGTTCACGACCAGTTCGACGTCAACGTTTACGGTCCTCACCGGCTGATACGCGCGGTTCTTCCAGCCATGCGGCGTGAGCGTGACGGGACGATACTCAACGTCTCCTCGGTCGCAGGGCGAGTCTCGTTCCCGGGCGGCGGGGTCTACAGCGGGTCGAAATTCGCGCTCGAAGCCATGTCCGACGCGCTCCGCAACGAGGTGCGCGAGTACGACATCAACGTCGTCGTCGTCGAACCCGGGCCAGTGAAGACGAACTTCTCGAACCGGGTGGCACGCGAGGCGGACCCGGACGAGACCGAGGGAATCGAACGGTCGGGGGCGTACGACGACTTCTACGCGCTGTTCGAGGACACGCAGGCGATCGGTGGCGACGGACCGGGATCGGTCGAGCCAACGCTCGTCGCGGAGGAGATACTCAACGCCGCGAGCGCGACGAAGCCACCTGCGCGGGTCCAACCCGGAACCGTTGCGCGAGTCGGCGTGCTCGCACGGCTCCTGCCGGACGCGATCCGTGACAGCGTGTTCGATCTGGTCCGGAAAGTCACCTCCTGAGCCGACCGGGATTAGGAGTTCTCCGAGAAACGGCTGGTCGGTCGGTCACTCGACAGCAACCGAGAACGGACTCTCGCCTTCCCGCCAGTCCCAACCGGGGAGTCGCGTCTGGAACCCGGCGGCGAGCGCGGCGTCGAGGTCGTCGACCCCCGCGTTTCCTGTTCCGTCGGCCGTCGCGTCCTCGTCGACGTGTATATCAGCGAAATGAAATGTCGCCTGTGCGAGCACCGAAAGCGGCTGTCCCCCGGCGATCGTCGCAGCGAGTGCTCTCCCAAGCGTCTCGTCGACGACGAATCCCGGGTAGTCGCCTGTGACATCGAGTTCGCGGAGGAGCACGGCGTAGCCGGCCACGTTGACGGCGACCTCGCCGTCCGCGAAAACCGCGTCGACCTCGCGGCGATACGTCTCGGCGTCGACCGTATCGACCTCGGTTTCAAAAAGGGTGCCCAGTCGGTCGCGGGTCTCGTTGAGGATCGGGATGACGACCGGAGCGCGGTCACGTATCCACGCGTGTTCCTCTCGAACGCTCTCAGGCGTTACGCGCATGAGTACTCCGTGATACCCAAGCCCTATCGGTGTTGTGAAAACCGTTACACGAGGTGGCCACGCGCTATGGTTTGCGAAGTCTTTTATATCGATGGGAGTGTACGTCTTCTTAAGCGGGTTTTCGCTGGCTGTTCCCGCACGGTACGCTACGGACAGTACTTCCACTATGTCTACCCCCGTCACGGCCAACCGATCGAGAATGCGACACGTATCGATCCGACCTGACCGGACGGCGGTGGCGACCCCCCACGGCCCGCAGTGAGCTATGAGTCAAGTCGATACGAAACTCGAAAATCTGAAATCAACGATAGAACAGGAAGTCCCCAACGACGTGAGCGTCACGGACGTCAAGTACGAGGGCCCAGAACTCGTCGTCTACACGCGTGACCCGAAGCGCTTCGCGGGTGACGGTGACCTGATCCGCCGACTCGCCTCCAAGCTCCGGAAGCGGATCACTATCAGGCCTGACCCGGCTGCCCTTTCGCCCCCCACGCGGGCGGAATCGGAGGTGCGTGAGGTCATCCCGGACGAGGCGGGTGTGACCTCGCTAGATTTCCACGAGGACACCGGCGAGGTTGTCATCGAGGCCGAAAAACCCGGGATGGTAATCGGTCGCCGCGGCTCAACCCTCCGAGAGATAACACAGGAGGTCGGCTGGACTCCTGAAGTGGTTCGGACACCGCCAATCGAGTCCTCAACTGTTTCGAACGTCCGGAGCTTCCTGAAAAACGAACGCGAGGAGCGCCGTGATATCCTCGAACGAGTCGGCCGACAGATCCACCGCGAGGAGATGTCCGACGACGAGTGGGTCCGGATTACGACGCTCGGCTGCTGCCGCGAGGTCGGTCGAGCGGCGTTCATCCTCAACACCCCCGAAACGAGAATTCTCATTGACTGCGGCGACAAGCCGGGCGCGGAGGGTGAGGTCCCGTATCTACAGGTCCCTGAGGCACTCGGCGCGGGCGCACAGAACATCGACGCTGTCGTGTTGACCCACGCGCACCTCGACCACTCCGCGCTTCTCCCCCTGTTATTTAAATACGGATACGACGGTCCGATCTACTCGACGGAGCCGACCCGCGACCTCATGGGGCTTCTCACGCTCGATTACCTCGATGTCGCGTCGAAGGAGGGACGAACGCCGCCGTACGAGTCGGCACAGGTCCGCGAGGCGATCAAACACACGATTCCGCTGGAGTACGGCGATGTCACCGACATCGCGCCGGATGTCAAACTCACCTTCCACAACGCTGGCCACATCCTCGGCAGTGCGGTGACACACTTCCATATCGGTGACGGCCTCTACAACGTCGCGTTTTCGGGTGACATCCACTACGAGGACACCCGTTTATTTAACGGCGCAGTCAACGACTTCCCCCGCGTCGAGACGCTCGTGTTGGAGTCCACCTACGGCGGCCGCGACGACTACCAGACGGATCAGAAGGACTCGGAAGAAGCGCTCAAGGAAGTCATCAACGAAACGTACGAGCAGGGCGGCAAGGTCGTCATTCCGGCGTTCGCCGTCGGTCGGTCCCAAGAGATCATGCTCGTTCTGGAGGAGGCGATGCGGAAGGGAGATATCCCGGAGATGCCCGTTCACCTCGACGGAATGATCTGGGAAGCAACGGCGATTCACACGACGTACCCGGAGTACCTTCGGGACGGCCTCCGAGACCGGATCTTCCACGACGACAAGAACCCCTTCCTCGCGGAGGAGTTCAACCACATCGATGGCGGCGAAGACGAGCGACAGGAGGTCGCGGACGACGATCAGTGTATCATCCTCTCGACGTCCGGGATGGTCACCGGCGGCCCGATAATGTCGTGGCTCCGCCACATCGGATCGGATCCGGACTCTACTCTCACGTTCGTCGGATATCAGGCACAGGGGACGCTGGGTCGTCGGATCCAGAACGGCTGGGATGAGATTCCGGTCGACGGCTGGGGCGGCGGTCGGGGTAACACCCTCACGCTAGAGATGGGCGTCGAGACCGTTGACGGCTTCTCCGGGCACGCCGACCGACAGGGACTGGAGAACTTCGTGAAGACGATGAACCCGCGCCCTGAAAAGGTGCTGTGTGTTCACGGCGACGAGCGGTCCGTACAGGACCTCTCATCGGCGTTGTACCACGACTACAACATGCGAACGTTCGCGCCGAAGAATCTGGAAACGTTCCGTTTTAAATAGGCCGTTCGACTTCCCACCGAGCGTTCCGGTTCACAACCGTCCTTCGTCTACGGCATCAACGAGCGACGAGCCCGCGGCCCGCCAATCGCTCTCTGCGTCGGCGAACACGCGCTCGGCGCGCTCGACGGCCTCAGCGACCACGTCGTCGACATCGACGCCGACGATGCCGCCGGCGGAGACGAGCTGGACGCCGTCGACGAACACATCGCGCACCTCAGTACCGCTGGCACCGTACACGAGGTTGGGGATCGCGGTGTGAAACGGCTCCCGAACCGTGGGCGCGACGCTCGGCTGTTCTACGTCACAGACGACTACGTCGGCACGCTTACCCCGAGAGAGTGAGCCGACCTCGTCGGCTATCCCAAGAGCGCGTGCTCCCTCGACCGTCGCGAGTTCGAGCGCGCCGGCCGCGTCGAGGGCCGTCGGATCCCCGTGGTCGGCCTTCGCCAGCATCGCCGTCGTGCGGGTTTCTCGAAGCGCATCGTGGCCACCGGGGCCGGGCGCCTGATCGGTACCGATACCGACGACGCCGCCGTGATCGCGGTACTCGACGACTGGGGGCACGACCCCGTCTATCGCCGTGATCGACGATGGGCAGCCGACCATCCGGACGCCGGCGTCGGCGAGCCGCTCACGCTCGTCGGGCGTGGCTCCGTGGAGGTGAGCCGCAAGCAGGTGATCTCCCAACAACCCCTCACCCGCTAGCACGCCAACGGTCGTCGATCCGTCGCCGTACCGGGCGGCGATCTGTCGGCGTTCGCGGTCGCCCTGTGCGACGTGCATGTGGACGGTCCGGTCACGAGTCCGTGCGCGCTCGACGATCGATTCGAGGAGATCCATCGGCACCATATCCAGCGCCTGTGGACCGTACGCCGGTCGGACAAGCGGATCGTCATCGAAGTGTTCAAACAGCTCTTCTGCCCGGGCGAGCGCCGCCTCGCCAGCCTCTCGGTCGAACGGGTACGCCTCGTCCGGCCCGACATCGGAACGGTCGTCCGGAACCGCGGCTATCGTCTCTGTGGCGACGACGCGGAGTCCGAGGGGACGATAGACCCGCTCGACCAATTCGGCGACATCTCCGGCGTACTCCCCGAGTGTCGTGGTTCCGGAAGCCAGCGCCTCGATCGCCGTGAGCTTCGCGCCGACGACGCCGTCCTCGGCGGTCGCGTGCGCACTGATCGGCCCAAGCGCCCGAGTCATCCACTCGATCTCGGGGACATCCTGGGCTGCCCCGCGAAGGAGCGTGTGGCGACCGTGAACGTGGGCGTTTACGAGTCCGGGAAGCGTGAGGCAGCCGTCCCCGTTGACCGTGCGGTCGGCGTCCGTAGTCTCGACGCCGGTAGCAGGGCCGACGTAGGTTATTTCGCCGTCGGTCCAGCCGATCGCGCCGTCGTCGACGATCCCGAGATCACCGGTTGCGCCGGGTACCTCCGGGTCCATCGTAACCAGCAGCGTATCCGTTACGAGGGTGTCCATACGGGCATCTCACAACCCGACCGGAAGGAGCTATCGGTGGTTCAGCCGGATCCACCGGGGGTTCGGTGCCTCCGTCGAACAGTGGTGTGCGCTGAGGGCGTCCGGCACACGTGACAAGAACTAACTCCGGTCGGAACCCTCGATTGATCATGCCGAAGTTCTCCGACAGCGTGGAGCGGGTGTCGATAAGCGGCATCCGTGAAGTGTTTGAGGCGGCCGGTGACGACGCGATCAACCTGGGGATCGGCCAGCCGGACTTCCCGACGCCGGCACACGCCCGGGCGGCCGCGGTCGAAGCTATCGAAGACGGGTTGGCGGACGCGTACACCGAGAACAAGGGGACGGCCTCGCTCCGGGAAGCGATCGCCGAAAAACACCGGACTGACCAGGGGATCGACCTCGATCCGGCGAACGTGATCGCCACCGCGGGAGGGAGCGAGGCACTCCATATCGCGTTGGAGGCACACGTGAGCGCCGGTGAGGAGGTTATCGTTCCCGATCCCGGCTTCGTCTCCTACGATGCGTTGACGAAACTGGCGGGCGGCGA
>LFFM01002362.1_pt1 | contig 12512 bp, 5 predicted proteins | sample 643131 | NCBI WGS metagenome assembly LFFM01 (sample SAMN03777445, study PRJNA286221) | soda lake metagenome | biome: soda lake; feature: Kulunda steppe; material: water; isolation source: sample Tc-Br brine of Tanatar trona crystallizer | place: Russia: Kulunda steppe | collected 2011-07
CGAATGCAACCTTGTAGACGAAGGTGATACCCGGCTGATCGATGAAGGGCAGCAGTTTCAACCCAACTTTCCCTCCCTCCTGATCCCGTTGTAGCACAAGATCTCGGAGTGCTTGTAGCACCTCGGAGTCCGGTGAGAGGTATTCGATCCCGTTGTGTTCGATTGCGAAATCACGGCTGAACGTGAACGGGCCGATTGTTTCCGGTTCGGTGCTGCCGGTAACCTGCGGCGGAACCTCGGCTTCGTACATCTGATTCCCGCGTTTCTCTATCGACCCACCGAAGGCCTCGATCGCGCGGGTGAAGAACTCACGAATCTCCTGTTCGCTACCGAAGACATCCTCGGAGTCATCGACGATCTCCTGGATCTCTTCCCGGCTCTCGGCGTCGAACGTACTGGGATCGATGAGACTCCGCTTGTACCATTCCAGCAGCGTCTGCTCGCGTTCCTCCATCAGTTCTTCCAGTTCTTCTTTCGTCGCAGACGCTGGCTCGTTGTTCTGGACCGACTTCATCAGTAATGAGTCCATGTTGATGTCGTCGAGCATGCCGAGGACGTCCGCCGTCGCGCCGACTTTCGATCGAATCTCTTCGACTTTCTCTTCCAGGAGCTCGAAAACTTCCGCCTCACGGGTCCCATCGAACTGGAAGTTCCAGACCTTGACTTCCTTGTCCTGCCCGTATCGGTGGATTCGGCCGATACGCTGCTCAAGACGGTTGGGGTTCCACGGCAGCTCGTAGTTGACCATAATGTGGCAGCTGTGCTGGAGGTCGATGCCCTCCGAAGCTGCATCCGTGGCAAGCAACAACCGGGATTGGCCGTAGTTGAACTCGTCCTCGATGCGCTCTCGCTCGTCTTTGCTCACGTCGCCGTGTATCGTCAGAATCTCGTCCGCCCACGGTTCGTCGGCAAAGAGGTCGAGGAGATAGTCGAGCGTGTCACGGTACTCGGTGAACACAAGAAGCTTTTCGTCTGGATGTTCCTCGAACAGTTGCTCGATGTACCGTTTGACTTTCCGGGCTTTCGTATCGACCGGCAGGTCCTCGGCCAGCGCAACGAGTTCCCGAAGCGTGTCGATTTCCTTCTGAAGGGCTTCGTCTCCTCGGGCAACGGTTAGGCGTTCGAGTTCCTGCTCCGCCTGTTCACGGTCGGATTCGTCAAGGTCTTCGCCGTCGAGGTATGCTGACGCATCAGCCGAAAGTCCGGTCTCCTCGGGTTCGAGGAGGCCCTGAAGACGACGGCGAAGTGTTTCTCGAATCGCACCAACGCTACTCACTAGGCGCTTTTGCATGAGCGCCATTGCGAAGCCAACCGCGGGCTCGTTCAGCTGGTCGGAGCGGTTGAAGACCTCGCGGACGTACTTGGTCACCCGCTCGTACAGCTCCTCCTCGGCAGGCGACATTGAAACGGCAACCGTCTGGACGTCCCGGTCGGGAAAGATCCGCTCACCATCGTCATCGTAGATGGTTGTCTTGCCGCGCCTGATCATCACTCGGTCCACGATGTCCCGTGTGAGCTCCTGGTTCTCAGCGACGAGGAAGGGGTCGATGTAGCTGATGAGCGATCGGAACGCATCGCCTTTTCCATCGTGGGGCGTGGCGCTCAAGAGTAGGAGAGATTCGGAGCGGTTGGCGACACGTTCGGCCATGAGCGAGGTCTTACTCGGCGAATCACCGCGTTTGGCGGCCTTGTGGACCTCGTCGATGATGACGACGTCCCAGAAGGCGTCCTCAATCTCGGGCTGAAACTCGTCCTGGCGGAGGAACGCCATGCTAGTGACGAGTGTCTGTCCCTCCTGGTCCCAGATATTCGTCTCCTCGCCGAGCCGCCGGCGTTCGCCCTCGACCCACTGGCGGTCCGCGACGGTAAGGTCGATGTCGAAGAAGCGTTCCATGTCACGAATCCACTTCTTCTGGAGGTGTGCTGGAACGAGGAAAAGGACGCTGTCTGCCCGGTTGCGGGCTTCGAGTTCTTTGAGGATGAGCCCTGCCTCGATCGTTTTACCGAGACCGACGTCATCGGCGATGAGCACCCGCTGGCGAAGTTTCTGCATCACCTCATTCACGCAGGCCAGCTGGTAGGGTTCGAGCCGAACGAGCGAGTTCGAAATGCTCAGGAGTTGGCCCTGCTCGTGAGCTATCTCGAGCTGGAACGCCTCGGTACGGAGATCGAACCATTCCGAGGATACCGCATCGTGCCGAGGATGGAGTTCCGAAACCTGCTCGTTGAGCGAATCGAGGGCATCTTCACCGGGTTCGATAGAGACGTGCTCCAGACAGACCGTTTTCGCACCTTCATCTTCGACGTACGCACGCAGGTACGGCAGGTCGCCGACCTCGTACGTTCGGATGACTTCAGCCGGCGTGCCGTTGAGTTTGATTCGGTCACCCGGTTCGAATTCAGTACTCATAGGGATTATAGTGGACTAATTGGTGACCTTGTCCTCAACAATTTCGGGGACGATCTTCTCCTCTGCAAGCGGCTGAATATTGATCGCTACTCCGTGCTTTTTCACAGGATCGTATCCTGCTGTCAGCACCTCAGAGAGCGCTCTCTCTTGCCAATCTGAAGAGATGGCTTTCGAGAGTTCGTTGCAGTCTTCTTTGATCTCCTTTCCTAATTCCACGTCTTCGTCAGTTTCGGCAGCCAACTCAGCAAGCAGTTGGATTTCTCCTTCAAGGCCATCGCGTGGCTCCCCATCATCGAGGTACTGCTCCCCCTTGCTGAAGTAGTAATTCATGAAGAAGATCCCATTACTACTGTAGTGAGTTGATCCAACGAGGTCGTCAAAATATTGGAAGAGATCATAGAGGTGTGCTTCAACAGGTTGATTCGAATTTCGGCCATATGCTTCACAAGCAGCTTCCAAGTCGTCTAGAGCGTCGAGCCACTCCTCTCTGTTTTCATTAACTCGTTCGAGGAAAGTTGGACTGAACAGGTCCTCAAATTCGTCGCTTTCCATCTCATTAACGAGTTGATCAAGTGTCTGTAGTCTTCTCTCCGTTCGGTCGCGGAATTTGGAAACCTTTGAAGCCAATTCAACTGCGAGAGTCTGTAGTTCCTCATCCCAGTCACGAGAATGTTCAGAGCTTAAATCAAGTGCGGCTTCTTGGAATTCGTTTATTTGCACCAGAGCATTTTCATATTGCTGGTATTCCTCTGCGGCCTCGGCTTGTTCTGTCGTTGAAAGAGAACTATCTGTTCTCCGCTGATCGGCTGCATTACGTCTATCCCTGTACTCTGATTTAAGTGACTCAAGATACCGGGATTCAATACGATCGAATAGCGACGTGTCCAATTCTCGATAATCAACCAGGCATTCAAATCCGCTAATTTTTGAATCGGGAACTAACCGATCCGTTGTCAATTTCCATATTAGTGGAGTATTTTCTGAGAGATTAAGGTGATGGTTAAAGAAATTATTTCCAATCCAATGTTTCAAGTTTGGATAAGCTCCAGAGTCGGGTTTTCTATCACCAAGTATCTGATCAATCTCAGCAATTCTTTCGTCTGAATAATCTCCGAAGATTTGTTCTAATTCAGCAACGACTTTATCGTAGAGTGAGTCCTCCTCCAAAGAGTCATTTAATAAAACTATTCCATCATCATCCTTTTGTATAGCTTTCAAACAGAGATGATGTATTAAGTTCTCAATTAATTCATATTCTTCTTTTGTTTCTACAAATTCGTACGATCCAGACTCAGATGGATCAGCGAGTGGGTTTTCACTAGTGCGGAGGGATATTTCTCGGAGGACAGTTTCACGCTCATATTCGTCCAATTCAAAGTGCTCAAATAAAATCTGATCAATTCTCTTACTTCTTTTATGAAGGTTTTCCTCTATCTTGTTTTGATACTCCTTTGCTCTCTTGAGGAGTTTATTAATGCTATCATCAATCTCAAGTGTATCATCAGGATGGGTAGGTTCAATCGAAGACTCCAGATCCTGATGTGGGTGATTTGCGAACACCGATCTGTCTTCTTCCCCAATCATCTTGAGTACTAGAGGCCCGGAATAATACGGGGAGTTGAAGTCACTATTCCTAATCGATAGAAGATCTCCAGCAGCTTGTTTAGCGGTAGATTCCAATTCTGGGATTTCTGTTAAATCAGCATCCCATGGTACTTTAGAGATTTCACCGACGTTCCAATGCCTTCCAGTCGTCTGCGCCAGCATAAGATATGTGAATAGGTTCGAATTCGAATAGGCCATAACATACCAAATATGTGAATCTGGAATATAGACAAATCCGGAGTGGCCAAAGATAGACTGAGGGTTAAGGTAGCCGAACCTTTTTCCGCCTTCTTTGATATATGTGAAAGCCAATACCTCACTGAAATAGTATTGTTCATTCGGAACGATAGACGGTGGGTACCTTTTGACTTCAGTTCCATTCTCGCCCCACGCAACAACATATGTAATCCGGGGAATTGTCCATGCATCTTCACCTCCTTTTGCATAGGGTTTCCAATAGTCAAAATCTCCGTCAACTTCCCAGAAAAACCTAAGAAATCGCTCATCATCGCTTGTCTGTAGCCCTGCTCGTGCAACGCCTAAACTGTCTTGATCAGAGTCAGTTCTATTCTCGAATAGAGTGTCTGAATTATACAATTCACGTATTGAAGTGGGAACCCAATAGGACATCGGACTCCCAGGGATGAGGGAGAATTCTTCGATCTCCTTCGTATACCGTCTTTGTATGCCTTCTTCGTCGATTTTACTATCGAATGCAGCCGATAGGAACTTTTGTTCCTTTTCCTCCCGCTCAATATCGTGTAATCGGAAAAATTCACCCTCCTCATTCGGATTGCTAATGTCCCCACTTCTCACTACAGTTCCAGCGGTACGAACGGTTGCATTGTCCAGAACCCCCATGCCAAACTCTGCTAAGAATTCAAATGAACCTCTCTCTCCAATAAAATCATCACGGAAATCTTGGTAGCTCTGTTTAAACATAAATGTTCGTGGAACAAGCATACCAATCCGTCCATTCTCTTTGACTAGCCGATCACACACTTCGAAGAAGTTAATGTAATATTCTGGTTTATACGAGTAGTGCTCTTTCACATATTCCTTCACGACATCAGGCATACGATTCCTTGATCCGTAGGGGGGATTCATGAGAGCAACATCATAACTTTGGGAGAGAATAACAAGAACACGTAGGAAACTTTTCAGGTCTTGGGCGAAGAATGACTCCCCATTTTGATATTCCCCCACTTTTTGATGTAATGTATTCAGGAACTCATTCAGGCTCCCAGGACCGTTAATCGATTCTAATAGTGTGGGTTGTGAGTCAACCTGGAACTCATCTTCAAGAGTTCCTCTAACATCGAGTAAGGAGCCGAGGCCTTGTACGTTCTCGAAGGCATCAAGAATATCTTCGAGTGCCTCCCGTACTTCTGGTTGGTCACCAGCTACTTCATCGAATACTTCAGAAACTGCTTCGACACTAGCGATTTTCGCATCTGCACAGACAATACCAATATCTGGCATTTCAAAGCTTGTAGCGCCCTCCTCTTCAGATCGACCACGGGCTTTCAAATAAAGATTGAAAGCAGCGAGCTGACAGGCCCGCAAATCAAGATCCACACCATAGAGATTGTGTTGTAAGATTTTCTCGGGAATTTCTTTTCTGTCTAATTCCGGTCGCTCTTGATGCCAAATCCGTTCTAAGATGTCAAACGCATAAAGGAGGAAATGACCACTTCCACAAGCTGGATCAATTACTCGGATTTCCTTAGGATTTTCAAACTCAGGTGGTTCACTTTCCTTCTCAGTTGGGACCAAATAAGTGCTGAATTCTGCCAAAGAGGGTGTATCATTAGGCGAAGAATCCCTATACTTCCGCTCTTCTGCCGGAATATTATTCTGTTTCTCAATAACTGATCCTAACTCCCCCTTTGATTCAAGGTATAGCTTAGTGAGGCTATTATCAGTAAGCATCCTCACAACCCAGTGCGGAGTGTAAAATTGGTTGGCCGGGGGGATATCCTCAGGTTCTAAACCTACATGATCTCCTTTTCGACGAAGTTCGTCAAGTTTTGAAGTGTTATAATATTCGTAGACCCACCCGAGAACATCGTCAGCACGCCAGACTGCCTCGGGGACCTCGTCGAGTTTTCGACAAAGTTCCTCGAAAGTTTCGACGTCGGGGTCGATGATACTATACGGTGAATCAGGATCAAATAGAATCTCGATCTCGTCAGTTAGTTTTTCACACTCCCGCTCATAGGCCTCAATTATGGCTTCATCCGGGCTCAGGAACTCCTCAGTCTCGATCTTCTCAGCAGCGGGGGTAGTACCTGATTTCCCAAATTGAGTGATGGGGCGGTCGATGAAACCTCGGACCTCCATACACCGCAGGGCAGTCAGACGGTTGACGATGGTGTACCCAACGCCCATCACATACCGCTCGAACTTCTCCTCCCAGGATTTGTCGTCATCTTCCCTTCTAACAGCCTTCGCTAACGCAGCTCGTGTCTTTGCATCTTCTCCAAAGAGATCATCACCGCCATCTTCCTGGTCAAGTTCGTAAGCGTGTTCTAGCTGATACTCGATATCTGCTTCCACAGTTTCTCGAAGTTCTGTTACGACATCTTCGAGGTGCTCGCGCTCTGATTTGTCGAGTTGCGCTTTCGTCGGAGGTGACTGTTGACCAGACATAAGATACAGTGCTTGTATTTACCACCAACAGGAGCCATATCAAAGTTCCCTTGCTGGCTGCAGATCGGTAAATACAGACAAGAGAGTCACCCTAGTGACTGTAATTATTGACGCCCTGCAACACTCTGTTGGCTGTGCATGGAACAATATTGTCTGAGTCAATATCGTCACCTGGTGTAGTATCAGTTGTTTCTGGCGGGAAATAATAGACAGACTCAGTTTCAAGATCTATATCGGTTGAAATCTGAACATTAGTGTTGGTATTGGTTTGGAATAGTTTGATTTTGTGAATACCAAACTCATTTTTCCCTTTAACCTCCCCTAGGACCGGGATTTCGAGCGATGTTTCAGCAAAGATCGTTTCGAGATCTTCTTTGATTAGCTCATAATCAGACTTGCTAAGATGAGAGATATTATTGTGCGCAAGATCATTACGAATATCGACTATATCACCATCTTTGTCTGGTGTAACTGTGTCTTCGTATCTGTGTCTGGTAAGTACCTCTCGAACAGTATCGGCCCATGGCAGCTCATCAAAAAGTGGCTTATTTAAATAGTCTACAAGGCTGCGAAGGGTTAGGTCATCATTCGCTTCATTCACAACAGTCGGCCAGTCGGAGCCATATTCGAGATATCCGTAGTACTCAACAAGGAACTCAAGGTACTGCTCAAGAATTCCAGTCATCATCTTCCCGAGGTCCATAAAGTTATCTGATGAGATCTTTCCAGACTCAGTACGTTCTGCGTCTTGGTACTGCTTCAGAGCAAAGGTGGGGACAACCTCCATCCATCGGTCTTCTAATCCGATATCTGAAAGACCTTGTCGTTCAATAAACTGTTCTACCTGATCTGGCTGAAGTATGTAATCCAGTGAGAAATCCACCAAGATCTCAGGGATCGACTCGTCGATATCGAATTGGGTAAGACGCTGTGCAGCGAGAAGATTCACAACTAGCGGTCTATAATTATGTCCATAGCTCACATATAAATCATCGTCGGCCTCTAGAGAGAAGTCCGCGACTGTATCTAGCGTCTCACCAATATCCGAGAGACGTCCTGCTTCATACTTTTCTAACTCATCCAGTATCAAGTTAAGATACTCTATTTCGTCTCGTGTGATACCCCATCCAATTTGGATACCTCCGAGTGTATTTCGAGCCTCCTGAATCTCGCGCTGGGTTATCTGCTTTTTTGCTTCACAGACTTTCGACCTTGCTCGGTGGAATTTTGCGAAGCTTTCCCCATTGGAAACTCCTTCCGCGATTGATTCATGAATATTTGCCGCACTCTCGAAGTTCCCTCTTTGTTCATTCTCTGCTGCTTCTACGGAACGTCTCCGATTCTCGAAGTAGTCAGCTTCAGCACCTCGACCAAGCTGTCTCAGTATGCCAACTGCTTTGCCAAACTCGGTTGCTGCTAAATCTAATTCACGGTTGGACAAGTAGCGATTCCCCTCTGTTTCATGGAGATATACCTGGAGACGGTTTTGTACATATTCTCTTTCTTTGGGCTTATTTTCAAAATATTCAAAATTGTTTACAATCGGTACTTCCCAACTGAGGCTGAGACAACCCAGTTGAGTCCGTGGAATCGTTGGCAAAGAACGCCGTGACATCAGTTCAGTACCAAGAACCATCTCAGAAGACCAGACTGCCTCGCCAGATCGGAGAAAACTCCAGAGACTGAACAGAGCTGTCGCTGCTCGCTGGCGAACTGAGGCCGTGGGCTGGCGCTCAGCCCACGGCCGACCCGTACGTCTCAGGGACACCGACGCCGTTCATCTCGATCTGCCAGCACCGGTCTAACTCTTCTTCGAGGACGTGGCGGATCCAATCACAGAACGTTGTGAACGTGAACTCTGTCGGAAGGTCGCGCCCGCCCCGACGTGGGCGGGCGACGACCGCCCAGCGCAGCACCAACCAGAGATTCTCCAACAACGCACTCACCAGCATGAACGCAAACCGAATGACTGGATCGCGTGTTGTCGTGGTTGCTCGCGCTTGTCGAACCAACCGATAGCTCGTTTCAATGGCTGAACGTTTCCGGTAGAGTTCCTCAATCCGTTTTGCAGAGTGGTTCTTCAGTCCACATGCAACGTAGCCACGAACGACCTCACCGTGTTTGTCGCGGTCACCAGCTTGGTAGGAGACACAGACAGCGAGCGGGAAGCGCAGTTCCCGCTCGCGGTCTTTGTACATGCGATAGGCCGTCATGTACGAGCAATGTGTGTCGAGTTTCTCCTTCATCCGATCTCCCTTCTCTTTGACTGGGATCACCGTCGCAGCAATTTCCCGAGAACGGCGGATGATGCGCTCGTTGTAGAAGCCACGATCCGCCAGCAAGAGTTCGATTTCGAATGGATAGGCGGCGACGCGGTCGAGGATTCGCTCGACCGCGTTAGCCTCTGTCTCGTCACTGCGGACGTACGTCATCGCCAGCGTCACCGGTTTTCCGTTGGAAACGACGTACGCAGTACAGTACCGGTGACACGTGGTTGTTCCGTCCTTGGGTGCCATCCGGCAGAGGTCACCTTTCTCGTCGGCGTCGCCATGATACGGATTATCGACGAAGTCAATGGAGACGATCCTCGACCGGTCAGGGTCGAGGATCGTCATGGCCAAGCGCATAAACAAGAGGTTGGCAGCGAATTCGAGCCAGCCACGGTTGAGCGTGTGCAACCAGGTCATGACGGTATCGTCGCACGGCGCTTCGTCCATGTCGGTGCAGGACTCCCAGACAGAAGTTTGGTTAACTGCTGCAAAGATAACGACAGCCCAGATATCGCCGGGATCGAGGGGCGAGCCCTCGATTCCCGGCAGCGGCAACTGACCAATGACACTTTCCGCTACATCTTTGACGTTCGAGGCGGTAAGATAACCGTCTGGTTGGGGGATCGTGAACACATCTTCTCAACCAGACATCTTCTCCAATGAGAGCACCGATTTAGCGACGCTGTTCACGCCGTTTGGGAAGTACCGACAATGGAAATGGCATCTTCCAATCGACGAATTGCTTCCGAAAAGTCACGCTCTTGGTGTAGTCTCTGGTTTTCTGCTCGATAATACTGAATAAGAGATTGACCCAGTCTAGTAAACCGGATATCATCATGTGTAGAATATTCTTCCAGTGAGGCTCCGATAGCTAGTAAGAGCTCCTCGCAAGCATCTTGGTACCGATCATTCTGAAGATATCTTATTCCTCGATTATAGCGGTAGTAGTGACGCGCGGTACGCTCAAAATTTGGTTCCCCTCGTTCATCGTTGACAATCATCCGTGCTTCAGCAATTGCTTCCCTCGTAACCAATGTGAGTTCATTCTGTTTTGTATATTCATCAAAGTAATTTTCTATAATGTTCAAAAGTTCTTCTTTGTTTTCTCGCATATCCACACTTAGGAGGTCGCGCCATCGGCGAAGTGCTTCTGCACCACTGGATTTCTTTGCCATATTTACTTTTTCATCGATATCACTAGATATTGATGCAGTGGTTAGATGGCTAAGGAATTGCTGGAACCTGAGGTGATCTTTCTCTGAAATTGACTTTGCAAGGAGTGTATTCACGTGCTCAGTTTGTAGGAGGTCACAGGCGTTCGTGCTGAGGTCGTATTTTTTCTCTAACCTCCAAAGATGATTTAGGGGCTCTGTCCTGCCCATTTCATCCTCGATCAAGAACGCCATTGCCTCTGCTAGTATGTCTCTCTCATCAAGATCTGGGCTATTTTCAAGGAGTCTCGTAGTATTAACAAATTGAGTGAATTCATTCCAATTCGAGAACTCAAAATCATCTTCCGTAATCAACTGCTCTGCCCAATACCTATTTACTTTCTTGCCTTTTGAAACAAGAGTAGTATTATCGATTTTGTTGTCAAGCAGAACCCTCAGATAGTAGCTTTCCCAGGCAGGTAACCATCTTGAGAGTTCGTCTAGGAATTCGTGTAGTGTCTGTTCGGGAGTATTCTGGTTAAATATTGGTTCGATATCGCTCGGGAGCTCCTCTACAGAAGTTCCTTGAGTCAGATGAAACCGTTTCTGAGCTAAAAGAGCTGATTCTGAACGGTCAATCTGCCATCGTGTTGGAAGAATTCGTTTCCCCCATTCAAATACCCGATAGGGAGGAGCGTACACCTCAAATGACAGAATACTTTGATCTGGTTGGCCTTCTGAGAAAACAACAACATAAAAATTGAGGGGAGTTCCTTTAGATAACTGAATCACAAGGTCATGTATTTTATCTAAATCTGACTTTTTGTCTATTCGAATACTCGCAGGAGACAGAGATGCGGAAGTTTTCGGTACAAATTCTATATCAAGTGGTAAATATTCTCTACTAATATCTACTTTAAATTCTGCTGATACAGCTCTTTTAACGTCTTTCTTTGAATTGAGTGGCCGTGGTTTAGCAGGGTCAATATAAATAGCAAATCTAAAATTATGTTGCTCAACCTCAATTGTGTAATTGAATCCCATTATTCCAGATACCCCCTCTAACTGATCAAATGTTCCTGTATGAGCACTAATTGTGTCCACTGATTTTCCGAACATCCCCGCTTCTTCGGAGTCATTGATTAGAGTAGTCTCTGTGGAGACTCAAAGAAACTTTCCCAAGGTGAGATTCCAATCAGAACTGTTACTTGTTGATATTCAGGAAGATTGGAGTTTAGATGTTCGATATACCACTGCCTTTGGCTTTCCTCGTAATTCCTAAGTAAGTGCCGATGGTGGTTCAGGTTATGGCTACAGGTCGGAACGGGGAGTTAGACGACTGGCTTCCATCTCTCGTCGGCGTCCTCCCCGAATCGGAAATCACTACGGATCTTACCCAATGCGGTCTCCAAATCGAGCGCACCCAAGAGATCGCGTCTCTCTACGCGGAAGAACTCGACTGGACTACTGTAAAGGAAATCTGGTACGACGAACGCGTCGCAGACCGCAGCAGTCGGAATAGTTCTGAAAAACTCCTCATCACTATCCGTGCACGGTTACAGTCTGCCGGGGATGGGCTTCCGTCTGTGCCGCAACTCCCCGCACTTTTAGACCAGTGTCGAAACGAACGTGACAAAGCCCAAGTTCTCTTTCTCTACCTTCTGAACCACGATGGGCTCGCACGGTTCGTTATTCACGAATACCTTCGACACATGAGCAGGCAGAACGTCGCTGCGTTGGACTTCGAGATGGAGACGGTTCTCGACATCCTCGACGATTTCCGCTATAAGTCCGGAGAACCACTGGAGTACTCCGAATCAACGCAGAAACGATGGGTGCAGGGCCTACGTTCCGCTTTGCGGGAGATTGGTGTGCTAGAAGGGAAGACTGAGACGACGGGCCAGACTCCAAAGGTGGGTGATATCCCTCTTCAGGTCGCCGCGTACTACTCGTGGAGCCAGAACGACGACGAGTGGCTCACGAAGCCGATTGGTTGGCTGTATCTCTTCCAGTCCGAGGACTACTGGGGGCCGCAGAGCAACCGTCTCGCTCGATACGACGGATGGACGCATCATGAGGCTCGGAATCGAGTCTGGTTCGAGCCGGTTGACGACTACTATGAACAGCTCGCGGAGGGATTAGTATGAAATCGGAGAAGGACCTGTTCGAGAAACGGGACGCGACCTTCGAGGAGTCGATCCGCATCGACAGGGAGTTCGAAGAGGAATCGGCTGGAGCCGAACTTCGGGAGAAACTGTACCGAAAGTATCTCGACACCTATCACATCACGGCCGCGTCGGAGAACTTCCTGACGGACTTTTTCGACCGCGTCCGGGGCGAGGACGAGGAGAGGCGCAAGGGGGCGAACCACTGGCTGTACGGCTACTACGGAAGCGGGAAGAGCCACCTTCTGACCGTTCTCAA
>LFFM01002363.1_pt1 | contig 12511 bp, 16 predicted proteins | sample 643131 | NCBI WGS metagenome assembly LFFM01 (sample SAMN03777445, study PRJNA286221) | soda lake metagenome | biome: soda lake; feature: Kulunda steppe; material: water; isolation source: sample Tc-Br brine of Tanatar trona crystallizer | place: Russia: Kulunda steppe | collected 2011-07
CCTGACGCAGCGACACTCCGTGCGGAGGTCGCTGCGTGGGAACGGACCCGAAACGAGGACGAGTCCTCCATTGACTGGCAGTTCACGACCGATGACGCTCGCATCAAACTTCGCCAGCTATGTCCAACAAATCACGATTGAAGCCGCACTAGCTTTCGCTCATTTCATTAGATCATAATGGTTCTTCACAGCCCATAGCTCATATCGCACCCCTTGTGGGAGAGGCCTGAACGGTAGTACTACACCCCTGACGGTATGTATTGACAAGTAGGAACACGTCATAACATACATGGCGCTCCCCGTCGAACGTCAATGTATGAGCGGATCAAGCTACGACAAGACGATTCAGTTCCGTGCCGGAGCCGAGAAAGAGGCCGCGGAACTCCTCGATGAGGTCCACATCGGTGGCATCAACGTGAGCGAACTCGCTCGCGTCGGCCTGGTCGAAATGCTTCGACAGTCAGTAGATGAACAGGACAAGATCGCGGTGTACGAACGATACAGCCGCGGTGATATCGGTGAGGACGTGGCCCGAGTCCTCCTCGGTGAGAAACTCGATAAGATGGAAGAAGAGAAAGAGTCGTTCGAGGCGGCTATGGAGCGAGACACGTCCGAATTCCTGACGGGCAGAGATGGCGAGTGACACTCGCCACGCGATACTGGCCGATACGAGTTCCTTGATCGCAGTTGCGAACACCACTCAGTGGGAACGACTAAAAGACGCGATCCATCTTACAACGACGAACGTCTGCAAGCACGAACTTCAAAACCACGTTAACTCGAACAAATATCCGCCTGAGGGCAGCCGTGAGCACTACTTGAAGCAAGGAAGCCACCGTGTTCTTGAGCATCTAGACGCGGATTCATCGCCGTGGTCGTGTGTCACTGTCGTTCCCCGCCCGCATGGGCCAGATGCAGGCGAGCAATCGCTCAAGCAGGAAATTTCTGAGCATGCTTCTTCGTATCAGATCGTCTCGATTCTTGACTCAGCTGCGAGACGGTCAATTCGGCGTCTCATTGACGATAACGCGTACGACATTGACGTTGTCGGACCACCGTATCTCCTCTACATTCTGCTTGACAACGACCTCATCTCAAAGCCGGAATTCTGCGAGGCAACCGTGGAGATGATTCGGACGGAAGGGTGGACTGGGTACGAGGTTGTGAAGAACGCGTGGACCAGTATTTCCGTTGATTGTTCCGAAATCCTTGACGGCGAATATGATGACGCTCTTCCACCAAGCTGATCCGACAAATCGTGTCCATTTGATCAGTACAGGACAAGCAGTTACTGCTATTAGATCAGGGTAGATGGACGATCAGAAAGGCTCGAAAGTTCATGCTGGATCAGCGACGCTAATATTGAGTGAAAGATCCAGTTCCGCGTCTTCTGGTTGGTCTGTTCTGAGCTGATCATCGGAGAACTTATACGTTCCACGGGGGAAGCATTTTTCATTAATTGGGCTACTGAGGACAGTAAATGTCCCATTCTTCTTCTCTCCTGGATGTAGTCCAATGGTAGGATACGCAATATCTGGCCATACCGGTCTAATCTCAGTTTTTGCTGTCCAACACCCATCTGTTGGCTCTTCTGGTATCCACGCATCAGGTTGGTTTTCGTCGGGGTCTGCGTAGAGTTTCTCTGTGTCGTATGGAATAAGGTGAATCTCCGCATCTTCATCCGCATGTTCTCCTCCATAGTTCCGCCATGGATACGGATGGGGGATTTCGACCTCGTACATTTCATCTCCTTCGTTCCTAACTTCGAGATTGATCTGAGGCGGATTCTCATCTGTAGGTTGTTGACTGACCGATCCCTTGAAGTCAAACACACCTGCTAGTTCTCCCTCACCTACCGTTGTTTCAACAGTTAATTCTGGCCACTCAATATCTTCAGAACCATCTTCTGATGTCGAACTTCTTCCTGTCCAACCACCCACACAGCCACTAAGTGCTGAGATTGTCCCAACAGTGGAGACAGTTAGCCACGTTCGCCGATCCATACACATCTCTTTGTGGAGAAACCATATGGGTGCTTGGAAAGCTCAAATAGCTCTTTAGCTTCTGTCCGCTCAATAAGCACGCTCAATAGGCCAGCTGTCTCAAAGAATATAATCTTGAAACAAAGTCACATAGTTCGTGAAGAGGAAGAAAAGCAGGAGCTGCCGGGAAGTAAGGAAGACAAGGAGTTGTATATGCTGTTTGAGACGAATCACCCTGATCTCGAACTTCCGGGCGATGAAGGTGAGGACGGTGACGAGATGTCCGAGTTGGAGAAGGCGAACATGGTGGCGCGGGTGATCAGGAAGTACAAGCATCGGTGGGGGATTGAGAACGGATTCAAGCAGATCAAGAGCTTCCGTGTCCGTACCACGTCGATGGACCACGAGTACCGGTTCTTCAATTTCCTGTACGCGTGTACGCTGTACAACGTGTGGCGGCTGGTCGATTTGCTGGTGAAGTTGTGGCGGCTGGTCGATTTGCTGGTGAAGTTGGAGCTACGGGCTGAGTCCGAGTTCCGATATGAACCACTCGTGACGGCAGATCTGTTCCTGACGATTGCGAAGGATTACGTCGGATTAGATCCCCCCGACTGACGTTTTCGATTCCGGGTATTCCCCTTCGTTAGTGGCGACACTACTGTGTAGTCGCTGTTTTCCGGGTTTTCTTCTCTGAACTACCGACTGGTAGTGGCGAGATTCTTTTAGGTATAATTTCATCCAACAAGCGATGTTAGAATGCTGCTGTATTCGACGTTTTGCTCTCTGTCTCGTGAAATTGCTGATCGTCAGCCGTGTCGATTCTGTATCGCGATATTCGGTTTAACGACCGCCCGGAACCCCGGACGATCGGGTGTGGGGCCCGATCGCCTGACTTTTGTCGTCGCCCGCCCTCGGAGGCGGTATGACGGAGTTCGACCCCGAGAAGTTCGAGGACAAGTACGCCAACTACTTCCCGGAGCTCCAGCAGGCTTACAAGAACGCGTTCAACCGGATGAACGAGAGCTACGACTCCGAGCTCGTCCACGCGATCGACCAGCAGGTCCTAAACGAGAGCGAGCCGTTCTACGAGGGCGACGGCGAGTTTCGGGTCGAGCTGCCCGAGGAGCCCTACGGCCGTCTCGCCGGGGTCGTCGTCGACGAGGAGCGGTTCGAGGCCGTCCTCGAGCGCCACGTCGAGGAGATCGAACGGGAGCTACAGCGCGTGTTCGGCTTCGCCTAGGAAGCCGATCGGCGTCGGCCCCGGACGCCCGCCGTCACACCGCGGCCGAACGTGGACGACGGAAGGGCTAAGGAGCCTCGACTACAAAGCCAGGTCATGAGCACCGAGACACGAGAGGGCGACGACCTCGAGGAGCGTATCTCGAACTTCCTGCGGCGGAACTTCCCGCAGATCCAGATGCACGGCGGCAGCGCGGCGATCCAGGAGATCGACCGCGAGAGCGGCGAGGTCCACATCCAGCTCGGCGGCGCCTGCAGTGGCTGTGGCATCTCGCCGATGACGATCCAGGCGATCAAAAGCCGGATGGTAAAGGAGATCCCCGAGATCGAGAAAGTCCACGCCGGCACGGGTATGGACGCCGGCGGGTCGAGCCCCTCGTTCCCCGGGGAAACCCTCGAGGGCGAGGACGACGAAGGGCCACAGGCACCGTTCTGAGCCGACGAGTTTTTTCGGATCCACGGCCGCCGAGCCCCCGGCTCGCCCTCTCTGATGGCGTCCGTCGCCGACCGCCAGCCGACGGGGTTTCGGACGTGATAAATCCCATAATGCTATACAAAATGCACGGGGCGGTTTCGCGACGCGTTTCGCGGCCGTTTTCCGTCCGTCGGCACTCCGATCGCCCATGCCCGAACAGGTCGTCCGCGCACGCGGACACGAGCACGTACGCGCCACACACGCGAGTACGTTCGAGGTGACGACCGACGACTACCTCACGCCGGCGGGCGACTGCATCCTCGGGATCGACGCCGACCGCGCGCCGGCCGACTTCGATCCCGCGTTCGTCGACGCCTGCCGGGACGGCGAGGCGACGATCACGGCGACGGTCGCCGCCGGCGGCTACGAGGAGACGATCGAGGGGCGGGGCGATCCGCGGCTCACGTTCGAAAGCGAGCGGGGCGCCGTCGGCCGGACGAGCGAGTACGTCGACGACCGGACGGTGCTGGTCGACGCCGACGCCGCCGCGGCCGATCTCGATCGCGAACTGGTCGCCGCGCTGGCCGCGGGCGCCGAGCTCACCCTCACCCTGCGTGTCGATCGGTGAGGACGACGGCGACCGCGCCTCAGATCACCGCTCGAGCCCGAGGTCCTCGATGATGTCCGTCCAGGTATCCCAGTGGAGAAAGTAGATCCGGTAGGGGTACTCGCCGTGTTTGTCGAGCTGGACGACGTTCGGGGCGCCCCCGAGCTGGTCGGCCAGCCGCCGTACCTCCCGGGCCAGCTCCGCTTTCGTCGGGAGCAGCTCCTCGTCCATCTCGACGTAGAGGTCGTCGATCTCGCCGACGTTCCGGCGGTAGGTCGCACTCGGATAGCCCCCCCACTCCTCTAAGCGTTCCTCGTCGGGGGCCGTGCCGAGCTTTCGGGTCACGCGTTCGGCGTCCCGGACGAGCTCTTCGGCGGGGACGTCCTCGGCGGTGAGCTCGCTCTCGCCGTCGACGCCCTCGAGGACGTGAAACCAGGTGTCGAACACGAGCAGGAACTCCTCGGCGTCGATCCCGGCGTGGTCGACGACCTCGAACAGCGTCGGATGGCGGTCGAGTTCGAGTGCCTTCCGGCTCTCCTCGACCGCCTCCAGCAACTCGAGGACGCCCGGCCGGCCGGCGCGGTGGCCGGCGTTGAGCACTCCGGCGTCGATCAACAGCCCCTCCCAGTCGCCGTCGACGCGGTCGAGCAGCGTCTCGAGGTCGACCGGCGTCTCGGCTCGCTCCCAGTCGACCGGCATCGGTGGCCCTCCGACCGTCTCCTCGTCGAGTTCGCGGATCCGTTCGTGGATCTCGTCCATACCCACAGATGGGGCGAGGGGAACTTAGGGCAGTCGGATCGCGGCTGCCGATTCCGTCGCCGTTTTGCCCGCGGAGCCGCTGAACCGGAGTATGAGCGACGATCCGGAGCCGGCGGTCAACATAAGCGGCGGGGAGGCCGGGGGCGGCGTGGCCGCCGAGTTCGACCCCGCGACGGCCGACACCGAAGCCGAACGCGTCGTCGATCGCCTCGGCGACCGCTACTGGCAGAAGAGCTACGGCGGCAGGGAGGCTCTGCCCTGTCTCGTCCGGACGATCCTGAGCCAGAACACGAGCGACGTCGCGAGCCAGCCCGCCCACGACGCGCTGATCGAGCGATACGGCGGCGCGGGCGACCTGGCGGCGACGCTCGCGGGGGCCGACCGCGAGACTCTCGCGGAGACGATCGCCTCGGCGGGGCTGTACAACCAGAAAGCGCGGGTGATCGCCGAGGCCGCCGAGTGGGTCGTCGAGGAGTTCGGCGACGCCGACGCGTTCGACGCGTTCGTGAAAGACGCCGACCCGGACGTTGTCCGGGAGACGCTGCTCGGGATCAGGGGCGTAGGACCGAAGACGGCCGACTGCGTGCTCCTCTTTGCCGGCGGGCGGGCTGGCGTCTTCCCCGTGGACACCCACGTCCACCGGCTCTACCGCCGGCTGGGGATCGCCCCGCCGGACGCCGACCACGAGGCGGTCCGGGCGGTGCTCGAGGCGGACGTTCCTCCCGAGAAGTGTGGCTTCGGACACACGGCGTCGATCCAGTTCGGCCGGGAGTTCTGTACGGCGCGTTCGCCGGCCTGTCTGGACGGGCCGGAGGCGTGTCCGCTGGCCGACCTCTGTGATCGGGTCGGCGTCGATCCCACAGCGGGCGAGGTCGTGGATCCGGCCGACGCGCCGGAATGACGGCCGGCGACTGCCCACCTGCGGGGCGTTCGCACCCCGAGAGAGACGAACCAAAGGCTAAAGAGACGAACCGACATACGTTCGCACAATGAATATCGTGTTGCGGAGGGATCTCTCGTGGGTGTCGAGATAAAAGAAAACAGGGTGACCGACACCGAGTTCGCGGAGATGGAACGGTTCGTCAGGGACTATCTGGCCGCCAGCGTGGAAAAAGAGACCGACGGCGGCCGGATGCGCTGGTATCCGTGGCACTCCGCGGAGTACCGATTCAACCACATCAGGAACGTGGTCGCCCTCGCGGAAGAGATCGCCCGAAAGGAAGGTGCGGACGTCGACGTCACCCGCGTCGCCGCGCTCTTTCACGACGTGGCGAAACTCGAGACCGACCAGGAGCTCCACGCCGAGGCCGGCGCCAGGGTCGCCCGGGAGTATCTCTCCTCGCGGGGGGAGTTTCCCGACTCGTTCGTCACGCAGGTCAGCCGGGCGATCGAGAACCACTCCTACGGGGGCGATCTCGACGATCTCAGCCTGGAGACCCGCTGTCTCGTCGAGGCGGACCTCCTCGATAAGATCGGCGCCAACGGCACCGCGCTCATGCTGTTGCGGATGGGATACGAGGCCCGCACCCACATGGAGACAGACGAGATCGTCGACCGGGTGCTCGAACGGGGCGTCGACGCCGCGAACCGCGTCGAGAGCGACACGGCCGAGAGCATCGCCCACCAGCGGCTCAAGCGGGTGCGGTGGTTCCGCGAGTGGCTCGAAGACGAGATCGCCGGCCTCTGAGGACCAAGCGGATTTTCTCCGAAAATCCGCCCTCCCCGATTTGAACAGATGGAAGACGGTCCGCCTCGCTTCGCTCGGCGGCTGCGACTCCCGTGTTCAAATCGGGTCGGTGGACTTTTGACTGCTCACATTCGTTCGCAGCAAAAATCCGCCCTCCCCGATTTGAACGGGGGGCAAGCCGATCTACAGTCGGCTGCTCTACCAGTCTGAGCTAAGGGCGGGCGACCGTAGGTAGCAGTCGAGGGAGACATAAGAGTTATTATTTGTGCGTGTGACGATCGTCATACATCGGCAGAACCATTCATATGGCTGGCGTTTGAACCACGGGGTAACGAGACTCATGGGAAAGATCACGTTCCGGGCCGACGACGACCTCCTCGAGGAGCTCGAGGGGCTCGAGGCCTCGAAAAGCGAGGTCATGCGCGAGGCACTTCGGCAGCACCTCGGCGTACACGCCGGGAGCTCCGCTGGCGGGCGGTCCGACGCCGACGCCGGCTTCGAGGCACTCGTGGCCGACTGCGTCGACGCGGCCCTCGATCGACGCCTCGGGAGACGGCCGGCTCCGGAGGTGAACCTCTCGATCACACTCGAAGGCGTCGACGGCGAGCTCCGTCGGACGGGCGAGCGGAACCCACGTCGGACCGGAAACCGCGAGTCGCGTCCGACGGCCGACGGTCACGAATCGGCCGGCCGCCACGAGCCGGCCGAGCGCGCCGAGGAGCCCGAGGGACCGACGTGTGCCCAGTGTGGGGAGACGGTCGCGGACGACCACGTGTACTGTCCGAACTGCGGGGAGAAAGCCTCCCGGCGGCTGTTCTGTGAGTGTGGCGACGAGGTCCGGTCGGACTGGTCGTTCTGTCCGGGCTGTGGCCGCCGGACACCCGCGGCGGACGTGCTCGACCGCGAGATGGGGTAACGTCTTACGGAAACATTTGCGTATGACGATAATTTTATTATGTATGACTCTCATGGGGAGACTGCGTAAGACGATCGTCTTACACGGGCCGTACGATGACGGTCAAACCGTCCGACGTCGTGCGGTTTCGGTGTAAGACAGACCGCGTCTGACAGGGGCGCGCGCCGTCTTACCCAACAGGGGTATACAACAATGGAGCGTGTGACACTGCGAATCCCGGAACAGCAGATCGAGGAAGTCGAACGGCTCGTCGACTCTGGCGAGTTTCCGAACCGGAGCGAGGCGATCCGGTCGGCCGTTCGGGAGATGATCAACGAACAGAGCGACGGTCGCCACGAGCGGCCGAGCAAACACAGCTGGGCGAAGGTGTGACGATGCAGGACATCGTGCAAGACGCCCTCGAGAACGCCGAAGAGGAGGCCCGCGAGATGGACGCCGCACTCGCCGACGACGACGAGTTCGGCGATCCACGGATCGTCATCGTCGGCTGTGGCGGCGCGGGCAACAACACCGTAAACCGGCTGTACAACATCGGCGTCGACGGCGCCGACACCGTCGCGATCAACACCGACAAACAGCACCTGAAGATGATCGAGGCCGACACGAAGGTGCTGGTCGGCAAGTCCCTGACCAACGGACTCGGCGCCGGCGGCGATCCGTCGATGGGCGAGCGGGCGACCGAGATGGCCCAGAGCACGATCAAAGACGTCCTCGGGGACGCCGACCTCGTGTTCGTCACCGCGGGGATGGGCGGGGGGACCGGCACCGGTGCCGCCCCCGTCGTCGCCGACATCGCCAAAGAGCAGGGAGCGATCGTCGTCGGGATGGTCTCGACGCCGTTCAACGTCGAGCGCGCCCGCACGGTGAAAGCCGAGGAGGGACTCGAGCGGCTGCGCGAGCAGGCCGACTCGATCATCGTCCTCGACAACAACCGGCTGCTCGAGTACGTCCCGAACCTCCCGATCGGGAAGGCGTTCTCGGTGATGGACCAGATCATCGCCGAGACGGTCAAAGGGATCTCCGAGACGATCACCCAGCCGAGCCTGATCAACCTCGATTACGCGGACATGTCCGCGATCATGAACCAGGGTGGCGTCGCCGTCATGCTGGTCGGGGAGACCCAGGACAAAAACAAGACCGAGGAGGTCGTCCGGGACGCGATGAACCACCCGCTTCTCGACGTCGACTACCGCGGAGCCTCCGGCGGACTGGTCCACATCACGGGCGGTCCCGACCTCACCCTCAAAGAGGCCGAAGGGATCGCCGACAACATCACCGAACGCCTCGAGGCGAGCGCGAACGTCATCTGGGGTGCACGCATCCAGGAGGAGTACAAAGGGAAAGTCCGCGTGATGGCGATCATGACCGGCGTCCAGAGCGCCCAGGTGCTCGGACCGACGACCCAGAAGCAGGCCGACCGCTCCCGGGCGGAACTCGAGGGGTTGAACGAGGCCGACTTCGACGCCAGCAAGAACGTCGAACGCTTCGGCGCCCAGAGCGACGGGGGCCAAAACGAGCTCGAACAGCAAAACGGCGTCGACGTCATCCGCTAACCGGTCGAGCCGTTCGATCGACCACGACGCGTAACCACGATACGTTGGGCCGTTCGATCACGACGCGTGATTCGATCGACTACGACGTGTGATCCGATCGATCACGACACGTAAGACCGATCGATCACGACGCGTAAGACCGATCGGCCACGACGCGTAAGACGGACCGTGCACGCGCTCGTCTTCGCCGCAGGCCGCGGCACGCGGCTCCGTCCGTACACCGACGACACGCCGAAGCCGCTGCTCCCGGTCGCCGGCGAGCCGCTGTTGACGCGGTGTTTACGCCCCGTCGTCCGTGCCGGCGTCGACGCGATCACGATCGTGATCGGCTACCGTGGCGGGGAGATCCGCGAGCGCTTTGGCGACTCCTTCGAGGGCGTCCCCGTGAGCTACGCCCGCCAGGAGCCACGCGAGGGGCTGGCCCACGCGGCACTCGCGAGCGAGGATCGCGTGCCCGCCGGGACCGACGTCCTCGCCGTAAACGGCGACAACGTCTTCGAGCGGACGCTCTCGCCGCTCGTCGACCGTCACCGCGAGCCAGGGGTCGACGGCACCGTCCTCCTCGATCGGATCTCGCGAAACGAGGCCGAGACCGCGGCGTTCTGTGAGCTCGCGGACGACGGCACGATCAGGAGCCTCGAGGCCGCCGCCGGCGACGCCGGGACGGGGTACGTCGCGGCGGGTGCGGGGACCCACACCGCCGAGCTGTTCGACGCCTGCCGGGCCGTCGGACGGGCCGAGAGCGGCGAGTACGAGCTCGCGGCGGCCCTCGAGGCGCTCGTCGACCGGGGCCGACGCTACGTCGGCGTCGAACTCGAGGGCTTTCACCTCAACGTGAACACCCCGGCCGACCTCGAGCTGGCACGGGAGCGATTCGCTGGGCGGTGATCGATCCTCGCCCGTCCCACCGGACCCACACGGGGTCAGCGCCGATCCGTCCGTACTCACGGCATCGGTGCCGATCCGTCCGCACTCACGGCATCGGTGCCGATCCGTCCGCATCCACGGGGTCAGCGCCGAGCGCGAGCCCGCGTCGCCAGCTCCGAACCCGCCTCGAGCCACCGCTCGCCCGCGCGCTCGAACAGCTCCGCGGCGCGCTCGCCGGCCGTCTCGACGATCGCCGCGCCGTCGGCGGTCGCGAGCTCGCCGCCGTCGACGACGGGCTCGCCGTCGACGAGGACGGTCCGGACGGGGCCGCCGGTCGCGCCGTAGACGACGTTCGCGACGGCCGTGTGGAGGGGGTCGGAAACCGTCGGCGCCGTGGCGGGGGTCTCGAGGTCGAGGACGGCCAGGTCCGCCCGTTTGCCGACCTCGAGGGAGCCGACGCGGTCGTCGATGCCGAGGGCGCGGGCGCCCTCGATCGTGCCGATCCGCAGGAGCTCCCCGGCAGTCGTCGCCGTCGGATCGCCCCGATCGACTTTCGCCAAAAGCGCCGCGGTCCGCAGGCTCCGGAGGAAGTCGTGGCCGCCCGGACCGGGGGCCTGGTCGGTGCCGATCCCCGCGACGCCGCCTGCCTCCCGGTACTCGACGATGGGGGGCATCACGCCGTCGATGGCCGCGATCGAACCCGGACAGGCCGCCATCCGGACCCCGGCGTCGGCCAGCCGTCGACGCTCGTCGACGGTGGCTCCGTGGAGGTGGGCGCCGAGCAGCCGCTCGGAGACGAGCCCGAGCTCCTCGAGGACGGAGACGGTCGACTCGCCGGCCCCGTAGCGGGCCTCGATCTGCCGGCGTTCGCGGTCGCCCTGTGCGACGTGCATGTGCACGTCCCGACCTTCCTCCGTGGCCCGATCGCGGATCTCCTCGAGGACCGCCGGTGGCACCATGTCGAGCGCCTGTGGGCCGTACATCGGCGTCACCCGGGGGTGGTCGGCGTAGGCGTCGAACAGCGCCTCGGCACGTGCCAGCTCCGCGTAGCCCTCGGCCTCCGAGAGCGGGTACGGGTCGTCGGGGCCGAGGTCGTCCCGGGCCTCGCCGACGGCGTTTATCCGCTCCGTGGCGACGACCCGGAGCCCGAGCGGGAGGTGGGCCTCCTCGATCAGCGTCCCGACGTCTTCCGCGTACTCCCCGAGGGTCGTCACCCCAGAGGAGATGGACTCGAGGACCCCCAGCCGGGCGCCGGCGATCCGGTCGTCCGGCGTCATCGCCTCGCTCAGCGGCCCGAGCGCCAGGTTCATCCACTCGATCTCGGGGACGTCCTGGGCGGCCCCGCGGGCGAGGGTCAACCCGGTGTGGGCGTGGACGTCGACCAGCCCCGGGAGAGTGAGCGTTCCCGAGCCGTCGAGGAGCCGGTCGGGGTCGCCGTCGAACCCCTCGGTCGGCCCGACGTAGACGAGTTCGCCGTCGTCGACGGCCACGGTCGCGTCGTCGACGATCCCCAGCCCGTCGTCGGCCATCGTGAACGCCAGCGTCTCGGTTATCGCAAGCTCCATGCCCTCCCGTTCGCCCGCGCCGACATGAGTGTAGGGGACGACAGAGGGGTGTCGGAGACTGCGGAGGCGAGTGGGGGAGACGACGGAGGAAGCCGGAACCGTGAACCGCCCCGGCTTGCTCCGCCCGTGGATCGCGTGGCCGCGTACGGCGGTCGAGTCCTCGAGGCCGTCAGCGGACGGTCTCGAGGGAGACGAACGAGCGCTCGCCGGCCGTGATCCAGTTGGTCAGGATCTCCTCGTCGTCACAGTCCCGGGGGAAGATCGTACACTCCGTGGGGTCACCGTCGTCCACGACGAGGACGTGTTCGAACGCGGCGGGATGGTCGGCGGGTTCGGCAACGACCGGTAGATCCGGGGTTGAACTGTTACTCATATTTCGGTGTACGGTAGAACAGTAATTGCCCGATAGTACATATCTCTTTCTGTTCGTCAACTCTCGTCGTTCGTTCGTGGACAGGCATCCGTTCGTTTCATCGGCCGTTGGTGGATGGACGTTCGGTCTATCGGTCGTTCGTCCTATTGGCCGTTGGTGGATGGACGTTCGGTCTATCGGTCGTTCGTCCTATTGGCCGTCGAGGATGACGTTCGTTCGGTCGACTGTTCGTGGAGGGACGTTCGTCCGTTCGCAGTGCTCACCCGAAGTTCTCGATCTCGGCCTCGTCGGGGTCGCCGCCGGCGTCGGCGATGGCGTCGGCGACGGCGCCGACGAACTCGCTGAACCCGAACACGTAGAACCGGCCGTCGGCGATCCGATCGGCGACCGCGGCCGCGAGCGCCTCGTCCTCGCCGGCCGCCAGGATCTCGACGTCCGCGCCGGCGTCCGCGAGCGCCGACAGCCGCTCCGTGTGTGCCGGCTCGTCGTCGCGGTAGATCACGGCGGCCTCGCGGCCGGCGGCGTGGGCGGCCTCGGCGATGGCGACG
>LFFM01002364.1_pt1 | contig 12508 bp, 17 predicted proteins | sample 643131 | NCBI WGS metagenome assembly LFFM01 (sample SAMN03777445, study PRJNA286221) | soda lake metagenome | biome: soda lake; feature: Kulunda steppe; material: water; isolation source: sample Tc-Br brine of Tanatar trona crystallizer | place: Russia: Kulunda steppe | collected 2011-07
AATCGCAAAACTGCTGCGAGATTCGTACTCTATCGCCGACCTTATTACGATGAGCGTACTCCCTCGCGGTAATGACCGAGGACCGGACCATTCTGCTCATCGGTAGCGGACCGATCCAGATCGGACAAGCGGCGGAGTTCGACTACTCCGGCGCGCAGGCCTGCCGCGCCCTCCAAGAGGAAGGCGCTCGTGTCGTGCTGGTGAACTCGAACCCGGCGACTATCATGACTGACCCGGACACCGCCGACCGAGTGTACATCGAGCCGATCACCACCGAGGCGATCGCCGAAGTGATCCGGATCGAGGAGCCTGACGGCGTGATCGCCGGGCTGGGTGGACAGACCGGCCTCAACGTCACCGCCGAGCTCGCCGAGGAGGGGATCTTAGAGGAGTACGACGTCGAGGTGATGGGGACGCCGCTGGACACCATCTACGCGACGGAGGACCGCGACCTGTTCCGCCAGCGCATGGAGGCGATCGGGCAGCCGGTGCCGAAGTCGACGACCATCTCGCTGGACGAGGGGGAGTCGGTCACCGAGTTCGACGAGGAGGCGTTCCGCGGACGGGTACAGGAAGCGGTCGACGCGGTCGGCGGCCTTCCCGTCATCGCCCGGACGACGTACACTCTCGGTGGCTCCGGCTCCGGCGTCGTCGACGAGTTCGAGGAGCTCGTCGAGCGCGTCCGCAAGGGGCTCCGGCTCTCGCGGAACAGCGAGGTGCTCATCACGGAGTCCATCGCCGGCTGGGTCGAGCTCGAGTACGAGGTGATGCGTGACGCCGACGACTCCTGTATCATCATCTGTAACATGGAGAACATCGACCCGATGGGGATCCACACCGGCGAGTCAACCGTCGTCACTCCCTCGCAGGTGATCCCCGACGACGGTCATCAGGAGATGCGTAACGCCGCGCTCGGCGTGATCCGCGAGCTGGGAATCCAGGGTGGCTGTAACATCCAGTTCGCGTGGCGCGACGACGGCACGCCCGGCGGGGAGTACCGCGTCGTCGAGGTGAACCCGCGGGTCTCGCGCTCCTCGGCGCTCGCCTCGAAGGCGACGGGGTACCCCATTGCGCGCGTGACGGCGAAGGTCGCGCTCGGCAAGCGCCTCCACGAAATCGACAACGAGATCACCGGCGAGACGACCGCCGCCTTCGAGCCCGCGATCGATTACGTGGTGACGAAGGTGCCGCGCTGGCCCATCGATAAGTTCGACGACGTCGACTTCGAGCTCGGCACGGCGATGAAGTCGACGGGGGAGGCGATGGCCATCGGTCGCACCTTCGAGGAGAGCATGGTGAAAGCGCTCCGCTCCTCGGAGTACGACCCCGCCGTCGACTTCGCGGCGGTGTCCGACGAACAGCTGGAATCGGAGTACCTCGTCCGGCCGAGCCCGGATCGGCCGTACGCGATGTTCGAGGCGTTCGATCGCGGCTACTCCGTCGAGGACGTCGTCGAGCTCACGGATATCCACCGGTGGTACGTCGAGCGCTTCGCCAACATCGCGAACGCGACCGCGGCGGCGGCGGCGGGCGACTTCACGCCGGCGGCGTCCGTCGGTCGGACGAACGCCGAGATCGCGGCGGTCGCCGGGGGCGGTGGCGTGGACGCGAGCGTGAGCGAGATCGAGGACGCGGTGCCGGACCGCACGTTCAAACAGGTCGACACCTGCGCGGGGGAGTTCGAGGCGTCGACGCCGTACTACTACTCCGCGCGACTCCCCGAGTTCCTCGCGGGTGCCGACACGGCGGGGGCAACGAACGAGGTTCGCGTCGACCGGGACGTCGAGAGCGTCGTGGTCGTCGGCGGCGGCCCGATCCGGATCGGCCAGGGCGTGGAGTTCGACTACTGCGCGGTGCACGCGGTCCGGGCGCTCCGCGAGCTCGGCATCGACGCGCACGTCGTCAACAACAACCCGGAGACGGTCTCCACGGATTACGACACGTCGGACGGGCTCTTCTTCGAGCCCATCTCCGCCGAGGAGATCGCGGACGTGATCGAGACGACCGGCGCGGACGGCGTGATGGTCCAGTTCGGCGGTCAGACCTCGGTCAACGTCGGCGCGCCGCTGGAAGCCGAGATCGAGCGCCGTGGACTCGACTGTTCGATCTTGGGGACGAGCGTCGAGGCGATGGACCTCGCGGAGGACCGCGATCGGTTCAACGTCCTGATGGACGAGATCGGCGTCGCCCAGCCGGAGGGTGGCACGGCGACGAGCCGAGAGGAAGCGCTCGATATGGCCCACCGGATCGGCTATCCCGTCCTCGTTCGTCCCTCCTACGTGCTCGGCGGTCGTGCGATGCGCGTCGTCGAGGACGATGAGGAGCTCGAACGCTACATCGAGGAGGCGGTCCGGGTCGCCCCGGACAAGCCGATCCTCGTCGATCAGTTCCTCTCCGATGCCGTCGAGCTCGACGTGGACGCGGTGGCCGACGGTGAGGACGTCCTGATCGGCGGCGTGATGGAGCACGTCGAGAGCGCGGGCGTCCACTCCGGTGACTCCGCATGTATGATCCCGCCGCGTTCGCTCGACGACGCAACGCTCTCGCGGGTCCGCGAGGTGACGGAGGATATCGCTCGGGCGCTCGACACGCAAGGGTTGTTGAACGTCCAGCTCGCCGTGACCGGCGTCCATGACCCCGACGCGGACGCCGAGGTGTACGTGCTGGAGGCGAACCCGCGGTCCTCGCGGACGGTCCCGTTCGTCTCGAAGGCGACCGGCGTACCGATCGCCAAGCTCGCGGCGAAGGTCATGACGGACGACCTCTCGCTCGCGGACCTCGATGTCGACGAGCGGATCCCCGAACACCGGAGCGTGAAGGAGGTCGTGTTACCGTTCGACCGGCTGCCCGGATCGGACCCCCGCCTCGGCCCGGAGATGAAGTCTACCGGCGAGGTAATGGGAACGGCGCGGTCGTTCGGGAAGGCGTACGACAAGGCGCAGGACTCGACCGGCAAGCCGATTCCTGAGTCCGGGACGGCGGTCGTCGACCTCTCGGCCGAGGAGTTCCCGGATCCCGGGACCGAGGCGGGCGAGGCGCTGGTCGACGGGTTCGCCGAACACTTCGAGCTGTCGACGGCGACCGATCTCATCGAGGCGGCGAAACGCGGCGAGATCGACCTTATCGTCTCGCGCCAGCGCGACCTGCTGGAAGTGGCCGTCGAGGAGGAGATCACCTACTTCTCGACGCACGCCAGCGCGAAGGCGGCGCTCGAGGCGATCGACCACGCCGGCGACGACCTCGACGTGATGGCGGTCTCGGACCGGCCACAGCGCGTGGCCGACTGGGGGAAGTAGCGACCGTTGTCCGGCCGAGAAGCGGCTGCACGGCGCGTCTCGACTCCGTAGCTCACGACATCACGTTGTGGAACCGTTTGGCCCGGAACACAACGTTTAGCCGGGTGCTCGACACACTTCCGAACATGCGATTCTTCGAGCGGCTCGCGGCGCGGATCGACCGGACGGACAGCGTCGTCTCCGTCGGACTCGACCCGGACCCGAGCCGGATCCCCGAGTTCCTTGCGGACGCCGACCTGCCGCGGTGGGCGTTCAACCGCCGGATCATCGACGCGACCCACGAGCACGCTGCCTGCTACAAGCCGAACGCTGCCTTCTATGAGGACCCCGACGGCTGGCGGGCGCTGCGGGAGACCGCGGCGTACGCCGCCGGGAAGGACGTCCCCGTCCTGTTGGACGCCAAGCGAGCCGACATCGGTAACACGACCCGGCAGTACGCCGAGGTCCTCGACTGGGTGGACGCGATCACCGTGAACCCGTACATGGGGCGTGACTCCCTCCAACCGTTCCTCGACCGCGAGGGGAAGGGCGTGTTCGTGCTCTGTCGGACCTCCAACCCCGGTGGAAGCGATCTCCAAGACCTCGAGCTCGGCTCCGGAGAGCCGCTGTACGAGCGGGTCGCGGCGCTCGCGGACGTCTGGAACGCCGACGGCGACGTGGGGGTCGTCGTGGGCGCGACGACGCCCGAGGAGCTGCGTGACGTCCGCGAGATCGTCCCCGAGGTCCCCTTCCTGGTGCCGGGTGTCGGCGCACAGGGCGGGGACGCGGAGGCGGCGGTCGAGCACGGTCTCGCGGCGTATCCGTACGGCGACGCCGACGTGGATGTCGGGTTGGTGAACTCCTCACGCGGGATCGTCTTCGCCGGCGAGGAGTCGTCGCGCCCGGGCGAGGAGGAGACGTACTTCGGTGCCGCCGGCGACGCGGCGAAGCGGCTGAAGCGACGGCTGAACCGCTACCGGTAACCGTCGGTTAGATCGCTACCGGTAACCGTCGGTTAGATCGCTACCGGTAACCGTCGGTTGGATCGCTACCGGCGATGGTCGGTCGAGTTGTCCGGGTCGGTCCCTCCGCCCCCATCGAGGCCGCGGGCGCACGGGGAACAGGCCCCGACGGCGTCGTTCCAGTGCTCGGGACACACCTGTCGGCCGCAGGTCCGGCAGGTGTGGTCGGCACGGGCGGTCTCACACACCTGGCAGATCCCGGTCAGACTCATGACGCGTTCTCGACCCGGGCGGATTATAAGCGTCCGGGCGGAGGGGTTCGTATGCGCCAGTTCGTCGTCGTCGGTCACGACGTTCCGACCGACCCGGACGCGGTCTCGTTGTCGGATCTCCCCGGTGCGGGCCGGCTCGACCTCCTCTGTCGGTGCGTCGCGACCGGCGTCTTCCTCTCACACGGGATCCGCGAGGACGCTCGTGTCCACCTGGTCTGTGCCGACGAAGTGACGGTCACCTTCGACGCCGCCCGGCTCCGCCACCTCCATCCGGACGAGCGGAACGTCGCCGCCCGGATCCGCGACGCGCTCGCCGCGCGCGACGAGGCGATCGGCCACATACCCGCGGACGTCTCCCCTGGCGTGGAGCTGCGGCGAATGGGGCTGTCCGCCACGCTCGACCGACTCGCCGACACGGGGGCGCTCGTTCACCTCCACGAGGACGGGGATCCCCTCGTCGAGGCCGAACCCCCGTCGGATCCGGTGTTCGTCCTCTCGGATCACAACGACTTCACCGACGCGGAGTCGTCGCTGCTCGCCGACGCGGCCGACCGCCGGGTCCGGGTCGGCCCGAAGCGCCTCCACGCCGACCACACCGTCTCAGTCGTCCACAACTGGCTCGACACGGACGGCTACACGTCGTACTGAGCCATGGGTGACGCCGACGACGACCGGGTGACGAGCCGCGAGCCCGGGCGTGACGACCGCTACCGCGTCCCCCTTCGCGGGGTCGACGTGGACCCCGAGACGCGGTGTGCCCACTGGGCGTCGCCGGTCGACGTGGTCGCTCTCCGGTTCGGCTGCTGTGAGACGTACTACCCCTGTGCGTCGTGTCACGACGCCGTGACCGGTCACGAGGCGGAGCCGTGGCCCCGCGACCGGTTCGACGAGCCGGCGGTCCTGTGTGGGGTCTGTCGCGAAACGCTAACCGCTCGGGAGTATCTCGACGGCGACGACGCCTGTCCGCACTGCGGGGCCGCGTTCAACCCCGGCTGTCGTCGACACCGCGATCGGTACTTCGAGTGAGGGCGGGCGGCGCCGTCGGTGGGGACGGTCGCCCCCGTTTTCGGAAGGATTAAAAGACCGAACGGCCTTCCTTCAGATGCGGGCCGGTGGGGTAGCTTGGTATCCTTCGGCCTTCGGGTGGCCGTAACCACGATTCAAATTCGTGCCGGCCCATAGGATACATATACCTTTTCCACCTTTTTCTTACACTTAGCGACGCTCTCGCGCCGGGTCAGGAGGTGGCACAATGAGCGTCGAGAGACGGATCGATATCGATCTCGACGCAGGTGAGAACGCCGCGAGAGCCGTCGTCGAGGAACGCCGCGAACTGGAGATCGGTGACCTGTTCAACGACGCTGGTGAGCTGCGGCTCTGGCAGGGTCGAGCCGGATGGAACGGCTACGTCCGCGAGGTCGTCGACGGCGAGCCGCGGTTCTACGCCGTGAACACACGCTTCGACGAAGACGAATGGATCTCGAAGGTTCGCTGCGGTGAAAAAGCAGTCCGTGACGCGATCCGGAGCCACATCGAGGACAGGCACGCGGGTGGTGTCGGCAACTTCGTGAAGAGGTGTTCGCCGCCATGAGCCACGAAACGGCCGTCGACGAGCAGCGTGAGCAGATCGCGAACCGGCTCGGTGAGCCTGATCGCCTCCAGTTCCCGAGCGGGTGGAAGACCTCGTCGAGCTGGCACCGCGCACAGGTAGCACCGTCACACGTCGGCCCCGTGAACCCTGCCGAGTTCGACGTGCTGCTCGGCTACGTCGACGAGGACGGGCTCGCGAAACACCGCGTGCTGTTCGCGCTCTACGAGGGAGATCTCGTCGCCGAGTGTCACTGTGACGGCCACCGCTTCCGCGACTGGTGCGCACACGTCGCGCTGCTGTGGTGGCGCTGGAGTCGCGACGACCTAGCGGTCACAGACCTCGACACCGGTCGGACGTACACGTCGCCGCCGTGGTGGCTCTCCGTCGACGACGTCGAGGCCGATCGTGTCGACACCGATACCGAGCACCCGGTCGCTGCCGACGGGGGTGTCGACCGATGACCTCTGTTTCGACTGTTTCAGGTGGAACAACTGGAACGTACGAGTCGTACGACTCGGCGACCCCGTCGTACGACACCGATTTCGCCGTTCGAGGCGGTTCTGAGCGCTCTACCGTCGAAAAATCAAAACCGTACGAAGGTACGGGGGGGTGTCGAGAACGATGCCCTCGTGGCGTGCCCGTGCGACGGCGCGCGAACTTTATGCGGCGCGCGCGCCGCCGCGCATTATGCGGCCGTGAGCGTGTCCGCAGGCGTTGGGGGGTGGGGCGATGACGGCCGACATCCAGGTGGAAGAGACGGACGCGTCCACGGGACCGCTGACGTTCGACGACGAGTCGTGGAGCACGACGTACGAGGTGGAAGCCAGCGCGATGTCGATGATGCTCCGCGACCTAGCAGCAGTGGGTAACTGGGCGGTAATAGAGTTCCATCCGATGGCGATCGTGGGGCGTGTGGTCGGTGACTCCCACGTCACGATGGGCCGAACGACGGTGTCTGAGTCACACATTGAATCGAGCGGAGCCTTCTGTCGGGTTGGCGTAAACGTCGGTGCGGTGGAGGAGTTCGCGCCGGCGTACCTAGCAATAGACGACACCGTGGACATCGAGATCGACCGTGAAGAGAGAGCGATGGTAATCAAGGATGGGTTCGAATTTGAAGAGGTGGACCTGTCGCCGGACACGACAGTTACGGTAACTGGATGGCCGGAATGCGAACATGGAACGACGGCTCGGATGAAGGGATGGGAGTTCGCCAGCGCGGTTGAAGGCGCGTGCGGGGCAACGAACCTCGGATTCGAAGTGGAGTCGGATCTAAACGACATCCACGTATCGAGCGTCGACACACCGTGGGAAACGACGGTAGAGGGCGTCGTGGAAAAGACCGCGTTCGACGCGTCACGGTTCGGAGAACTGTTCTGGCCGGAGATCACCGATCGGCTACTGGCCGAAGACGACGTCGAGATGCGGCTTGGAAGCGAGGTGCCGCTGGAAATTGAGATCGGAGATCGGGTCGAGTACGTGGTGTGTCCTCGGATAACGGACGGTAGTGAAGACAACGGAGGTGAGTCGGCGTGAACCGTCTCGACTGGCCCGTGGGCTTCGAGCGGACACCGGAGTCGGAGCGCGAGCCGAACCGGTCGTTTGAGGCGACGCTGGGTCAGACGACGCAGGATCTCGCGACGGAGATGGAGCGGATGGACGTCGACGCGTGGCGCGGCGAGATCGCGAACAGTCACACGAAGTCGAACGGGCTGCCGCTCCACAACGCGAACCCGGAGGATCCGGGGTTCGTGCTGCGGTGGACCGACGGCGACGAGCAGTTCGCGGTGGCGTGCGACGCGTCGCCGCGGCTGCGGGACAACGTCCGGACGGTGTACCGGTGGGTTCACGAGACCCGGATGCGGGGGAATCGACCCGTCAAGACGGGAGACACCGAGTTCGCGGCGGCACGACTTCCACCTGGCGACGGCGACGACGTCGCAGTAGCGAGCAGCTCGGCGACGCCGGCACACGAGGTGCTCGGTGTCCGGAAGGATGCTCCCGAGGACGTGGTGAAAGTGGCAGCACGAGCACAGAAGGCCGACCGTCATCCGGACAACGGCGGGAGTCGCGAAGAGTTCCAAGAGGTAGTCGAAGCCGAGGAGGTGATGCTCGATGAGTGACGCCAAGTCCCGCGTCGCGAAGTCGACGATCCGGGATCGAGAACTGCTCGAGGCACTCGACAAAGCGGAGGAAGAGCACGGGTCGATGGCGGAAGCGGTGCGACACGCGATCGCGACGGCGTACGTCGCGGAAGCGGAGCCCGAGCCCGGGAGCGACGACGCGCTTCCGGTGAAAGCGCGGCAGGGCCACCGGAAACTGATCGAGTGGACGGGGGTCGGCGGCCGGATCGAGTTGGACACGGCGGAGTCGATCCTGGCGAACCACCTGAACGTCCAGAAGGAAGCGGTGCGGAAGGTGGTGATCTACCCGCTGAAACAGGCGGAAGCGATTCGGATCCACCAGGGGATCCACAGCGTCTCGGTCGTGGTCGGGACGCTCGACGGAGATCTCCCCGAAGACACGAGTGCGGCGGCGACATCGTCGAAGGAAGCGGTCGCGGATGGTGGGGAGACGCGCGAGCGACTCGACGAGTTGGCCGCGGCCGGCATGGGGGTGAGCGATGGCGGGGAGTGAGCGGCACTACGTGGTCGAATCGTGGTCGGATATCGACGCGGCGAGCACGCCGAACGGTCGGGACAAACAGCGTGTCGCGGCGCTCCTCGAGGACGGCCAGAACTGTGTCGTGTGGCTCCCGTCGTGGCTGCTGGATGCTGAGGACAAGGACATCGAGACCGTGGAAGCGTCGGAGCACCTGGCAGTCGGCGGTGTCGGCGACTACTCTGAGGACGCATGGTCGTTCTCGCAGTCGCACAGGGACGACTCAGGGGGCTACCTGCCGAAGTCGAGCGTCGTGGTGTTCGAGCGCGGGGATGGAATCACCGAGATCGAGACACCACAGCGCGGATTGACGAGCTTCGGGGGTGAGATCTGATGGCGACGAGTGATCGGACGCCGGCAGAGGCTGCGACGGAGCACCCGACCGTGCTCGACATCGAGGTCGTGGGTGACCGGATGCTGGGATCGGTCGAGAAGGGAGACGTGTCGGTAGTCGTGGAAGCTCCGGCGGGGATCTCCGAGGAGGAGCTCGAAGCGACGCTGGCGGACGTTCCCGAGCGGATCGAGCGGACGGCAGAACTGTTCACTGGGGGTGACACGTGATGCGGGGCGCTCGGTTCGAGACGAAGCCTGGTTCGGGATAGGAGTGCTGGCGGCCCTACGAGGATCGCCCATTGACAGACGTTGAGGAGGAGAACATGTTCGTGAAAGACAAGTTACTAAGAGAGTGATAATTAATATACCTCACTGTATTGTGTTACTACACGTCATGGTTGACGAGAATAGGATCAGTGAATTGTCGGAAAAAGAAGGCCGCCGCCGGTTACAGATTGCGCACCTCCAGATGGAACCGGTACTTGAAGATCGGATCGAAGCCGAGAAGCAAGCGAGCGCGCGTGTAGGTATCGAATGGAAGCAATTCTACGAGGCAAACTGCACCAATTGTGGCCGGCCGTACGAGTCAGAGTTTTTGTCGCCACCAGGGGGAGAAGGTGTCTGTATTCCGTGTTGGCGGAAAGAACAACGATTACCAAAAGTTGGAGAAGATGTGACGAACGAGGAACTGGAAGAACTGAAGAGATAACACTCTCGAAGAGATGCCGTCATAGTATTTGAGAAGTAAGGATTAGGTTGGTGTTCCTAATCAGCTAACTGGAAGTGTTCGGTTAGCCCCAAGGTTATATTCTGTCCAATATATACAAAATCCATGGATTGCGACCATTGTGGTCGTGAAATAGGTCAGTTTGAATATGACTGTAGCCGGTGCGACGGCGTATTTTGTTCCGAACATCGACTACCGGAGTCCCACGATTGTATTGGACTCAAAGTTGAGAAAGCTGAACGTGAACTAAAACGTGAGGGGGGTCAAACAGAACCGTGGTTTGATCGCCATGAAAATCAGCAGGGCAAGAGATCTCGCGAGCTGCCGATCTCGAAGAGTGTACTGATGGCTGTATTGATACTCGTTGTACTCGGGATTGGTATTGCGATTGGAGCTGTGACTCTATGAAACATCCAAACTAACATACTTTAATATGAAGATAGAGTCCAAACTGTCGGCTCGAAAATTGGACCTGAATCTCTCTCGGATTCGATATTCAACGATCGGTGACAGAACAAACTACGACTCAAAACGAAGCCATCAGAGCATCAATAATCTCCCATGGTGGGGGGAGAATCCAGCCCAAAATAAAAAGAATTATTGAAGAGATTCCTGCCCGTCTTTTCCAGGTTTTCACCTCATTCTTGATTTTATCAACATCGGACACGTTTGCGATTGGCTCTCCACCAGCTTTGACACGACCACTGTCACTACCTCCAACTCTCATCGTTCCGCTAACTGACAACTCTCCACCGAGATTCACACTAGATGAACTCATACTTTCTCCCTCGGGTATTTTAACATCTGCACCTCCGGGAACTGTTAGCTCACGATTGGCTTGATCGGAATCGAGATTTGATCCCTCCACATTGGACTGATTCTTTCTACCAGCTACCTCTAGCATTTTGTCTTTTAATATAGAGAGAGCCTCACGGGCAGCAGGCACCTTCATTGCCAAAATGTGAACTGTCTGTGACAAAAGTGTTATCGACGGGAGATCGTGATTAAGAAATAAACTATTGGTCAGTGTTTCCAAAACATCGTTATTTCACTACGGCGACCATCCTTGTACTGTGAGTTCGAAATTCAGGCTCACATCCAGTTTCGCGTTGAAATTCCCAGAAATGAATCACGGCCTTGCCGCACCAACGTTCCCATTCGATTCGGTGAACAGGATGTCGATCTCGAGCCCGTCGTAAGCTAACTTCGGCTTCTTTGCTTGGCTTGACCCGCCGGATTCAAACTCAAGTACACCGATATCCTCGAGTTCTGTGAGATTACTGTGAACCTGCTTGTAGTCCCGATCGACCAGTCCGGCTGCTTCACGGATACTCTCAGGTTCGCGTTCAGAGATCATCTCCAGCAACTCCAAGTTCTTCGGACTAAGGAGTCGGCTGAGTTCTGCGTACGAACTGAAGTTCAGCACTGGCTGAGCGTCGTCGAGATCTTCACCTTCTTGAGCAGCCTTGATACGGCTACGCGTGCGCTGGTCGAGACGACTGCGGTCGCCGACGGTGATCTTGAGCGTGGGCATGGTGTATCCCTCCTGGGGGCGTCCTACTCAGGCCAGTTCCACGAGACCGGGGACATCTCTCCGGCTTCACGCATGAAGCGATCGTAGAGCGTCAGCATTCCCGGAAATTCGATGGCTTCGACATCGTCTCGGGTGTGGCGTTCGTGACCTTTTGTCCGTTCATGAGCGTTGTCGTAGCGGAGGATCGTATCTCCACCAATTTCGCCGAGATGGAGGCCGTAGTCCCATCCACTCGGGTATTTTTCATCTTTGGTCTGTCGGATGGTCACATCGACGACGTAGCCTGCTTCGACATCCCGCCAGTCTTCGATGGTGGTGTAGGACGCCATCCGCTACCCTATGTTGTCTCCTCCATAGGTATAAGCCTATGGGGGTTAGAACATAGCAAGGAATCTGGATTGTCGTACAGAATACGGGGGTTATCTGAACACCTACATTAGAACTAAGTTTAGGCCTAACTATAGGCCTATACAGAGATGGCGAAAACAAGAGTCAGTCAGGGAGCGAACGGGCAGTACAAGGTCACCGTACCGAAGGGGCTCGCCGAGGCGATGGACCTTGACGGAAAGAGGCTCGACTGGAAAGTCAAATCGGGAAGCTCCCTAGAGGTGACAGTCGTCGATGAGTAAAGCACTTGCGTGGATCCGGAAGTCGAAGGGTGACGACGATGACATCGGGCTCGAAGACCAGCGTGAACTAGTCCGAGGTCTCGCGAAGGACGTCGCCGATCAGGTGGAAGTTCTCGATCTCGGGATCCACACTGGCTTCTCGTCGATGACCCGAGATGACCCGGCGGGCCTCCTTGATCAGAACGAGCGCGTTCAAGAATGTGTTGGCGAACTCGAAGCCGGCGAGTATTCGCACCTCGTGGCGTGGGACGATCGCCGGATCTGCCGCGACGAGTACTTCTCCGTGGTTCAGTATGCAGCCACGCAGGGTGACGCCGAGATCGTCTACGTCGGCGATGTCAACGAGGACGATCTCACCTTCGATCTGAAGCGACGCATCGAGCGGGACACCAAAGAAGTGGAAGTTGAGACTACAGTGGGTTTAGCGAGGCTGTGATGCGTGAATTTGACCGATGCGATCGTAGAAACTACCTCAGATCACTCTCCAAGCGGCCATTCTTGTCACACTTCCGATCGTATGGGTG
>LFFM01002365.1_pt1 | contig 12507 bp, 15 predicted proteins | sample 643131 | NCBI WGS metagenome assembly LFFM01 (sample SAMN03777445, study PRJNA286221) | soda lake metagenome | biome: soda lake; feature: Kulunda steppe; material: water; isolation source: sample Tc-Br brine of Tanatar trona crystallizer | place: Russia: Kulunda steppe | collected 2011-07
CCTGTTCCAGCGCCTTCCGTGAGAGCCCGCCGGAGTTCGGATTCCCGTCGTCCATCCGGAAGTAGCCCTTCGTCGCGACGACGGCCTCCTCGCGGTGGCCCGCGAGCGCCTCGCCGAGGATCCGCTCGGACTCGCCCCGTGAGTACATGTTGGCGGTGTCGAAGAAGGTGATCCCCAACTCCAGTGCGCGCTCGACGAGCTGCTTGCCCCCCTCCTCGCCGAGCACCCACTCCCGCCAGTCGGGGTCGCCGAAGCTCATGCAGCCGAGACAGAGCCGGGAGACGGTCATGCCGGTGTTCCCGAGCGTCGTGTACTTCATGGGAGCTACTGACAGGCGACCCTCAAAAAGGTGGTCTCAGCGGGGGAAGCCGCCGGAAAGCCGTCGAGAACGGTGGTCTCGACGGCCCCGCCGTTCTCCCGCCGTCGTCTCCGCCGTCCTCACTCGTTACGGAACGAGGCCGTGTAGACGAGGAACGCGCCGGTGAGCAGCACGAACGAGAGGAAGGTGACGAGCGCGAGCACGTTCGCGACCGGGTCGAGCGGATTCAGGAACTCCTGACCGGTCGCGTCCAGCACCAACACGGCGAGGAGGGCGGCGATCAGGCCGAGCAGCCAGTTCGTAAGCAGGTCGTCCATGTCCGACCACTCTCCCGGCCCGATTAAAAAGCCCGCGGGGAGCCGTCCCGTGAGGATCCCCGGGGCGGCCGTCCGAGGGCCACCGTCTCGCCCACGAACATATGGTCGGGGCGCCCGTAGCCCGACCGTGAGCGACGACGTGACCTGCTGGCTGCTCGGCGACCAGCTCGATCCGACCCGTGACGCACTCGCGGAAGCCGACGACGTCCTCCTGATCGAGGCGCACGACTTCGCGGACCGGAAACCGTATCACGCCCACAAGCTGACGCTCGTCTTCTCGGCGATGCGCCACTTCCGCGACGAGCTCCGCGCCCGTGGGCACGACGTGACGTACGTCGAGGCCGATACCTTCGGTGCCGGTCTCGACGCGTTCCTCGCGGACCGCCCGGATGCGACCCTGCGGCTCATGCGCCCGCCGAGCCACGGCGCGGGCGAACGCCTCCGCGACCTCGTCGCGGCCCGCGGCGGGACGCTCGAACTCGTCGAGAACGAGCTGTTTGTGACGACTCCCGACGACTGGCACGAGTGGACCGGAGAGCACGAGGCCGGTCGGACGTACCGCCAGGAGCACTGGTATCGACGCGTCAGGCGTGAAACCGGGGTGTTGATGGCCGACGGCGAACCGGTCGGCGGCGAGTGGAACTACGACGATCACAATCAGGAGACCCCGCCTGACGACTGGGAGCCGCCACGGCCGCGACGGTTCGATCCCGACGCGCTCACCCGGCGGACGCACGACTGGGTCACGGAGCGGTTCGACACGTGGGGCGAAACCGACCTCGCGGGGTTCGGCTGGCCGGTGACGCGCGAGGCGGCGCTCGTGGCCCTCGCCGACTTCGTCGACCGGCGGCTCCCCGCGTTCGGGCGGTATCAGGACGCGCTCGTCGCGGGTGAACCCTTCCTCGCGCACTCGCTGTGCTCGCCCGCGATCAACCTCGGGCTGCTCCACCCCCGTGAGGTGGTCCGCGCCGTCGAGGAGGCCTACGAGGAGCGGGGCGTCGAGCCCGGCGCGTACGATCCCGCTCGCGACGGCCTCGGTCACGACGGCTCCGGCGTCACGGCGACCCTCGATCGGTTCGCCGACTCGCACGGGAAGGGCAGGACTCGGGGGGACTCGAACGCCGAGAGCGACGATGACGACCTCCCGCCGATCCCGCTCAACGCGGCCGAGGGGTTCATCAGGCAGGTGCTCGGCTGGCGGGAGTTCATGCGACACGTCTACCGCGAGACGATGCCGGAGCTCGCGGCGGCGAATCAGCTGGAACAGCCCCGGGACCTCCCGCCCGCCTACTGGGACGGCGAGACCGACATGACCTGTCTCTCGGAGGCCGTGAACCACGTCCGGGAGCACGGCTACGCTCACCACATCGAGCGGCTGATGGTGCTTTCGAACTTCGCACTTATATACGGCGTCGACCCCGCGGAGCTGAACGAGTGGTTTCATCTCGGCTTCGTCGACGCCTTCCACTGGGTGACGACGCCGAACGTCGTCGCGATGGGGTCGTTCGGAACCGACGTCCTCTCCTCGAAGCCGTACGCCTCCTCGGGCAGCTACGTGAACCGCATGAGCGACTACTGTGGCTCCTGTCCGTACGCCGTCTCCCGGACGACCGGCGAGGGAGCCTGTCCGTTCAACGCCCTCTACTGGGACTTCCTCAAGGAACACGAGGACCTCCTGCGCGGGACGGGCCGGATGGGGCTGATGTACTCGCACGTCGACGGCAAGGACGACGAGGAGTGGGCGGCGATCCGCGAGCGCGCCGCCGCGGTCCGCGAACTGGCGGCGAACGGTGACCTCTGACGATCGACTCGTGTCCGAGCCGTTCGGTCCGGCCGCGTCCCTCGACCGCGCTACTCGTCCGCGGCCAGCGTCCGGACTCGCGGGAGCACCTGCTCGTAGCCGAGCGCGACGACGCCGACGTAGAGGGCGACGAACCCCATGGCGACCGCCCACAGCCCGACGACGACGTCCCCGCCGGTCATGGCGGCGATCCCGAAGCGTTCGAGCGCGAGTCCGGCGACCGACGCGATCCCGGCGCCGAGCAGCAGGACGAGCAGCTCGAACAGCTCGGTGGCGACCCCGAATAGCTTCTCCATACCGGCCGGGAGAGACCGCTACATATGAAGGTTTCGCAGGAGCTACTGCACCGCGCCGCGAAGCGACGCGCGTGAGCGACCCCGCTTCATTTCATCCCGAACGCGCGCATCGTCGAGTCGGCGACGCCCTTCGCGATCAGCGCGAGGCCGGAAAGCAGGATCATCACGCCCGCGCCGACGACCGGGTCGTGGATCGTGAGCAGCGCCACCGCGAGAAACACCACGATGACGCCGAGCATGCCTTCGAGTCCGAGGGTGTCGCGCATGATCGGAGGCTCGGACCGGATCAGTTTAAAAAGGACCGTTTCGGGTCGCTCGACGACCGCTTTCGTGAGCGTCGACGGCGGCGTGGAGGTTCGTGCGTTCATGCCGTGAGCCACCGTGGAGGGCGGTGTTTTTATGCCGTGAGTCACGTATCGCCGCACACGCATGAGCGACGGAGACGGCCGACGTGACCTCCGGATGCCCGAGGACGACGAGGTGTTCGCCGAGGTCGTGGAGATGCTCGGGGCGAATCGGGTCAGGGTCCGCTGTGCGGACGGCAAGGAGCGAACGGCGCGCATCCCCGGCCGGATGCAAAAGCGGATCTGGATCCGCGAGGAGGACATCGTGCTCGTCGATCCGTGGGACTGGCAGGACGAGAAGGCGGACGTCGCCTGGCGCTACGAGAAGAGCGAGGCCGAACAGCTGCGCGAGGAAGGCCACCTGGGGTGATGTCGGCCCCGCGCGTGGCCGCCCGGTGCGACCCGGACGTCGGACGGCACGCCGGGGGCCACACGCCGCGTTCCGCCCGTTCTCACTCGTCGATTCGTTCGGCAACCCCGACGAGCGTCGCGCCCGCGGTGACGGTCGACTCCCGCGCGACCGAGTAGACGATCCCGTCGCGGTCGGCGGTCGCGACCTGTAACGTCTCGAAGGTCGTCGGGTCGTACACCTCGCCCAGCCGGTCGCCTTCCGTGACCTCGTCGCCGATCCGCAGGTCGCTCTCGACGACGAACAGCCCCGAGTCCGTCGCCTTCACGCGGCCGAGATGGTTCCGAGCGACGGTTCCGTCCCACGCCGTCGGGTCGCCCTCGAGCACCCCCACCTCACGAAGCACGCCGAGCATGCCGGCGACGCCCGCCTCCACCGCCTCGTCGACGATCTCGCGGCTGTGTGCTAACTCGGGGGTGATCGTGGGGATCCCCTCGCGGGTGGCGGCGACCCGGAACTTCCCGCCGAAGTCGCGTTCGGCCCACTCGACGTCGGCGTCGTCGCCCGCGGCCTCCGCCAGCAGCAGGTCGGTGTCGAACGCCTCCGCGAGCGCCCGACAGTCGTCGTCCCCGCGCATGTAGACCGTGTGGGTGAGCATCGACGGCGAGCCGGTGTGGAGGTCGACGACCGCGTCCGCCTCGCTCGCGAACGACCAGAGGCGGTCCGCCATCCGTTCGTGCAGCGATCCGTCCGGATCGCCCGGCCAGCATCGGTTCATGTTGCCGTTGACCGAGTCGATGATCTCCGGCGTCGTGTACGACACGTGATCGAAGGTCAACGGATCCGCGACCGGTACCACGACGAGGGTACCGCCGAGGTCGGCCGCGATCCCCGCTCCGTCCTCCTGGTCGCCGACCAACCGACCGTGGAGCCGACGGAGGACCGCCGTCCCGTTCACCTCGCGGCCGTGTTGGGCCGCCTGCGCGTAGACGACCACGTCGTCGTCCGGGACCTCCAGCGTCGGCCCGTCGTCGCCGTCGACGAGCGTGCCGGCGCCGTAGACGTGGACGGTCGTGCGGATCGGGACGCCCGACGGCAGCCGAGCGAGCGTGAGTTCGCGTGCGTCGTGCATGCCACGTCACTCGTGCCGAATCCGATTAAACGTCCGGGACCGAACCGTCCGGGAGCCATCCGTGCGGGAGCTACGTCCGGGAGCCATCCGTTCCGGTCGCTCGGCCGCCGTGACGCGACGCCGCGGCCATCGGCGTTGCCGTGCGGATCACTCCCGTCGGTGGACCCAGAACTCCTCGGCCTCGGTGGTCTCCTTTTTGAAGATCGGTACCTCGTCTTTCAGCCGGTTGATCCCGTCCTCGACCGTCCGGAACGCCTCCTCGCGGTGGCCGGCGAGTACGACGACGAAGACGATGTCCTCGCCCGCCTCGATCACGCCGGTCCGGTGGTGCATCAGCACCTCGAAGACGCCCTCACGGTCGGTCAGCTCCGCGGCGATGGCGTCCATCCGCTCGCGGGCGACGCCCTCGTACGTCTCGAACGCGAGGTGCGTCGTCCGGTCGTCGTCGGGGGCGTCCTTCGCGCGGACCCGACCGGTGAACGTCGCGATGGCGCCGGACCGCTCCGAGCCCGACGACCGTCGGGCGCGCTCGATGAGCTCCTCGACCGTGATCCACGGTTCGGCGCCGTCGAGCGTCGCGACCAGCTCCTCGACGTCGACGTCGTCCGCGGCGGCGGCCGCGACGACCGTGCCGGGAACGTCCTCGGCGTCCCGGTCGTCCCCGAGGAGGACGGTCGGCATCCGGAGCCGGGTGTAGCCGACGGCGACGAGGTAGTCGTGTCCGGGCGCGAGGCGGTCGAGGACCGTGTCGAATCCGTCGGCTGCCCCGGTTCCACTCCAGGTTCCGTCGTCGGAGAGCGTGATCTCCGTGTCGACGGGCCCCGTTTCGCCCGCCGGCGACGTCGTCGCCGCGAGGCCGCCGTCGCTGGAGGGATCCGTCGGATCGGTCGGGTCCGCGTCGACCGGATCGGCGTCGGTCGGAAGGCTGGCCGGAGCGCCGGCGGTCGCGGAATCGGCCGCACGTCCAACGACCGCGACGCGACCGTCGAGCCGCTCCACGAGGCGATCGGCGAGGCGATCGGCACCGGGCCCGAGGATCGAGATGGGTTGCATGTCAAATGGGCGGCCCGCCAGCGGCTTAGGCGTTTCCCGGCCCGCCAGCGACTGAGGCGTTTTCCGGCGCGTTGGCGGCGTGGGCGCATCCCGGCGCGTTGGCGGCGTGGGCGCATCCCGGCACATCGCTGGCGGCGTCGCCGACGCGTTCCGCCGGTTCGTCGCCGCTTGACAATCCTTAAGAGCGCGACCGGGCTACCCGACGGCAATGAGAGTCGTCGTTTCCATCGGTGGGAGCGTACTCGCGCCGGACCTCGATCCGGACCGGGTCGCCGCCCACGCCGAGGCGCTCGAGCGGCTGGTGGCGGACGGCTGTGAGCTGGGCGTCGTCGTCGGCGGGGGCGGCGTCGCACGCGAGTACATCGGAGCCGGCCGGGAGCTCGGCGCCAACGAGATCGAACTCGACCAACTGGGGATCGGCACCACCCGGCTGAACGCCCGGCTGTTGATCGCCGCGCTCGACGGACGGGCGAACCTCTCGCCGGCGACCGATTACGACGAGGCCGCCGCGTCGCTCCGCCGGGACGAGGTGTCGGTGATGGGCGGGCTCGTTCCGGGCCAGACGACGGACGCCGTCGCGGCCGGCTTCGCCGAGGCGGTCGACGCCGACCTGCTCGTCTACGCGACGAGCGCCGACGGAGTATACGACGTCGATCCGAACGTCCACGACGACGCGACCCGATACGACGAGATGACGCCGGCGGAGCTCGTCGACGTCGTCCTGCCGATGAGCCGCGACGCGGGCGCCTCCGCGCCCGTCGATCTGCTGGCCGCGAAGCTCATCGACCGCGCCGGGATCCGGTCGGTCGTCCTCGACGGCACCGACCCGACGGCGGTCGTCGACGCGGTCCTTCGCGGCGGGCACACGGGCACCGACGTGGTCCCCGCGGGGACCGGCGAACCGAGCTACTGGACGGCGGGAGAATGAGCGGGGACGAGCCGACCGACGACGCAGCCGACGCGCCGACGGACGCCGACTCACCGCACATCCTCTCCGAACGCGCCGGCGACGAGCGGACCACAGCGGACGGCGAGGAGCGATTTCACGCCTTCTGGGCGGACGCGGTCGCCGACGAGGTCGAAGCCCGCGATCCTGACGAGCCCATCGTGATCAAGGGCGGCGTCTCCCCTTCGGGCGTCGCGCACCTCGGCAACGTCAACGAGGTCATGCGCGGCTACGTCGTCGCCGAGGTGTTACGCGAACGCGGCCACGAGGTCCGGCAGGTGTTCACCTCCGACGACAAGGACCCGCTTCGCAAGCTGCCCCGGAAGCTGGCGAACGCCGACGGCGAGCTCGTCGGACTCGGCGACGTCGACGCCGGCGCGCTCGGACGCAACCTCGGCAAGCCGTACACTTCCATTCCCGACCCGTTCGGCGAGCGGGAGTCGTACGCGGCCCACTTCGCCGCGCTCCTGCAGGCGGACGCGGAGCGGCTCGGCGTGCCCGTCGAGATGATCTCGAACACCGAGCTGTACGCGGAGGGTGCCTTCGACGACGCGATTCGGACGGTCCTCTCGGATCTCGACGGCGTCCGCGACGTGCTCTCGACGTATCAGGACAAGGTCGACGACGCGTACGTCCCGTTCAACCCGATCTGTGCCGACTGCGGGAAGGTGACGGAGACGGTGACGAGCGTCGACGTCGACGCCGAAACGGTCGAGTACGTCTGTACGGACATGGAGGCGGGCGGCGACGTCATCGAGGGCTGTGGCCACGAGGGAACCGCCACGTTCCGGGAGGGGAAGCTCCCGTGGCGACTGGAGTGGCCGGCCCAGTGGGACGTGCTCGGCGTCGACTTCGAGCCGTTCGGCAAGGACCACGCCGAGGGATCGTGGCCGTCCGGCGTCGACGTCGCACGCAACGTCTTCGGGATCGAGCCGCCGGTTCCGATGGTCTACGAGTGGTTCACGCTGGACGGCGAGGCGCTCTCCTCCTCCGCGGGCAACGTCGTCACCGTGCCCGAGCTGCTCGAGCTGCTGGAGCCCGCGGTCGTCCGGTACTTCTTCGCGCTCCACCCGAAGAAAGCGCGGGACCTCGACGTCGAGCGACTGGACCAGCTCGTCGACCGGTTCGACCGGTTCGAACGCGCCTACTACGGCGAGGTCGACGACGAGGAGCTGACCGCCTTCGCGAGGCGTGCGTATCCCTTCGTCGTCGACGAGCCGCGCGAGGGGACCGTCCGGCTCCCCTACACCTTCGCGGCCGTGCTGGGCATGGTCGACGACGCCGACCTTCGCGAGCAGCTCGCTCGCGACGAAGGGCATATCGACGAGGGAACGCCGGAGTGGGCCGTCGAGGAGGCGCTCGCGCGCGTCGAGAAGGCCCGCAACTGGGCCGAGCGGACCGACAACGAGTACAACTACCGGCTCCAGACGACGCTTCCGGACGTCTCGTTCGACGACGACGTTGCGGCCGCGCTCGAGGACCTCGCGGACTTCGTCGCCGCCGGCCACGACGGCGAGGAGATCCAGGGCGCGATGTACGAGACCGCCCGCGAGCACGACCTCGAGGTCGGCGAGTTCTTCGAGGCGGGCTACCGGCTCTTCTTCGACGAGACGCAGGGGCCCCGGCTCGGCGAGTTCCTCGGCGAGCTTGAACGGGAGTACGTCGTCGCGAGACTTCGTCGCGAGGCGTAGATGACCGAGGACCGTTCGCTCGACGAGTTCGTCGGCGCGGGAGCGGACACGGGCGACTCGAAACCGGCGGAGAATTCGGAATCGGCGGAGGAGGCGCGCGAAGGAGGATCGCTGGCGGCCGACGACGCTCCGACGGAACGGGCCGACGATCCGGCGGGCGAAGTCGTCGTCGACGGGGTGAGCCCGGCGTGGTCGACGGCGACGTGGACCGCCGACGGTGCCGCCTGCGACCGTTGTGGCGAGGTCGTCGAACGTCGCTGGCTGGAAGACGAGTTGGTCGTCTGTGGCGACTGTAAATCGTGGTGATCCCGTGACCGGAACACGATGAAGGTTTAATAGCCGTCCGCATGACAGGTTCTTTACGACCCACTCGAAATCGTTTCAATCGAACAACACTATGAACGATTCATTCAGGGGCCGTCTCGAGCGGTCTCCCTCGGCGGTCGCGGCCGGCTATCTCATTCTCGCGGCGGCCTGGCTGCTCGCGACGGATCTGGCGTTCGCCTCGTTCGTCGGGGGGTCCTCCCCGATGGACGGGCCGCGGCTGTTGCACGCGTCCGCTTTTCTCGCCTTCTCGACGGGATGTGTCTATCTCGTCACGCTCCGATTTCGTCGCCGTACCGAGGCCGTCCGCCGCGATCTGGAGACCTCCGATCAGCAGATACAGGTGTTGAGCCGCGTGTTTCGGCACAACGTCCGAAACGACCTCAACGTCGTCCGTGGCTACACCAACCTGCTCGAAAAGCACGTCGACGACGAGGAGGGACGGCGGTATCTCGAGACGATCCGGGAGACGACCGACGACGTCGTCACGATCAGCGAGAAGCTCCGGGTCGTCGAGGAGGTCTCCCCGCGCACCACGCAGGGATGCGTCGATCTCGTCGACGTCGTTCACGACGCCGTCGAGGAGTTCGACGACGACGACGTGGAGATCACCGTCCTGATGCCCACGGAGGCGTGGATTCGCGCCGACCGGTCCGTGAGCCATCCGATCCATGAGGTCTTCGAGAACGCGATCGCCCACAACGACAAGCCGGTCTGTCGGCTCGACGCGCGGATCGACGTCGACGGCGCGACCACGCGCCTCGAGGTTCGGGACAACGGTCCGGGGCTTCCCGACAGCGAACGCGCGGTGTTACAGGCCGAAGAGGAGACTCCGCTCTCACACGCGAGCAGCATCGGACTCTGGCTCGTGAAGTGGATGTGCGAGCTTCATGGCGGGACGGTCGGGTTCGAGACGTCCGAGGAAGGGGAGGGAACCGTCGTCCGGCTCCGGTTTGACGCCGCCCTCGATCCGTCCGGAACCTCCACGTCCTCGATCGGCTGAGCGGCGACGCGCTTCGTGGAGCAGCCGAAAGGACGGGGGACGGCTCGATTCGGAAACCGCCAGTTCGGTTCGGCGACCGTCAGTCCAGTTCGGTGATCGTGACCGCGTAGACGGCGCCGCAGTTTCCACACTCGACGTGGATGCCGCGGCTGGTCTGTCCGCGCGTGAACTCGGAGATCTCCTCCGAGCACGAACACTCGAACTGCACCTTCATTGGATCATGCTATGGCAAACGGGAATTTAAAAGCCTCGGCTCGGTTTCGATACTTGATAACGGGGGGCCGCCGTCGCAGGCACCCGCCGCCCTCAGTCGCCGTCGACGATGACCTCGACGGGACCGTCGTCGTCGTCGGCCGTCTCGGCCGCGCCGGCAGCCGACCGCTCGCTCTGTTTGCCCTGCCAGTAGAGCCCGGCGGCGACGGCGAGGACGACCCACGACCGCCAGTTCGCGAGGTTGAGGGTGTAGCCGATGCCGAACGGCTTCTGGACCAGCATGCCCTTTTCGGGCTGCCAGTACGACGAGAGCAGCCGGCCGATGCTCGGTCGCTCGAAGTTGTACGGGATGCCGAATATCTCTCCCGACGGCGGTTTGTCTTCCATACTCGTATCTCACCCGCCGGCAATATAAATCGTGGCGCCTGCACCCCGCAACCCGATCGCTCCCGACGCGTCCCGTCGCCGCGCTGACGCGTTCCGCCGCTGCCATCGACGCCCGACGCGTTCGGTCGTCTCACCGATACCGGCCGCGCCCCTCGACGTCACGGAGCCGATCGAGCACGTCGGTCTCACCCGCGCGCCGATAGCCCGCCTCCAACGCAGCGAGGAGGGGGTCCGGATCCGTGGCCGTCGCCCGCACCGACCCCTCCAGCACGTGGAGATCCATCGCGTGGTCCTCCACGTGGCCGGCGTGGTAGCCGAGTCCGAAGTCGATCAGAAACGTCGACGGCGACGTTCCCGTCGGTCCGACCCGGACGTTTCGGATCGTCGGGTCGCCGTGGACGATCCCCGCGCCGTGCAGCCGTGCGAGGTGCTCGCCGACCGTCCGCATCCGGTCGACGGAGAGCGCGTCCGCGAGGTCGCGCTCCCCGACGTACTGCAGCGTCAGCGTCGCGTTCGCGAGGTCGACGTCGCACACGAGCGGGGTCGGAACCCCCGCACGCCGTGCCTCACTCGTCAGCCGCGCCTCGGAGACGGTCCGATCCCGGCGGAGCGTCGCGTCGAGCGTCGAATGCCGGTACGTCTTGGGGACGCGACGTTTGATCACGCGTTCGTCTCCCCCGGCCGGATCCGTCTCGACGCTCACGACGGCCTCCGCGCCGCGATGGCGTTCGTCGTCCGCGGGCTCGCTCGCGGTCCCGCTCGCGGCCCGCCAGCCGGCGGAGGGGTCGTTCTCCCGCCAGGTCACCGGCACCGCGTCGGGACGGAAGTTCGGGTCGACCGACGAGTCGGGGATCGCGACGGTGTCGCCCGCGCGGGCCATCTTCGCGCCCAACACGGCGATCATCCCCGCGTTGTCGCGGAGGTATCGTGGGTCGGGCGCGTAAAACCGCGCCCCGCGCTCGGCACACATCGTTTCGAGCATCTCCCGGAGCCGGGCGTTCTGTCCGACGCCGCCGCCGAGGACGAGCTCGTCGGCCCCCGTGAGCGAGAGCGCGCGCTCCGAGACCTCGGCGAGCATCGCGAAGACGTGCTCTTGAAGCGCGTGACAGATATCGGGGACGGGAATCCCGTCGTCGTAGGCGTCGTTGGCCGCGGAGCTGATCCCCGAAAACGAGAAGTCCATCCCCTTGACGACGTACGGCAGCTCCAGAAGGTCGTCGCCGTCGGCCTCCTCCGCTGCCGTCTCCACCTTCGGCCCGCCGGGATGGCTCCAGCCGACGTGACGCGTGAACTTGTCGATGGCGTTGCCGACCCCGGCGTCCATCGTCTCGCCGAGCACGCGATACCGGCCGTCGTGGTAGCCGAGCAGGTGGGCGTTCGCACCCGAGGCGTTCAGACAGACCGGGTTCTCGAAGCCCGACTCGTGGCGTCCGATCTCGAGATGTGCGACCATGTGGTTGACGCCGACGAGCGGGACCTCGAGCGTCCCGGCGAGCGCCCGCGCCGCGGTGCCGACCGTCCGCAGACAGGGGCCCAGCCCCGGCCCACGGGAGAAAGCGACGGCGTCGATCGCGTCGGGACCGTGGCGATCCGCCGCGATCCCGAGGATACGGTCGATGACCTCGGGGATCGCCTCGGTCATGTGTTCGGCCGCCTCGCGCGGATGAATGCCGCCGCTCTCCGGTTCGTACGGATCGGACTCGATGACGACGTCGGCGGTTCCGGCGTCGTAGAGGGCGGCGCTCGCACACCACGCCGTCCCCTCGATGCCCAGAACCCGCATTCAGAAGGGGTCGTTCAGGCTTCCTCGGCCGCCGCGTCCTCGTCCGCGCCGATCTTGTTCCGTTCGAGCATGTACTCCTGTTCGACCTCGAGTGCGTCCTCGGCGGAGTCGTAGACCTTCGCGTAGCCGATCGTCTTGCGCATGCCGAACTTCGTCTCCAGCTCGTGGATGACGACCTCGTCCGAGGACTTGTCGAGCTTCGCCGCGAGGGAGTCACGAACCGAGAGCCGGGAGGGCGTCGCGTCCTCGTGGGTGGTCTCGAAACGAACGTCCGTCCGGTGCAACATGGGGTTCTCCTCCTCGGAGATGATGTCGACGTCCATAGTCAGTTACGGGTATATCCCCGCGAACGCTGTAAAAGGATTTCGAAGCGACCCCTCCGGGCCGCCATCGTGAGGACGTCCCCGGGTCCGGACGGGAGGGTCCGGCCGGCTCCGAGCGGGAGAGTTCGGCCGGCTCCGGACGCGAGTGCCGAAGCTCCGTCCCCGTGTGTCGGCCGTACGTCGGACCTCACGGCCTGCATCGGGCTCTCGGCCATGCATCGGGCTC
>LFFM01002366.1_pt1 | contig 12502 bp, 13 predicted proteins | sample 643131 | NCBI WGS metagenome assembly LFFM01 (sample SAMN03777445, study PRJNA286221) | soda lake metagenome | biome: soda lake; feature: Kulunda steppe; material: water; isolation source: sample Tc-Br brine of Tanatar trona crystallizer | place: Russia: Kulunda steppe | collected 2011-07
CTTCTTTCGCACACGGACCAGTCAGCACGACGTGCTCTGAGGCACGGAATACAGGTCGGTCTCTTGCGCCCCATGTCTTGTTTCACGCTCTCATGGAGTAGCAGCGTTTCCATCGAGTCAGCACGGCGTTCGTATCAGACCTGAAGAATCTCAATAGAGCCAATCTGTGGGTGACGGACCGCAGGTATCGTCCAGCGTTTAGATCGACCGCGTGTGGGCCACGGTCGCCACGTCGTCCTCGCGGATCGAAACGCGGAGCTCCGTCGCCGCCTCCGGCGAGAGCCGGTCAAGCAGCCGGTCCGCGAAGACGGCCGCGAGCCGCTCGGCGCTCGGGTTCTTGTCCTCGAAGGCCGGCAGGTCGTTCAGCGTCCCGTCGCGAAGCCCGTCGACGATCGCTTCCACCGACTCGATGACGGCGTCGATGTCGACGAGGTAGCCGTACTCGGCGAGTTCGGGGCCGCGGAAGGTCGCCTCGGCGGTGAAGTGATGCGAGTGCAACGTTGCCTCCGCGGGATCGGGGTTCGGCACGGTCAGGTAGTGTTGTGCGACGAACGTCCGCGAGACCGAGACCTCGTACATGTCATCGCGTAGGAGTCGGTGTACCTAAAAGGCGTGCCGTGACGGCGCATCCGTCGTCCGAGAAAGGAGTTCACTGCGGGTCCGTCCCGACGTCGAGCCGCCCGGAGACCACGAGCCAGTCGCGGCCGAAGCTCGCGACGAACGGGATCAACACGACGACCGAAAGCGCCCACGAGACCGACGGGCCGGGCACCGGAAGCAACACGAGCCACGTCGCGATCATCGTCGCCGCGCCGACCGCCCGCCGACGCTCGCTCGGATCCATCTCGTATACCGGCAGTTGCCGGCGCCGACGCACCGTGATTCCCGCGACGAAGGCGTAGCGAGCGACGCCGACGAGCAGGAACGCGACCGCCGCGCCGCCGAAGCTGACGGCGAGCAGGGTGCCGACGAGCACCGTGATCGAGTCGATCTCGACGTCGAGTCGGCCACCGACGGTCGAGACCGTGTCGGTCGCGCGTGCGACGGCGCCGTCGACGGCGTCGAACCCGGCCGCGAGCCCGAAGAGGGCGGCGGGAACCCATAGGGTCAGCCCGTCCGTCGGCGCGGCGAACAGGAACCCCGCGAGGACGACGGTCGCGGCTCCGCGTGCGAGCGTGATCCACGTCGCGCCGGAGATGGGCTCCGGCCCTGCCTCGCGGCGGGCGGCCTCCAAACAGCGGCGGATGACCGCGGAGATGGCCGCCAGGCCGACCGCCACTCCGGCGACGAACCTGACCGTGGCGACGTCGTCGGACCCGTGGGTGAGAAGCGCCGCGCCGACGAGCGCGAGTAGCCCGGTCACGCCGGCCGTCAGCAGCCACTGGCGGGTTGGATCGATGCCGGTACCGGCCGCGTGTTCGGTCACGATTCGCGAGCGTACAGCACGATCAGCGCGACGACGAGCACGACCTGTGCGACCTTATCGACGGCGTCGGCCACGCCCAGGTCGGCGAGCCCCGCGGGGCGGTTCACCTGATACCATCCGACGATCTGAACGCCGGTAAAGGGGACGCCGGCGAGATAAAGCAGGCGGCGACGGAAGTCGATCAGGACGAGCACGACGGCGCCGACGAATCCGCCCGCGGCGAGCACGAACAGGACGCCCATCCAGTGTGGCAGAAAGCCCACGCCCAACACGAGGTGGACTGCGGCGCTGACGAGCGCGGCGACGATGGCGATCCAGTGAAGCGACGTCAGGGAAGCGGTCTCCAGACGATCAGCGGGGGTGCTCATGCGTTATCAATCATCACGGGCCGGATCCATTTATAATCTCGAGCCGACGCCGCGGGAGGGTCGTCGATCGTCTCGGGGAGATGTCACGGGAGGGTCGTCGATCCCCCAGGCGGACGGTCCACCGCGGAAGGCGCGGAATTCAGTAGGTCAACACCACCTGAAGCGCCTCCTCCGGCCGACGGTCGAGCAGATCGTAGGCCTCGGCCGCCTTCGCGAAGGGAACCCGGTGGGTTATCAGTTCGTCCGCGTCGGTCTCCCCGAGCCGATCGAGCGCGACCGCGAGTCGACGCTCAGTATCCCATCGGCCACGGAGCGCCGGGTCGATCGTGCTCACCTGGCTGGATTCGATCGCGATCCGATCCCGATGAAACCGGCCCCCGAGGTTCAACGGGGAACGTTTGGTCCCATACCACGATCCGACGACGACGCGTCCGTCGTAGCCGACCGCGTCGAGCGCGTCATCGAGCACCTCCGGTCGCCCCGACAGCTCGACGGCGACGTCGACGTCGTCGACGTGGTCCTCGAGACCGTCGGGATGAAGCGTCTCGTCCGCGCCGAACTCGCGGGCGACCCCCCGTCTGCGCGCGATCGGGTCGACGACCGTGAGCCGGTCGAGGGGGAAGCCCGCGAGCAGTCGCGTCGTACAGAGCCCGATGACCCCGGCGCCGAAGACGACGGCCTCCTCGCCGATACGCGGCGCGACGTCGAGCGTGAGGTTCGTCGCCGTCTCGAACGAGGGGAGCAGCGCCGCCGTCTCCGCGCCCATCTCCGGGGGAATCTCGACGAGCCGCGCCGGCTCCTCGGTGAAGCGGGTCTGATGGGGCGCAAACGAGAAGACGGTCCGTCCGAGCCAGTCGTCGTCGACGCGATCCCCGACGGCCGTCACCTCGCCGGCGGCGGCGTAGCCGTACCGGACCGGATACGAGAAGTCGCCGTTGAGCGTCTCGATCGTCTCGTCGAGCCGAGCGTTCGAGGGGGCCTGATCGCGATAGACGAGCAGCTCCGTCCCCGCGCTGATCGCGGAGGCGGCGGTCTCGACGGCGACCTCCTCGGGCCCCGGCGGGCCGACCTCGACCGATCGAGGTTCCACCGAACGGGGAGCGGTGAAGTACAGCGCGGACCCTACCATATCCGTAGCACGGACCGGATCGGTTTAAATGACCGCACGCCGGCGACCACGGAGGGATCCACGACGACGGCCACGGACCGGATCGGCCGGCGCGCGGGAAGGGCGGCGACCCCGTCAAGCGAGCCCGGTACCGGCGGGGTTTTCACTCGCCGACTCCCAGTGCGGGCATGGAGCTGTTCGCCGTGCCGGACCTCCCGGAGATCCGGGAAGGGGACGACCTGGCGGCGCTGGTACGCGACCGCATCGATCTTCGCGGGGACGACGTCATCTGCGTCGCCAGCACCGTCGTCTCGAAGGCCGAGGGTCGCGTGTTCGACCTCGCGGACTTCCCGCCGAGTCCACGCGCGAACGAGCTCGCCGACCGCCTGACGGAGCTAACCGGAGATGAGAAGGATCCGCGGTTCGCCCAGGCGGTCATCGAGGAGTCGACGGAGCTGATCATGGAGGCGCCGTTTCTGCTGACCGCCACCCGGTTCGGTCACGTGAGCGTCAACGCCGGCATCGACCGGTCGAACGTGCCCGACGGCGACCTCCTGTTGCTCCCGAAGCGACCGACGGAGAGCGCGGAACGGCTTCGTGAGGGGCTGCCGGTCGACCGCGTGGTCGTCACCGACACCTGCGGTCGACCCTTCAGACACGGCCAGCGGGGCGTCGCGATCGGCTGGGCCGGGATGCCCGCGAGCCGCGACTGGCGCGGCGAGCGCGACCGCGACGGCCGCGAACTCGGCGTCACCGTCCAGAACGTGATCGACGAGCTGGCGAGCGCGGCCAACCTCGTCGCCGGCGAGGGCGACGACGGCACGCCGGTCGTCGTCGTCCGCGACTGGGCGTTCGGCGACCACGCGGGCTCCGACGCCCACTTCCGCGAGGTCGAGGGCGACTTCGTCCGACAGGCGCTCCGCGAATGGCGGTACGAGGACTGATCGAACGACAAACGCGACAACCACCATGCTCGGAATCGAACTCACCCCCGAACACGACTTGGATCGCCTCGTCGACCTCGGCATCCGCGCCGAGGCGGCCGGCTACGACGCCGTCTACTCGACGTGTCACTACAACAACCGCGACCCGTGGGCGTTCCTCTCGCGGCTCGCGGTCGCGACCGACGACGTCCGGATCGGTCCGGGCGTCGCGAACCCCTACGAGACCCACCCCGTCACGCTCGCCTCGCGGGTCGCCACCCTCGACGAGGCCTCGGACGGGCGTGCCGTCTTCGGACTCGGTCCCGGTGACCCCTCGACGCTGTCGAACCTCGGGCTGGCCGAGGAGCGCGGGCTTCGCTCCGTGCTTGAGGCGTTCAAGACGGCCCAGCGGCTCTGGGCCGGCGAGCGTGTCGACCACGACGGCACCTTCGAGGCGACCGACGCGGGGCTCAACTACGAGCCGCCGCAGGGCGCGGGGATTCCGGTCCACGTCGGCGGCGAGGGCCCTCACATGTGCCGGATGGCCGCGAAACACGCGGACGGCCTCCTGTACAACGGCTCCCACCCGGACGACCTCGCGTGGGCCCGCGAACAGGTCGACGACGGCCTCGAGGACCGACCCGACGAGCGCGGCGCGTTCGACCTGATCGCCTACGCCGCCGTCAGCATCGACGAGGACGGCGAGGCCGCCCGCGAGGCCGCGCGCCCGCCGGTGGCGTTCATCACCGCCGGAGCGGCCCCGCCCGTTCTGAAACGCCACGGGATCGACCCCGATGCCGCGTCGGCGATCGGCGAGCACGTCTCGGCCGGCGAGTTCTCCGCCGCGTTCGAGCGCGTGACGCCCGGGATGATCGATGCCTTCTGCATGGCCGGGTCGCCCGAGACGGTCCGTGAACGCGCGGCGGCGGTCGCCGAACACGCCGACGGTCTCGTCGTCGGCTCCCCGCTCGGGCCCGATCTCGAGGCGAGCGTCGACCTCGCCGCCGAGGCGGTCGACGGGCTGTTTTAGCAACCGGACCTCCCGCCGCCCCCGCCCCGGAGCCGAGGATTGAAATCCGTTCCCGACCCAGCCACTGACATGTACGCCGTCGTCGGCTGCACCGACTGTGCGAACATGTGGCTCCTCCGGGACCCCCGTGCCAGCGAGACCGCGCAGTGTTCCCGCTGCGGACGGACCCATCGCACGGCGAAGCTGAAACGCTTCTTCGAGTCGGAGGATCGCGAGGCGGCCCGGGAGGCACGCGCGGCGCTGCTCGCGAAGAAGCACGGGGACAGCGAGGCGTTCGCCGAGATCGACCACGTCGCGGAGCTCGAACGCGCGATCGAGGACGCGGGCGTCGACGACCGCGAGTACCTCGAGGGATCCGGACTCGACGCCGACGCCGTCTTCGAGGCCGGCGCCGGAGCGACGGGCGGCGGCTCCGCGTCGCGCTCGCGCGACGAGGTCGTTCTCGACGGTGTTCGGGAGGCCGAGAAGCCGACCGAGGAGGGAATCGTCGCGTACGCGACCGACCACGGGGTCCCGGCCGACGCCGCCCGTGACCTCCTCGAACGCCTGACGCGACGGGGTGAGCTCTCCGAGACCGGCGGACGATATCGCGTGCTCTGACGAGCCCGGCGACCTGCCCCGCGGGCCGGGACGACGACCGTCGAAGACACAGAGAGCCGTTTGTCCCTCCCGAAAGCACTTACTTCGAGCACGGTTCGGGACGACCATGGACTCCAGAACCGTCCTCCTCGCCGTCGCCGCGGTCCTCGCCGTGGTCGGCGTGGTGGGCGTCGCCGCCGTGCCGGGAGCGCTCGACGACCCGCGTGGCGACGCCGATCGCGACTTCCCGAGCCACCTCGACGTGGCCGACGTGGTCGTCGAGCCCGGCGAGATCGGTGGAGCCACCGCGGAGCTCGACGTACACCTCGACCTCGAACATCGCGGCGACGTCGCCGAGAACGTCACCGTCCGCCATCGCGCCATCGACGCGGACTCCGGCCTGCTGGCCGACGAGACGACGGTGACGGTCGGCGACGTCGGCACCGAGGCGACGAGCCGGGAGGACCTGGAACGAAGCAGCGAGCAGCCGATCGTCGGAACGCTCGACGTCGAACGGGCGGGCGGCTACCGACTCGAGACGGTCGTCTACGAGGACGGCACGCGTCGGGCCACCCACTCGACTCGCGTTTCCGGCGTCTCGGCGCTGACGCCGGCGTACGCCGACTCCAACGTCGGCTTCGCGGACGGCGATATCTGGCCGACCGTGGCCGTCTCGGTGCGTGACGCCGACGACGGGACGGCGACGCTGGAGACGTCGGCCGCGGTCACCAACGGCGGCGACGAGCGCTCGGAGGACCTCGAACTCCGCGTCCTGGTTCGGCAGGCGGAGTCGAACGTCGTCGCCGACGACGCGACGGTGACGGTCGGGGAGATCCGCCCGGGTCGAACGGAGACCGTGGACGCGACCGTCGAGGTCCCCGACGGATACAACTACTACGTCGACGTCGCCCTCTGGGACGACGACGTGCTGATCGACGAAACCCAAAGCGTCGCGAACCTGGACCCGCAGGAGACCATCGACGCGAACGAGACGGTCGAATCCGTCGAGTTCGCGGTGGAGGACTTCACCGAGGAGGCCGCCGAGGACGACGCGCCGCGGCCGGAACCCGAGCCCGAGGAGGACGAGACCGCGGACGATGCGCCCGGCTTCGGCGTCGCCGGCGCCGTGCTCGCGATCCTCGTCGCGATCCTCCACGCGCGGAGGCGGCGATGACCGACCCGGCCGACGAGCGGACGCACACACCGTGCGACCGTGCCGACGACCGACCCGACGAAAGACCACGAACGACGACGCACGACCGATCGATGAACGATCCCACCACGATGGACGACTCGACGAAGCACGGAACGACGAACGACCCTGCCGAAGCCCCGGGAACCGACGACCGAACCACGGACGACGGCGCGTGGTTCAATCGCCTCTCCGCGGCGGACCTCCGCGGCCTGCTCGACCGGATCGCGCTCGCCGCGCTCGTGTTGGTGGTACTGATCGCCGGCTGGAACGCCTACGGATACGTCGGCACGGCGATACGGACGTGGCTCGATCCCGCGTACCAGCCGGTCGCGCTTGCCGCGTTCAATCTCGCGGTCCTGCTCGTCGCGATGGCCGGCGTGATCCACCAGCTTCGGCGACTTCGCGGGAACGAGGATCGGACCGCGGGTTCCGCCGACGGGCCCGGGTCCGCCGAATACGCGGAGTAGGCGTTACTCCTCGGGGAGATCGTCGGTGCTGCTGGGGATACGTTCGACCTGCCCGGCGAGCGTGGCCGCGTCGCCCGCGACGGTCGAGGCGTCGACGCCCGCCTCCTCGGCGACGAGCTGGACGTGCGCCGCCAGCAGCGCGAGCGCGCGCAGCCCCTGGTTTTGCGGATCGTCACCCGTACGCTGGGCGAACGTCGTATCGACCTCGCCGTCGCGAACGACCCCGACGTGGAGCGCGTCGACGTCGTCGCCCTCGAGCAGCTCCCGCGCCTGGGCCAGCTCCGCGTCGAATCCGCTCGCGTCCGTCTCCGTCTCGTCGGTGCTCATGGCTACGCGTTGGGGCGGCGGGCGAAAAAGGACGGCGTTTCCTCGGGCGTCGACCGGAGGGTGGGACGAGGACGGGAGGAAGTCACCGACCGGAGGGTGGGATGAGGACGGGAGGAAGTCATCGACCGGAGGGTGGGATGAGGACGGGAACCGCCGAGCGTCGTCACTCGGGACGGGGTCGCGCGACGAACAGCGCCTCCTCCAGCGTGAAGGGGTCGTACGTCGACTGGTGACAGACGCAGTAGGCGCCGTCCTCGGCGCTATATCGGGCGGACTCCTCGAGCTCCTTGTAGCCCGGAATACAACAGAAGTGGGTACAGACGTTGAGGTAGGCCATGAAGCCCTGGTCGGTGGAGGCGGCGATCCACTCGTCCTCCTCGGCTGCCTCCTCGACCTGCGTGGAGCGGATGACGACGGCGTTCAGGCTGGTGTCCGCGTCCTCCGAACGCCACGTGGTCGCCGCGGGCTTGCCGACGCCGTCGTTGCCGACGTTGTTACCCCACGTGTCGTAGTCGTCGAAGTCGTCGATGTGGATCCGGTCGCCGCCGTCGTATACCTCGTCCTGCCAGTCGTACGTGCCGGGGGCGGCTCGGAAGATGTTGTCCGATTCGAAGTTCGGGCGGACGTTCTCCTGGGACTCGATCCCGCAGTACTGGAACCACGCGCCGCCGTAGGTTCGACCGCCGAGCTCCTCCTGGGCCACCTCGACCTCCATGCCCTCCTCCTCGATCGTGGTGACCTCGGGCCAGATACCCTCGATGAATCCGTCGTCGTCCACTCGCACGGGGATCTGCGGGAGCCCGCGCGGGGCCGGTCCGCCGGTGTGTTCGATGGTCATCGCGACGGTCTGGCCGCCGCCCACGCCGCCGGCGGTCGTCAGGGAGTTCACCGTCGCCGAGCCGGCCGCGCCCACGCCGGCGAGGGCTGCGCCGCCGACGACGCCCTTCACGAACCGTCGTCGCCCCGATTCGGCGGGATATTTGTCGGACTCGCTCATACACCGGCTCGGGGCGGGCCGGTAAAAAGGGTGACGAAGCCTCCGGTGTGGCGTCAACTGCCTCGGGGTCAAGTGGTTCGAGACGCAAAGCGTCTCGTCATCACGGAAATCGAGGATCCCCGTACGATCCCGAGGTGTCCACCTCGCTTCCTGATGAACCAGTCGACCGAACCGCCGAACGAGCCGGCCGGACGTTCATGAAAATTAACTCATTCACGGGGCAAAAACATCCGTGAGACGGCGGATTTAACCCGGACGCTCCGCGTGGGTATGGTATGGCGTTGCACAACCGGAACGTACGGACCGACGTCCGCGAGCTCGGAGCGTTGCTCGGGGACGTGCTCTCGGCACAGACCTCCACCGAGGCGTTCGAGACCGTCGAAACCCTTCGAAACGCGTCGATCGACTACCGGAAAGGGGGTGCATCGGACCGGACCGAACTCCGTGGGGCGGTCGACGATCTCTCGCCGGCGAGGGAGGGGATCGTGGCCAGGGCGTTCACCACCTACTTCGAGCTGATCAACCTCGCCGAGGAACGCGAGCGCGTCAGGGCCGTTCGGAGTGCGGACGCGGACGGATCGCTACACGATTCCTTCGAGAACACGCTCGCCGAGCTCTCCGAGGCGGGCGTCACCGACGAGGAGTTCCGCCAGCTGCTCGATGACGTCCTCATCGAGCCGACGTTCACCGCCCATCCGACGGAGGCGCGCCGGGCGACGGTCAAAGCGAAGCTGCGCTCCATCGCCGATCGGCTCGAGGAGCTCGACGAGCGAAACCTCACGGACCGGGAGCGGAACGCGCACTGGCGGGACGTCACGGCCGAGGTGACGAGCCTGTGGGGAACCCGGCAGGTCCGCCAGCGACGCCCCGAACCGGAGGACGAGGCACGAAACGTCGGCTGGTACCTCGAGAACATCCTCTTTGACGTCGTCGGCGAGGCCTACGAGGAGTTCGAGGAGACGATCTCCGAGACCTACGACGACGTCGATTGCCCGAAGCTCTTCGAGTTCCGCTCGTGGGCCGGCTCCGACCGCGACGGCAACCCCTTCGTCACCCCGGAGGTCACCGACGAGACCCTCGAACGACAGCGGGCGGTCGCCTTGGAGAAGTATCGCGACCGTCTGAAGCGTCTCTCGGCCGTGTTGAGCCAGGACGGCGAGCGCTACGCCGTCGACGAGGCGTTCGTCGAGTCGCTCGCGGAGGACGCGGAGCGATTCCCGGCGGTGGGCGACCAGGCGCGGGAGCGATACCCGGACGAGCCGTACCGGCAGAAGCTCAAGCTGATGCGCGAGCGACTCGACCGCGTCGACGACGTCCGGCCCGGCGGCTACCCCGACGGCGACGCGTTCCTCGAGGATCTGGAGGTCATCGCGAACTCGCTTTCGGCCGACAGAAACGACGCCGTCCGGGAGTCGTTCATCGATCCGCTGCGTCGACAGGTCGACACCTTCGGGTTCATGCTCGCCTCGCTCGACCTCCGGGACCACCGCGAGAACCACACGGAGGCGATCGCCGAGGCGCTCGCCGTCGAGGGCGTCGACTACGAGGCCATGGACGAGGACGAACGCGTCACGTTTCTCACCGAAGCCATCCTGCAGGACGATCCCGTGATCGACGTCGAGAACCCCGGCGACGTCTCCGACATCACCGCCCGGATACTCCGTCGGTTCCGGGAGTTTGCAGAGTGGCAGGCTGAGTACGGCGTGCAGGCGATCGACACCTACTGCATCTCGATGACCGAGGAGCCGAGCCACGTCCTCGAGGTGCTCTTTTTGGCCGACCTCGTCGGCGTCGTGAGCCTCCCTGAACACTCGGGAGTGGACATCGTTCCCCTGTTGGAGACCGAATCGGCGCTCAACGGCGCCGACCGCATCCTCGGAACGCTCTTCGAAAACGAGGCGTACGCCGCCGCTCTCGAGGCCCGTGACGACGTCCAGGAGGTGTTGTTGGGCTACTCCGACTCCAACAAGGAGAACGGCTTCCTCGCCGCCAACTGGTACCTCTACGAGAACCAGCGCAAGATCGCACAGTTCTGTCGCGAACAGGACGTCACCCTGCGGCTCTTCCACGGCCGCGGCGGCTCCATCTCGCGGGGAGGCGGCCCGATGAACGAGGCGCTGTTGGCGCTGCCGAACGAGACCGTCACCGGTCAGGTGAAGTTCACGGAGCAGGGCGAAGCCATCGCCGAGAAGTACGCCAACCCGCGGATCGCCGAGCGCGAGCTCGAACAGATGCTCGACGCACAGATCCGCGCCCGCCACGAGGCGAACGAGGAGCCGACGGAGGCCGTCCCCGACGAGTGGGTCGAGGCCATGAAGACGATGGCGCCGGCCGCACGCGACACCTACCGTGACTTACTGGAGGCGGACGGGTTCGTCTCCTACTTCGAGCAGGCGACGCCGATCACGGTCGTCGAGGACCTCAACCTCGGGTCGCGTCCGGCCTCCCGGTCCGACGAGCGGAAGGTCGAGGACCTCCGGGCGATCCCATGGGTGTTCTCGTGGACGCAGACGCGGCTCATCCTCCCCGGCTGGTACTCGCTTGCCTCCGGGATGGACGCGTACCTCGAGGAGGTCGGAGAGGAGGAGGGATTGGAGGTTCTCCGAGCGATGTACGACGAGTGGCCGTTCTTCCGAACGACGCTCGACAACGCGGCGCTCGCGCTTGCCCGCACGGAGCCGGAGATCGCCGCGGAGTACGCCGACCTGGCCGACGACGAGCTGCGCGAGCGATTCTTCCCCCGACTGGTCGACGAGTACGAGCGGGCCCGTGAGCTGACGCTCGCGATCAACGGCCGCGAGGAACTCGTCGAGCGCGAGTGGCTCGCCGAGAGCCTCGACCGTCGAAACCCCTACGTCGACCCGCTCAACCTCCTGCAGGCGCACCTGCTCGGGCGAACCCATCGAACCGAGGAGGAGGAGCGCACCCTCCGGCTCACGGTCAACGGGATCGCGGCCGGAATGAAAAACACCGGATAAATTCCCAGTTTGCTTCATCCCACCCGTAAACGGGTGGGCTTTCGCCTCGCTACCGCTGTAAGGCGGGCGACCTCGCCCGCCGGCGGCTCCGACGGCCGACGTCGTTAGGGATCCAGCGTGTCCCGCGTGCCGGCGCGTCCGGGGGACGCTTTTCCCTCGGTTCGGCCGCCGAGCGTCTCGAAATCGAAGTTCTCGAACCCCTCTGGAACCTGCCCCTCGACCGCGTAGACGTACAGCGCGGTCTTCGCGATCCCCCAGATCGTCTGGCTCAAGAGGTAGGTGACGACGACGACGCCGAGCAGCAGCAGGATCGTGAGCAGGATTCCCGGGCCGGGGAAAACCGCGGCGACGGGAACGGAGACGGCGAGCGCGCCGAGCGCGAGCACGATGCCGACGAGCGCGACGATCAGCGTGATCCCGAATCCCGCACCGATCGTCTCGCCCCACGTGTCGCGGAACGCGCTCGCGCTCTTTGAGAACATCGACGTGACCGACACCTCCTCGAAGACGATGACGGGGACGATAAAGAAGGTCATCACCGCCCAACCGAGCGCGAACAGCGATCCGAGCATCCGGGCGATCCCGCGGTCGGAATCCTCGATCGACTTCAATACGACGCTCACGGTCGCGGAGATGATCGCCCAGACGACGATGGGGCCGAGCCGATCGCTTACGGCCTTCATCGAGTCGACGACGTCGGGGTCACGGCCGTGAAACGCCTCGTTGGCGGCGTGGACGAGCGCACAGGCGAAGTAGGTGCTCGCGAACGTCGTCAGGAAGTAGAGGACGAACAGGACGAGGAACTCGAGGCCGCTGCCGAAGAGGTTCGCGATCCACAGGGGAACGAGGAACGCGACGAGAAAGACGGCGCTCGAGATGCCCGCAAGCAGCGGGAAGATCACCAACGTCGGATGGTCTCGGAGCACGCTGAAGCTGTCTTTCGTGAGGGTCCACCCGGTCCGAAGCCGGTCGAAAAAGCCGATGCCGCCGCCGGTGCCCATTCGTGTTGCCATGGAGGGCGGCTACGCCGGACGTGAACATAAATTCACGAGTGGACCGTTTCCGGCCGGGTGCGGACGAGGACGTTCGATGCCCGTCACGATC
>LFFM01002367.1_pt1 | contig 12500 bp, 15 predicted proteins | sample 643131 | NCBI WGS metagenome assembly LFFM01 (sample SAMN03777445, study PRJNA286221) | soda lake metagenome | biome: soda lake; feature: Kulunda steppe; material: water; isolation source: sample Tc-Br brine of Tanatar trona crystallizer | place: Russia: Kulunda steppe | collected 2011-07
GCCGAGGCCGCGGCGCGACTCGCGGCGGGGAACGTCGGCTACGAGGTCTCGGCGTTCACCGACACGACCGAGGTCAAGGTCTCGCGGGGGCGCTCGACCGGCAGCGGCGGCTGGAGCGAGGATCGGTTCACCCGCCGGATCCACGGCTCGGTCAAGCGCCGCGCCCGCGAGGTCGAAAGCGAACTCGACGAGGCGAATCTGGCGTACGAGAAGGACGTCACCGAGAAGTACGGCGGCTACAGCAACGCCGTCTTCGCCGTCAGCGCTCGCCCCGAGGAGATTCCGGTCTCGCGGAACCGCTCGGGCGATACCCGCGTCGAGATCGAACGCGAGCGCCGTGACGGCATCGAGTTCGAACCACTCGTCAAGCGCCGGGACCACGTCGTGGTGGGGATCGACCCCGGCACGACGACCGCGGTCGCCGTGGTCTCGCTCGACGGCGACCTGCTGGACGTGCTGAGCACCCGGACCGCCGACACCGCTGCCGTGATCGAGTGGATCATCGAGCGCGGGCGGCCGATCATCGTCGCCGCGGACGTCACACCGATGCCCGAGACCGTCGAGAAGATCCGCAGGAGTTTCGACGCCGCGGCGTGGACGCCCGAGTCCGATCTCCCGATCGACACGAAACAACACCGCACCCGCGAGTTCGGCTACGACAACGACCACGAACGCGACGCGATGGCCGCCGCCCTCTTTGCCTTCGACGACCACGAGGACCAGTTCCGCCGGATCGCCCGTAAGGTCCCCGGCGAGTTCGACCGTGGCGAGGTCACTGCCGACGTCGTGCGCAACGACGTGTCGGTCGAGGCGGTGATCGAGGACCGTCGCGAGGACGACGACGAGGAAGAGCAATCGACCGAGCACACGCCACGCGAGCTGACCGACGACGAAAAGCGCATCCGCGATCTTGAACGACAGGTCGAACGGCTCGAAGCCCACGTCGAGAGTCTGGAAGACACCATCGACGAGAAGGACGACCGGATCGACGAACTGGAAGACGAGCTGACCGACGCCCGCCGCGAGGAACGCGAGAAGGCCCGGGAACGTCGCGAGGTCACCCGCCTCCAGCGCGCGAACGAGCGACTCGAACGCGAGGTCGAAGCGGCCGAGGAGCGAAACGAGGACCTCGAAGGCAAGTTAGAGCGACTCAAGGAGCTCTGGAAGCTCGATCACTCGAACTTCGCCGACGTCTCGGCCAAGAAGAAGGATCTGATCCCGATCAAACCCGTCGAGAAGTTCACCACGAACGCACTCGAAGACGCCCACGACCGGTACGGCCTCGCCGAGGACGACGTGATCTATCTCCGGGACGCAAGCGGTGCGGGGCGCAGCACCGCCGAACGACTGGTCGAGGTAGAGCCACGCGCCGTCCTGAAAAACGGCGGGAATCTCTCGGAGGTCGCCGACGAGATCCTCTTCGAACACGACATTCCGGTCGGCCCGGTCTCGGACGTCCGGATGCAGGAGGTCGACGAGCTCGCGGTCGCCCGCGAATCGGACGTCGAGGACGTGATCGACGACTGGGAGGACCGGGCCGAAGACCGGCGCAAGGAGCAGACAACCGAGATGGTCGACCAGCTCATCAGCGAGCATCGGGCCGACGACGAGCGGGACAGCCGGGCGACCGAACTGTAGAACGGTTCCCCAGCGGTGGCGCGCGCTGGCGAGGCGTTCATGCCGAGCCAGCAATGCGCGAGGGCGAGAACCGCAGCGAAGCGAGGATCGCAGTCGGCTGGGGAGGAGGCTGTCTGGGTGGATCGAAAGGGGCCGTGCCGGTCGGCGGCTCCGCGGCCTGCTAGCACCGCAGCGACGCGAGGAGCGCACGGGCGCAGAGCCGCCGAGCGGTACGGGGGCTTTCAGGCTATCGAGAGAGTCATAGAACGGTTCGTCTCTGTCAAAACCCTGTATCACTCGGTGAACATCGGCAACAGACCACTCGTGACACATACAGAGCGTCGACAGAACCAGAGTTGATTCGTGGGTACGAAACAGCCTACAGTATTTTCCTACTGGTCGACAATTCGGTGACATGGACATCACGCTACTGGGCTCTGGTGATGCCGTCGGCGTTCCCGCCCCGCTCTGTGAGTGTCGGTACTGTATCGAGAGTCCTCGGCGGCGACGACCGAGCCTGCTCGTAGAAACCGATCAGAGTACAGTCGTTCTGGATGCGAGCCCGGACCTCAAAGAGCAGTTACACGAGACGGGTATCGAGGACGTCGATGCGTTCTGTCTCACACATCACCACTACGATCACGTCGGGGGACTACACGAGCTCCACCACGCTGCGATGGGGTTCGATGCACACGTCGGTATCGAGGGGGAGTACATTCCGGCCGAGACGTTTCCCGACGCGGAGAAACCACGCGACCCGGCCATCAGCATATATCTCACTGAGACTGCGCTCGGTCACCTAAATAACTCGACGCCACACCTGACAGAACCGCTCGACCTCCAGACGCTCTCTCACGACGACGTACTGGAGATCGGTGACCTCCGAATCGTCCCCTTTCCCGTCGATCACCATCGACCCCAGTTCGATACGCTCGGATTCGCCGTGTATCACGACGGGACGAAACTCGTGTACGCACCCGACATGTGGGAGTTCATGGACGATCCGGAGTATACGAACGCTGATCTGCTGTTCGTCGAAGGCGCGGCGCTCTTTCGGACATTTGGACACGGGGACGAATCCGATCTGCGCGAAGCCATCGCAGACGCCAACGCCGAGCGGACGATCCTCATCAACCTGAACGAGCACCTGCAACGAATGACGACCGAGGAGTTACGACGTGGTGCCGAACGGGACGGCCACGAGCTAGGTTCGGATTTTGCGGAATATCACCTGTGAGCAAAAGCGTACGAGACCAGTCTTTAGAACATCCCGCCCATCCCCATCGAGCCGAGCACGCTCTGGATCAGCGAGCGGACCATCAGCCCGAGCCCGGCCAGCACGAGCGCCAGCCCGCCAGCGATCACGAGACTCTCGTAGGCGATCAGCACGATTCCGCCGAGCAGTGCCAGCAGGCCGACGATGCCGACCGCACCGAGTTTCTTGAGCATACCTCTCGCTGGTCGGGGCGCGTACAATAATCCGGTGGTTTCGGCGCGGAACCGACTCCATCGGGTTTAAAACCACACCTGTCCAATATCCGCGTATGAGCGACGACAACGGACGAAACGACCTCCGGATGCCCGACGACGACGAGGTCTTTGCCGAAGTCACGAACATGCTCGGCGCGAACCGCGTAAAGGTACGCTGTGCGGACGGCGAGGAACGGACCGCCCGAATCCCCGGCAAGATGCAAAAACGCATCTGGATCCGCGAGGACGACGTCGTGCTCGTCGAGCCGTGGGACTGGCAGGACGAAAAAGCGGACATCACGTGGCGCTACGAGAAACAGGAAGCCGACCAGCTTCGCGAGGAAGGCCACATTCGGTAGTCGAGCGCACAGAACGCAGCCTTTTACCGCTGGCATCCGTACCCGGGAGTAGATGACAGGCGAGTACGGCCTGCTCGAACCCGACGAGTCCGACGCCCCGGGCGACGAGTTCGAGCAGATCGACGTTAGCGACACCGAAGCGGATCGGATCGCCCGCGAACGCGACAGGGAGTTCAGCGAGTTCCGGAAACGGATCAAAGACTCCGACCGGTTCAAGGTCGACGATGGTGCTTTCGACGACGCCACCTTCGCCGCCCTGTACAAGCTTGTTCAGGACGGCTACGTCGACGCCATCGGGGGGCCGCTCTCGACGGGCAAGGAGGCCAACGTCTACAACGCGCTCGCCGGTGAGCGCTCGCTCGAGATGCTACGGGCGGGCGAAGAGGAGGTCGCGATGAAGGTGTATCGCACCCGCGCGACCAACTTTCAGGACATGCGCGAGTATCTGGTGGGCGATCCGCGCTTCGAGGAGTTGGGGGACAAGAAAAAGATCGTGATGGCCTGGACGCGCAAGGAGCTCTCGAACCTCGAACGCGCCCGCAAGGCGGGCGTCCGGGTCCCGCGGCCGATCACGGTAGAGCGCAACGTCCTGATCATGGAGTACATCGGGACCGAGGACGGCCGGGCCAAGCGACTCACCGAGGTCACGATCGAGAACCCCGACACCGCCTTCGAGGTCGTTCGGGAGTACATCCGACGGCTCTACGCCGCCGGGCTGGTCCACGGCGACCTCAGCGAGTACAACGTGCTCTTTTACGACGGCGAGTTGGTGGTGATCGACGTCGGACAGGCGGTGACGGTCCACCACCCGAACGCCGAGGAGTTTCTCGAACGGGATTGCGAGAACGTCGCCTCCTTCTTCCGGCGGCAGGGGATGGACGTGAGCGGCGAGGAACTGCTGGCGTGGGTGTACGAGCACACCGACACATGAACGAGTTGACCTGCCGCCCGTTCCAGTCGGCGGACGCCGATGCGGTTCGGCGCGTCGACGAGCGAGCGCTCGCGGCCACCGAGACTGATCCCGAGGATATCCCCGGTAGCGGCGACCTCGCGGACGTCGCGGCGTCGTATCTCGACCGCGGCGGCGAGTTCCTGGTCGGCGTCCTCCCGGAGCGGCCCGATATCGACGATGCGTCAGCTATCACGACCCACGACGGCTACGTCGTCGCCATCGGCGGCTACCTCCCGAGCGAGGCGGGCTACGAGGACGAACGAACGGTAGCGGGTGCGGCGGAACTCCACCGGATGCGCGTGCATCCGGCGGTGCAGGGAGAGGGGTACGGCCGCGACATCCTCGCAGCGCTCGAATCCCGGATCACGGCGGCGGGCTTCGATCCGATCCTGGCGACGACTGCACGCCGCCAGCGCAAGGCAATCGCGTTCTATCCGAGTGCGGGCTACGAACAGGTCGACGAATCGACACTGGGCGAGTACGAACTCGTCCACTTCGAAAAACGGCTCGGTTAGCTCAGATCGAACTGCTCGGCGGCGGTCTGCATGTCCTTGTCGCCGCGGCCACAGAGGTTGACGAGGATCGTGTCGTGGCGGTCCTCCTCGGCGAGTTTGATGGCGAGCGCGATGGCATGACTCGGCTCCAGCGCGGGGATGATCCCCTCGGTCTCGCTGAGTTCGCGGAAGGCGGCGAGCGCCTCCTCGTCGGAGACGGCGTGGTACTCCGCGCGCCCGAGCGCCTGTAGGGCGGCGTGTTCGGGGCCGACGGCGGGGTAGTCGAGTCCCGCGGAGACCGAGTGGTTCTCGGTGTCCTCGTCGATCACCTTCGTCTTCATCCCCTGGAAGATCTCGGGCTCGTCCTTTTTCGTCTTCGAGAGCGGCGCGGAGTGGTGTGCGTCGTCGATGCCGCCCGGCTCGGCGCCGTAGAAGGCCACGTCGTCATCCTTGAACGCGTGCCAGAGCCCGATCGAGTTCGAGCCGCCGCCGACGCAGGCGACACAGGCGTCGGGCAGCTCGCCGTGGAGCTCCTGGATCTGCTCGCGGGCCTCCTCGCCGATGACCGACTGGAACTCACGGACCATCCGCGGGAATGGATCGGGACCGACCGCACTGCCGACGAGGTAATGGGTCTCCTCGTAGCTCTCGACCAGATCCTCGAGCGCGGCGTCGACGGCCTCGGCGAGCCCCTCGTTGCCGCGGGTGACCTCCTCGACGTCCGCGCCCATCAGGCGCATCCGGAAGACGTTCATCTCCTGGCGCTGGATGTCCTTGCGGCCCATGTACACTGTCGTGTCGATGTCGAGCAGCGCGCCGACCATCGCCGTCGCGGTGCCGTGCTGTCCGGCCCCGGTCTCGGCGATCAGTCGCTCTTTCCCCGCACGCTTTGCGAGCAGCGCCTGCCCGAGGGTGTTGTTGAGCTTGTGTGCCCCGCCGTGGAGCAGGTCCTCGTGTTTGAAGTAGATGTCCGCGTCGTAGCGCTCGCTCAGTGTTTCGGCGTAAAAGACCGGCGTGGGGCGACCCGCGAAGTGTTTCAGGTAGTAGGAGAGCTCGGACTGGAACTCCTCGTCGTCGACGAACCGGTCGAAGGCGTCTGCCAGTCCCTGCAAGGGCTCTTCGAGGGGTTCCGGAACGTGTCGGCCACCGAACTCACCGAACTTGCCATCTGATGACATACCCGCCCATTGGAGCGGACCGTCCTAAATCGTGTGGTCGCGGCGGTGCGAACCGGCGCTACCCGCCTTTGATCAGCCGCAACACGGTGACGTGCTCGGCCTCCACTGGCTGGTCCTCGGGGACCGGTCGGCCGTCGACCAGCACGGACGCCTCGTGCGGGCTGACGTCGACACGTTCCAGGAGGTCGGCGTAGGTCGCGTCCTCGACATCGACGTCGACCGTCTCCTCGCCTTTCACCTCGACGGTGACCTGCATACTACAGGGTTGCCCCGTCAGTGGCTTGAGCGTGTCGCCACAGTCCCCCTCGTACTGGGGCCGTTCGTTCATACCGGTCCAGACACGTCAAGCAGGATTAGTACGGGTTCGTGAAATGAATGGTTGAACGTAATTAAACGAAACGAACGGAATCAACGACGGCACCCGTATTTGTCCGGTCGGCACCCGGTTCCGGCTGCAGCGATGACAGACAGCCATACCGAGTACGACGCGATCGACGACGGGACAGTGCATCGAATCGGGAAGCTACTGATCGCCACGGTGGCCCTGGTACTGCTGCTGGGGCTCGCCTCGGTGCTTCCCGGCATCGACCGGCTGGTACCGGGATCGCCAGTTACCTTCATGGCGCTGCTCAGCGCGATCGTCACGATCCTGCTTGTGGGCCTGCTGCTCTCGCTCGCCCCGGCGGTCAGGCGACTGGTTCGCTCGGCGCTCGACGGGCCGCGCCTCGTCGTCGACGACATCGCGATGATCGCACAGCTCCTCGTCGTCTTCGTCGGGATCGTGATCGCCCACCGCGGCCTCGCGCCCGCGATCGTCCCGCTGCTCGACGGGCTGGCGTGGTTCTACGACCTCGCGTTCTTCCTGATCGCGCTCCCGCCGCTCGCGTTCATCGCGTATCAGCTGTACGCCTCGATCGATCCGATCGCCGAACTGCTGACCGATCGGGTGACGACGCCGACGACCGATGACGAATCCACCGAGGAGAGCGGCTAAACAGGACCCCACCCGATAGCATCGTCACCTGCTACTCCGTCCGCGACTGCTCTCGGACGTTTTATGATGCGGAGGGACCTGACGTGAACTATGAGCGACGCCGAAGCCGAGTCCGTCGGGGGCCGCGAGGACGTCTGGACGGAGAAGTACCGGCCACACACCCTCGGGGACGTGGTCGGCCACGACAACATCACCGACCGTCTCGCGAGCTACATCGAGCGCGACGACCTGCCGCACCTGCTGTTTGCCGGACCCGCGGGGGTCGGCAAAACTGCAAGCGCCGTCGCTATCGTCAAGGAGCTGTACGGCGAGGCATGGGAGGAGAACTTCCTCGAACTCAACGCCTCCGACGAGCGCGGGATCGACGTCGTCCGCGAAAAGATCAAGAACTTCGCCAGCACCGACTGGAGCGGCCGCGCGGGCTCGAAGCCGAGCATCATCTTTCTGGACGAGGCCGACGCCCTGACCAGCGACGCCCAGTCCGCGCTGCGCCGGACGATGGAGCAGTTCTCGAACAACACCCGCTTTATCCTCTCGTGTAACTACTCCAGCAAGATCATCGACCCGATCCAGTCCCGATGTGCGGTCTTCCGGTACGCGCCGCTTGGCGACGATGCGGTCGAAGCGCAGATTCGCAAGATAGCCGATGAGGAGGGCATCACGCTCACGCAGGACGGCGTCGACGCGCTGATCTATGCTGCTGATGGCGACATGCGCAAGGCGATCAACGCCCTCCAGGCCGCCGCGGTGATGGGCGAGACCGTCGACGAGGAGACCGTGTTCAAGATCACGGCGACGGCCCGACCCGAGGAGGTCCAGGAGATGGTCCAGACGGCGATCGATGGCGACTTCGTCGCCGCACGGAGCCAGCTCCGCGATCTACTGATCGACAAGGGGATCGCCGGCGGCGACATCATCGACCAGCTGCACCGGTCGGTCTGGGACCTGGAGATCGAAGAGGAGGCCGCCGTCCGGCTGATGGATCGCGTCGGCGAAGCGGACTATCGGATCACGCAGGGCGCAAACGAGCAGGTCCAGCTGGAGGCGATGCTGGCCTCGCTCGCGCTGGAGACTGGCGAGTAGTCCACCGGAAACGTCGCCAGCCGGTCAGCAGTGGCCGCCGTGTCCGGTATGGCGTTCGCCCTCGCCGTTCCCGGCGTGGCGCTCGCTATGCTGGTGACCGGTGTGCTGTTCCCGGGGTTCGTGCTCGGCGTGATGTTCGCCGTGCTCGTGGTCGGCGTGATGTTCACCGTGCTCGTGGTCGGCGTGATGTTCACCGTGCTCGTGGTCGGCGTGGTGCGGACCGTGGGCATGTTCAGTGCCGTGCATTCCCGGGACATGCTCGGTTGCCATACTGTCCATCATCTCGCCGAACTGCCCGGGCGCGTGATCGGCCATCGTTCCGCCGGGGCCGTTCGTCTGCGGACTCTGCTGGTTAGTCGCATCAGCACTGACGAAGCCGACGGCTCCGAACAGCGCGACGACGATCGCGAGTGCAACAACGATTGTGGTCAGTGTCTGTCTCATGGTGGGTCGTCCAGTTGTACAAAGTGGGGTCGAGTGGTTATGTCCACGGCCGTGAACTCATCTACGAGAACGTTTTAGAACATTTTTAAAGGATTTTAAGACAGTCTCTTCGAAGAGACCGTTCGTCCGGTCGGATCTCTGGGGTGTGACGCTACGACTCGTCGAGCTCGTCCGACGGGTACACGCGATACGTCCGCCCCTGTGGTTCGCGGTAGAGCAGTCCGCGTTGCTCCAGGTCGCTCACCGTCTGGCTCACTTTGCTCTTCGAGAAGTCCGCACGATCACGAAGCTCGATCTGGGTCAGCCCCGGCGAGTCGACGACCGGCTGGAGAATGCGACGTTCGTCTTCGGGCAGGACGTCAAGCAGGGGGCGTGATGGACGGTCTGACTCGTCGGCATCACTCGACTCGACAGTATCACCGGTTCCACCGTCGCCGGCCGTGTCCGCAGCCGAATCGACGCCAGCATCAGCCGCCACTGGGTCGTCGGCCATCACCGCACTCGTGGTCCCAGTAGCATCGTCCACGACGAACTGATCGCGGACCGCGAGGTAGCCACCGCCCACGAGGGCAACGGCGACGACGGTACCGAGCAGGTACCATAGTGGGTGCGTGCCGTGCATGGCCGTCCCGCTCCCCATGTGCCCGCCCATCTCTCCGAGCGCAAGCCACTGCTGATAGGTCTGCCAGGTGAGCGCGAGTCCGAGGACGAACACGGTCCCGACGAGTGCGAGCGCGACGTAATCTGCCTGTCTTGCGTTCACGGTCTTGTGGTGATCTTGCACGCGACCGTATCAAAACGTTCTGTTTTCACCGCTCACTTTTCCGGGGCTAGTGAACGATTGTATCGACTTCATCGAGATCCTGGAAGTCGGAATCGCCGGTATAGAGCCGATCACAGTCGAGAACGCTCGCGGTTGCCAGATGAATTGCGTCCGCATACGACAGTTCCCGCTCCCGCCGCTCGTAATATTTCGATCGGAGTTCGGACGCATAGATCGCGATCTCCGTCGAGACGGGGACGACGTGAATCGCCTCGAAGTCCTCGATCGCACTCGTCACGAAATCGGCCGTCTCAGGGTCAGTCTCACGCGTCAAAATATAATCGACTTCCGTGAGACCGATCGTGGAAAACGCTCCGCCCGCACGGCGTGCTTCGTCGATCGCATCGGCTGCCAGTTCCCACTGGTCATCCCTGAACCCGAACTCCAGCCAGACCCACGAATCGAGGTAGATCACCGTCCCCAGTCCCGGCGTTCGCGCTCAATCAGTTCGGACGCATCGAGATCGTACGGTGCAGCACGATCCTGTGCCGCTTCGAGACGTTCCATGGGATCACTGGGGACGGCGACGAGGCGAACACTGCCGTCCTCCTCGAACCGGAACAGGATCTTCTCACCCTGTTCGAGATTCAGCCGTTCTCGAACCGCTTTCGGGATCGTGACCTGCCCTTTGCTGGTGACGGTTGCTTCGTAAGACATTCTGTGTTTCTCCTTACAAAATATTTGGTCGCCTTACTCAAAAGCGTATTGCCAACTTATCCGCTCAGCCGCCAGATCTCGAAATTCAACACCGCAGCGAACGTGACCCACGCCAGATACGGTACCAGCAGGGCAGCCGCCCGTCGGTCGACCCGATCAAAGGCGTAGATCGTCGCGACGATCGCCGCCCAGAGAACGCCGATGATCGCAAGTCCCCAGCCCGGCTCTTGCAGGCCAAAAAAGACCGGCGTCCACGTCACGTTGATCGCCATCTGGGCGGCGAAGACGCCGAATGCGAGCTTGACGTCACGTCGCCCGATCCCGCGACGCCAGAGGAGAAAGAGGGCGAGGCCCATCAGCGTAAACAGGAGCGTCCAGACGATCGGAAAGGCGATTTCCGGTGGGTAGAACCACGGTCGTTCGATCCACGAAGTGTCGGCCCCCGCGAAGACGGCCGGCAGCGCGCCGACGACGTTGACGCCGACGACGAACGCGACCAGCGTACGCAGATCGCGCCCGTCGAGGTCGGCGAGGCGGCTCCTGATGCCCGAGGAGGTCGAGTGGCTCATAGTCGTACGAACGGCCCGGAGGCTGGTAGCCGTTTGGGTCATTGCTGGTCCGGATTCTCAGTTGCGGTGCCGACAGTCGCAGTAAACCCGACGGCACGGAGTCGATCGGCGAGTGGCGTGCCGATCGCCGAAGCCGGCGTCAGGACGCCCCCGTCAAGCGGTGAGTCGGTGTCATCCTGAACGAGACACATGGCGGCTTCACCGAGCATGCGTGCTGTGGCGCTGTATCCGGGACCGCGGTCAGCGCCGAACTCTGCCTCGACAGTGAACGAACCATCTCTGGTCGTGCCGCGCCCGAGCAGACGAATGGTGAAGTGGCCCTGCTCGGCTTGCTCCTCCGTCGGCCCCTCTCCAGGCTCCGGGAATACGTACTTGCCGAGCGCCGAGCGGAGCGGCCCGACCGACATCGCGCCGGTAAACAGGCCGAGGCCGCCGGCGAGCAAGCCTGCACCGGCGGCACCTGTGAGTCCGGTGCCAGTGGGGATGACCTCGGTGCAGCAAAACTCCTCCCCCCAGGGATACCCCAGGAGAGCGTTGCTCCGGCGGATAACCCGTTCGTTAACCGACGCCATCGGAGACGGGGCAGTCCACGCACCTCGCAATCCGTCCCTGTGTGGACGGCATTGTTCGCCCGGATCCACGCCGGAGCGCTCTCCGGGTGGCGCCAGCGAGTACGGGTTCGCGAGCGTCTGTCGGGCGAGCGGATCAGTCGATGCGGCCTCGAACAGTTCGCCCATGCTGGCAAGCGTCCCACCGCTAACATCGCCACTGACACTCTCGACGTAGATCCGAACCACGTCACAGGGAGTATCGAACGTTTCGATCGCGTAGGACTGGACGAGGAGAGTGCCCAGATCGGCAGGGACCGAGTCGAACCCGCAACTGTGCACGATCCGGGTATCACCGTCGACAGCAGGCTCGTGATACCGATCGATCATCTCACGAACCCAGGTCACCTCCCCAGTCAGATCACAGTAGTCGGTGCCGGCGTCGACACATGCATCGACGAGTGGCGTGCCGTACTTCGTGTACGGCCCGACCGTTGTGCAGACGACGCGTGTGCTGTGTGCGATCTCCTGCAGGCTCGCCGGCTCCGTTGCGTCACCGATGACGATCGGGATATCCTCCCACTCGCTCCGACGAGTACACTCCGAGACGAGGGATTCGAGTCGTGATTCGTCCCGTCCACCGAGCGCTAGCGAGAGAGTGTCCGGAGAGTGCTGTTCGGTAAGGTAGTCCGCAACGAACCCTCCTGCCACGCCGGTCGCGCCCCACACCACGAGATCGTACTCTCGGTCCGTTTCTGACATGAATCTCACTGAACGGTACGTTGTCGAGACGGTAAACGGGGAGGGTCACCGAAACAACGTCGTGCGGATCGGCACGCCGGAGCAGACCGACGACAGGTTCGGCGCGTTCGAGTCGGCAGGGACGGCGTGCTCACGGATGCTCGCCGTCCGTGGGCGAACCCTTTTAGTAGAATACGCGCCACCTGCAACGTGTGCCAGAGACCAACGGGTACATGCGCTTTTTCCCCTACGAGGAGCCCTACGAGAACCAGCGGGAGGCGATGGACCGCATTTACAATGGGCTCTCCCGCGGGCAGGACGTCCTCTTCGAGGGGGCCTGCGGGACGGGGAAGACGCTTTCAGCGCTCGTGCCCGCGCTGGAGTACGCCCGCGAGGCCGACAAAACGGTCGTCATCACGACCAACGTCCACCAGCAGATGCGCCAGTTCGTCCACGAGGCCCGCCAGATCACGAAACGCGAGCCGATCCGGGCGGTCGTCTTCCGCGGGAAATCCTCGATGTGTCACATCGACGTCGACTACGAGGAGTGTCAGGTGCTGCGGGACAACAC
>LFFM01002369.1_pt1 | contig 12492 bp, 10 predicted proteins | sample 643131 | NCBI WGS metagenome assembly LFFM01 (sample SAMN03777445, study PRJNA286221) | soda lake metagenome | biome: soda lake; feature: Kulunda steppe; material: water; isolation source: sample Tc-Br brine of Tanatar trona crystallizer | place: Russia: Kulunda steppe | collected 2011-07
CCATCGCGGAGTTCGATCTCGCTCCACAAACGACAAGTCGATCCACGTGATACGTTCGCTGAGGCGGTCGAATTTTGGCATAGACACTCAAAACTCGTCCGCCTCATTCACTAACTTAACGCGACCTACCGCTGATGGCGAACTTTTAACTCACACGTGCAGAAATGTCTCCACCTCCTTTTGATCTGATTGGTCTATTCGTCCGATCTTTCCAGCAGTCCAAAGATTTATTACTGGCTAGACGAGACGACACCTTGAGTTCGATATGGCTGACAATCACTCACGTGTCGACCGCAGAGCGTTCATTAAAAAGGCAGGAGCTGCTGGCAGCGCGGTGGCGGTTTCCTCCGCGGCCGGCTGTCTCGGCGACGGCGCCGATGAAGACGTCGACCTCGACGACGAGGACGAGGCCGGCGATCCGTTCCCCGAGTACACGTTTTACAACAACCCGGAGAGCTACAACCCTGCACGCCACGACGTGATCAACCTGATCGTGGATCAGTGGAACGAGGTGGGGTTCGACGTCGAGGCGGAGGTGCTCGAATGGGCGACGCTGATCTCCCGTGCGGTCGACGAGTACGACTTCGACTTCACGGCCTGGACGCAGTATAAGTCCCCCGACCCGGCCCTGAACGTGGCAACGCGCTGGACGCCGGCACACGCCGAGGAGCCCGGATTGGGGAACTACAACCAGTACGCCAACGAGGAAGTCGGCGAGAACATCGACCGGCAGCTTGCTGCCCAGGATCAGGACGACCGGATCGAAGCGTTCCATAACATTCAGAACATTCTGGCCGAGGAGGTACCGTTCACTCCGATCGTCTACGTGACCCAGCTGATGCCGTACCGAACGGATGAGTTGGAGGGTTGGATCGAGCATCCGTCAGGATTCAACCGGATCCACCAGTACACCAACGTCGAACCGACCGACGAAAACGAGGACGGGTTCCTCCGTGGCTTCTGGACCGAGGCGCTCGAGAACATGAACCCGTGGGCCCACGAGGGGCTGAGCAAGCACCTCCACCTGCAGGACGCCCTGCAGATGCGCCTCGTGAACGTGGATGCGGAGCTCCAGCTCGATCCCGAACACGGGCTCGTTCAGGACTTCGAGCGGCCCGACGAGACGACGGTCATCTACGAGCTCCGTGACGATATCGAGTGGAGCGACGGCGAGCAGCTCGACGCGGATGACGCCGCGTTCACGCTCAACCGGGTTGGCGAGGGCGACATCTCGCAGTGGACGACGGTCGGCGGATTCATCGAGAGCGCCGAAGCCGTCGACGACTACACCGTCGAGCTCAATCTCACCCAGGAGATGGGCGTCGCGGTCAACACCGTCGTCGGCTACGACCTCACCGTCTGTCCGGAACACGTCTGGAGTGACGTCGATCAGCCCAACGACGAGCTCGTCGAGGATCCGGTCTGTAGCGGTCCGTTCGAGGTCGACTACTGGGAGCCCGGCCAGGAGATCGAGCTGACGGCCCGCGACGACCACCCGGTTGACGTTTCGCTCAACGGGATCTACTGGGAGATCATCCCGGAAAGTTCGACGATCTGGTCGTACACCGAGGATGGACGGATCAACTACCATCCGTTCGCACAGCCCGGTCGCGAGCTGTCCGAGGGAGAAGAGGAGACGGAGAACTTCACCGTCGAGCGGGCGGACGGTGACGGTTGGACGCATCTGAACATCCACACCCGGACGCCCGGCCTCGACGAAGTCGAAGTGCGCCAGGCGCTCGCTCACGCCGTCCCCAAGCGGACGGCCAGCGAGCAGCTGTTCTACGGCTACTTCCCTGTCGGTCACTCCTACGTCGCCCCCGCGTTCGGGCCGCTCCACCGCGAGCACGAGGACCTCCCGTTCGTTCCGGAGGGCTCGGTCGATGCTGCAGTCGAGCACCTGCAGGACAGTGGCTACGTCGTGACGGACGAGGGCGTGTTCTACCCGAGCGACTAGGAAGTTCCCCGTACCTTCCCGTTCTTAATAAATGTCAAAAATAAACTACGCGATCAGGCGGACGGGCCAGCTCCTCTTTACCATCTGGGTCATCGGAACCGTCCTGTTCGCGATGTTCCGGATGATGCCGGGCGATCCGACGGCATTCATCGTTGATACCCAGATGGATCCCGAACAGCAACAGGCGTTGATCGAACGATACGGGCTTGATGCGCCGATGCACGTGCAGTATTACGAGTTCTTCATGCAGATCCTCACGCTCGATCTGGGTCTGTCGTTTCACTCCCGTCGGCCCGTTAGCGACATCATCGCGATCTACCTGCCGAACACGCTGGTGTTGATGCTGACGGCGTTCCTGCTCGCGTACGTCTTCGGCGTCACGGCCGGCGTCATCGCCGCCTGGATGCGAGGAAGCAATCGGGAGAAGGGGCTCGTCGTGATCGCGCTGATCCAGCGGAGCTTCCCGACCTTCTGGGTCGGCCTCGTCGTGCTCTGGGTCTTTGGTGCCTATCTCGACGTGATTCCGATGAGCGGAATGACGAGTCGGGACCATCGAGCGGAGAGCTTCTTCAGCATGATACTAACGCTCGACTTCCTCTGGCATCTCATGGCACCGGCGGTCGTGTTGGCGTTTTACGCCATGGGATATCCGTTGCTCCTCATGCGTAACAACATGCTCGAGGTGTTGTCCGAGGACTTCATCGACGTCTGCCGTGCGAAGGGATTGCGGGAGCGTACAGTGATGTTCAAACACGCGGCCCGCAACGCCCTGCTGCCGATCGTCACTGCCGCGGCCATCGCCGTCGGCTACGCCGTCGGCGGGGCCGTTCTGGTTGAGACGGTGTTTAGCTGGCCAGGGCTCGGACGTGAAATGGTTCGAGCCGTCGTCCGCCGCGACTACCCGGTCGCACAGGGGACGTTCATCCTACTCGCCGGGACGGTCGTCTTCATGAACTTCGTTGCGGACCTGCTGTACAGCTGGTTGGATCCGCGGGTAACCTACGACTAAGCATGAGCCAACAAGATAAAACGAAGAACATATTCGGTAATCTGGACGAGTACGAGCAAGGACAGGAGGTGGACGAGCGTCGTCGTCGCTTCCGCCTCTGGAAGGAGTCCGCCGAGGAACAGTGGGATCTCCTCACTGACGACCCGCTGGTCGTCTTCGGGATGATCACGATCGCGTTCTTCAGCCTCGTGGCGATATTCGCCCCCTATATTGCTCCGTACCCCCCGACCGAGCGGGTGTGGGATGCCGGGATGATCATGCAGTGGGAGAACCCCTACTGGTACGGCGGCGAAGGTGGCCACGTCCTCGGCACGACGGCCGAAGGGTACGACATCTTCAGTCAGGTGATCTACGGCACCCGGCCGGCCCTGATCGTGGGACTCGCGGCCGCAGTGTTCACTGCTGGCTTCGGGACCTCAGTCGCGTTGGTTTCGGGCTACTACGGCGGAAAAGTCGACGACGTCCTGATGCGGATCGTCGACGTCGCCTACGGCCTGCCGCTGCTCCCGACGGTGATCCTGATGGTCGCGATGCTCGGACCGAGCTTCATCAACGTGATAATCGCCGTCGTGCTGTTACAGTGGCGGTCCTCGGCCCGCGTGATCCGGTCGCAGGTGCTTTCGCTTCGTGAACGACCGTTCGTTCAGGCTGCGAAGGTCACCGGCGCGAGCGACTTCCGGATCATCACGAAACACATCGCTCCGAACGTCCTGCCGTTGATGTTCCTCTACGGCGCGTTCGCGATTGCGTGGGGCATCCTGACCGAAGCCGGCGTCTCGTTCATCGGACTCGGCGACCCCAGCCAGGTCTCATGGGGGACGATGCTTCAGTCCGCACACACCTACAACGCGCTTCACCACGAGACGTGGTGGTGGTTCCTTCCGCCCGGCATCTGCATCGCGCTCGTCGTGATCAGCGGGTTCCTGATCGGTCGTGGATACGAGGAAGTGACGAATCCGGCCCTGCGTAACGAGAGCTGATACATGGCAGTACTCGAAATTAACGATCTTGAAGTGTATTACGGGATGGACGGCGAGGATGTCCGCGCCGTCGATGGTCTCAGCTTCGCCATCGAGGAGGGAGAGACTCTCGGCATCGTCGGCGAATCCGGCTGTGGGAAGTCGACGCTGGCGAAAGCCATCCTCGGTATCCTCCCGGAAAACGGTTACATCAACGGCGGCGAGATTCTCTTCAAAGGCGAGGACCTCACCCAGATGTCGTCGGACCGGCGTCGCAAGCATATGTGGGAGGACATCTCGATGATCCCACAGTCCGCGATGAACGGACTCGACCCGGTGTACACGGTTCGTACACAGATCGTCGAGGCGATAGAGACCCACCGCAGAGGGATGGCGAAGGCAAAAGCCAACGAGACGGTCGACGAGCTGTTCGAACTCGTCGGTCTCGACCCGGCTCGCGCCGACGAGTATCCGCATCAGTTCTCCGGCGGGATGCGCCAGCGTGCCATGATCGCCATGTCGCTGGCGCTTGACCCGGCGATCATTCTGGCCGACGAGCCGACGACGGCGCTCGACGTGATCATGCAGGATCAGATCCTCAAACGGATGAGTCAGATCCAGGAGGAGATCAACTCCTCGATGATGGTGATCACTCACGACGTGAGCGTGGTCGCCGAGACCTGCGATCGCGTTCTGGTGATGTACGCCGGAACGCTGGCCGAGGAGGGCGATGTCGCCTCCATCTTTGACAGCCCGTATCATCCCTATACGGTCGGACTCAATCGTGCGTTCCCCAACATCCAGGAGCCGAACCGGGATCTCATCAGCATACCGGGCTATCCGCCGGATCTGAGCCCCCCGCCAAGCGGCTGTCGGTTCGCCAAACGGTGTCCGTTGGCGACCGAGAAATGTTTCGAGGAGCAACCGCCCGAAGTGCAGCTGAATGGCGTCCGATCCCGGTGTCATCACACCGACCGGATCGACGGCGAGCTTCGGCCGTACGCACACGAGATCGAAACGTGGGAAGAAACTGAAGCGGCGAAGGAACTACTATGAGCTCCGACGATCCGATACTTGAAGTTGAGAACCTACGGAAGTATTTCCCGGTCAACGAGGGACTAGTCGACGACCTTCGCGTCCGGTTGACCGGTGCGGAAAAAAAACACGTCCACGCCGTGGACGACATCAACTTCGATCTGTATCCAGGGGAAGCACTGGGAATTGCCGGCGAGTCCGGCTGTGGGAAGACGACGACGGGAATGACCCTCGCAAATCTCTACGATCCGACGGATGGCACGATCCGATTCCGGGGTCAGGACATCATGGAACTGGATGAAGACGGGATGATGGAGTTCAGACGGAACGTCCAGATGATCTTTCAAGATCCCTTCGAGAGCATCAACCCTCGGATGACCGTCTACGATGCGCTCGCGGAGCCGCTGGAGGTTCATGACATTCCCAACAAGCGGGCGAGGGTTGCACGGGCTCTCGAATTCGCCGAGTTGAAGCCGCCGGAGCAGTATTTCGAGCGCTATCCACACGAGCTCTCCGGCGGCGAACGACAGCGCGTCGCGATCGCTCGCGGGATCATCCTCGATCCCGACTTCATCGTCGCTGACGAGCCCGTCTCCATGCTTGATGTCAGCCTCCGCGCCGGCGTGTTGTCGCTGCTGGACCGGATGACCGAGGAGTTCGGGCTGTCGATCGTGTATATTAGTCACGACCTGTCCCTGCTTCGGCACATGTGTGACCGGATCGCCATCATGTACATGGGAAAGGTCGTGGAGATCGGTCCCACCGAAGAGATCGTCGACAATCCAAAACACCCCTACACCAAAGCGCTCATCAACGCCGTACCGGTTCCTGACCCGGGAATGGGTCGGGAACGCGTCGAGCTGGAGGGTGAAGTCGGTGACGCAGTTGAAGTCCCGACCGGTTGTCGCTTCAAGAACCGGTGTAGCGAGCATCTCGGCGAGATCTGCGACCAGGTTGAGCCGCCTGCAGAGATGAAAGCCGACATCGAAGGCGGCCGCCGAGTCGCCTGCCATCTTTATGAGAGTGCGGAGGGATTCGACCCGGAGGCCGAACTCGCTTCGGACGGGCCGTCTTCGGTCGGTGCTGAGGCGGATGACTAGCGACCGATCGGAGGCTGCGAGTCGGTCCCCCATGGGTCAGTGACTCCGGCGGGAACGTCCGACGTTCACGGTCGTTCCAGTAGCGCCTCCGCACCCATTCCGGGTGCTGACTCCGAGAGACCGCTCCAGTAGTCGGGTCGACATCACTCCAGCCGCGCGAGTCGTCGTGCCGCGGACGTGAGCGGTTAGGGCTTGTAGGGGTCAGCTCCCGCAGCTTCGAGAGGCGTGCCGATATTCTGGCCGTCCTCGCTCGGTACGCCGGCAGTTCACCGGTGTTTTTGATCGGATGACGCTCGGTCAATTCACCGTCGTTCGGAGCAGCAGTGCGGGAGCGGTGACGGCGTACGGGAACGTCGCCTTATGCTTCTTTGCGGTCCCGGTCACCGTTTCGCGACACGCACTTAATCCCGAGATGGATCGGAGATCCGTCACGTCGAACTCGATCGTTGCGTCCTCGATCGTCCCGGCCCGCTCTCCATCCTCGAGAACGTACCCTTCCATCACGTTCAGCCGGAGCGTCTGATCGCGCTCGTCGTAGGCGTCCGGGGTGAGTCTATTGGTGTTGTGCGCATACAGCGCGGGCGTTGGAGCAGCGCTGATCCGCTTTGCGCTCGTCGCCTCGTTCCGCTGGCTCACCTGACCTATCCGCTCGACCAGTACAGTTGCCTCGTCGCTGAGCGCTCCGATCGAAGCCGAACCGGCTTCGACATCCAGATGTCGAGGGTGGATCCGGGGCGCATGCTCGAAACCGAGCGGTAGCACGAGATTTCCGCTTGGTGACGCCTCCTCCTCAATCGCCGTCTCGACGCTATGGAGGAACGACGTGACGACGCCATCGTCGACCAGCGTGACCGGGTGAGTCGGACGTGCCTCGGCGTCGTATGGCGTCCCGCCCCACGAGCCCGCTGATACCCCGTCGTGGATCGATAGTCCGTCCGGTGCGATTCGCTCACCACGCTCGAACGGCATCGCCCCGGCGTATGCGGTGTCCATCTCGAGAAACTGTGAACAGTAGTGGAGGAGCCGTCCTGCCGCGTTCGGACCGAACAGTACGGCTTGCTCTCCGGATGGCTGCTCGGCGGCGGAGAGCGCGTTCCGTCGCTCCGCGGATTCGGCGAGTGACTCGACGGCCGGCTCGAGTTCGTCCAGCACTTCGGAGCCGGTCGTCGTCCCGACTTGCGTCTGCAGTCGGGTACCGCTCGCCGTCGTCACCGATCCGGTGACTTGACCGCGATCGATCGACATTCTGATCGCCGAACCGGTCGTTGTGAGCACGGAGATATCCAGCAGGTCACGCTGATAGGAGAGTCGGATCCGCTCGTGTTCGACTGATTCAAGTGATGACCCAGCTTCCCGGAGACGTTCGACCGGGTCGACCGTCTCGAACGTCTCCGCGCCGGGGCCCCAGCCGGGATGTGATGCTCGATGCAGCGTCTCCGGATCGTAGCTTGACGGCGTGTCTTGTGCGAGGGTCTTCGCTGAGCGGATCGCCCGTTCGGCGTTATCCTTCAGGTTGTCCCATGCGATCACCGGGGAGAACCGGTAGCCAGCCGAACCGTCTGCGAACACTCGGCACCAGACGCCCCCGTTCTCGATCTGGCTCCCGTCGTCGCTCCGACCTGCTCCGTGCTTGGCCGTTCGCCGCCGTCGAGTGACGGCACCGGTTTCAGCGTAGTGAACGTCGTCGTGGTCTTCCAAGTACGTGAGGAGTTCGTCGGCCGCGTCGATCGGATCGCGCCTATCGCTCATTGTTACCACCCGGAAGGCCAAATACAAAAACTGTCGTGGATCGGCAGGCAGACGGTTCTCTTTCTATTAGGTGAGAGCCCCGTAACTCACTCGTGGTAGTTCCAGCGGTTGCCGACTTTCAGTTCGCGGACGTAGCTGTCCGAGAGATCGTCTCGAACCTTTCCGGGCTCTCGGTGGGGTATCTCTCGGTTCGGTTCGGCGACGGCAAGCGTCCCTTCGGCGATCAGCACGGCCAATTCCTTGAGCGTCCGGCTGTCGAGTTTGTCAAGCGTGTCGGCGTGGGTGTGTCCCCAGCCGCGTCCGGTCTGGTCGTCGGACGCCGAACTGACCATCACTCCGGGTACGCCCTGCTCCACGAACGCCCACTGGTCGCCGTGAGGACTCACGTCGTCGCTCGTTCGGAGCGGGACGTCAAACTCGTCAGTCACCTCTCTGAACGCTTCCTCTATGGGTCCGAAGCCGTTGGAACGAAGATGGGGAATCCCCGACCGACCGGCGCCGTCGATGTTGATGACGGCCTTCACATCGTCGAGATCCGTCGTGTCGGCGGCGTGGTACGCGCCCCGGAGGCCGATCTCTTCGGAGCCGAACGTGACGAAGCGAATGCGGACGTCGAGATCGCCCTCCATCCGTGCGAGCAGCCGCCCGATCTCCGCGACGAGAACGCTCCCGACGCCGTTGTCGTTCGCTCCTTCCGCGATGTCGTGGCTGTCGTGATGGGCCGTGACCCAGACTTCCTCCGTCGTGTCGGGCCCGAGTTCGCCGACGACGTTCTGTGAGGTTGTCAGCTCGTTCCGACAGTCGACGGTCAGCGTGACCTCGACCGGTTCGTCGTTGCAGTAGCGTTCGAGCCGCGCACCCAACTCCTTGCTGATGCCGACGGCAGGAAGGTTGCCTGGACGTGCGTGGTAGCCGACTTCGCCGGTCGGCGGTAGACAGCCCTCGATGTGGTTGCGGAACACGAACGCTTCTGCACCACCCTCTATCGCGCTCGCGTACTTCTCCATCCGATGAAGCCAGCCGTCGTAGTCGTCCGGCACGTCGCTGGACGCCATGACGATTTTTCCTTCCACGTCGGTCGACTCGAACTCGGCCTCCGTCCCATGGCCGACGTCGACGAGCTCCGCATCGATCGTGCCGTCGATACACCCGGGGAGTGCGAGGATCTGGTGGGAAGCCTTGTATCGTTTGTTTCGATCGCGAAGCTCAAGCGTGGCGCTGCCGCGCCACCAGCCGGGAATCTCAAACTCGTCGATCGTGACGTCGCGAAGGCCGGCGTGCTTGAAGGCGTCGACGACTACGTCCGCACCTCTGCGTTCGCCCTCCTGCCCTGCCATCCGGTTTTCGACCTCCACGAGATCGATGAGGGTGTCCCACGCGTTGATATTCGAGTACGCGTCTCCGAGAATTTGCTTGGGTAATCGTGGCATACAAACACGCCGTCGTGCTGGAGAATGAATGTAGGGAAAGCGGAAAGTGACATTCGGTCGTTCAACCGGATGAAAAAGCGGATCCTGCCCCATCGTGCCGGAGCGTAAGCCGGCACGGAGCCCGTCTTTCGTAACTGGAACGACTCAACGTCGGCACGAGCTCGGCGGATCCAGCAGAGCCACCATCCTGCTTCCGAATCGGGCATCCTAATCCTTCTGTGCCCGTCGACGTGGCCGTTCTGATGAGTGAGTTTACACTCTATTGATAGAATTGTGGCGGGCTGAGCAAGTTTCCGGAACCGATAGGTTCACACGCCCATCGACGTGGGATACGGTATGACATACCTTCCGAACGACGTGATCGGTGACGCGTACCGAAACGCTGTGGCGTACTCGACGCTCGAATCGCTCGTCGACATCGGAAATCGAATGGCCGGGCAGGAGGGCGAAGCGCGTGGCGGGGAAGTCATCGCCGACGCCTTCGAGGACGCCGGACTCCGCGACGTCGACAGTGGCCGGTTCGAAATTCCCGGCTGGTGGCGGGGATCCTCCGAACTCGAACTAACGGACCTGGATGAACGCTACGATCTCTCCCACCAAGTGCTCGCGCTTCCGGGGACTCCGGCAGGCGACGAGACGGCCGAACTGGTCGACGTCGGTCATGGCACTCCGGAGGAGTTCGAGGAGGCCGATCTTGATGGGAAGCTGGCGATGGCGTCCAGCAAGACGCCGGAGGAACGGGATCGATGGATCCACCGTACGGAAAAGTACCGGACTGCTGTGGAGAAGGGAGCGGTTGGCTTCGTGTTTCGAAACCACGTCGAAGGATGTCTTCCCCCGACCGGCAGCATCGGTGAAGAGCAGGGGCCGGGACCGATCCCCGCAGTGGGTGTCTCCCGTGAACTCGGCCATCGGCTCGTTCGCCGGTGTAATGACGCCGAGATCATGACACACCTCTCGGTCGACTGCCGGAACGAACCAACGGAGTCGCTTAACGTCTCCGGCGTCGTCGGCCCCGACACCGATCGGAAGGTCCTCGTAACGGCTCACCACGACGCTCACGACATCGCCGAGGGGGCCGAGGACAACGGCGCGGGCTCCGTTCTCGTCGTGGAAATCGGGCGGCTGCTTGCACGGGTCGAAGGCGACCTTGACCTCGGCGTCAAGTGCGTCACGTTTGGCGCGGAGGAAGTCGGGTTGTACGGATCCAAACACATGGCGGAGACGGCCAACCTTGACGATATCAAAGCTGTCGTTAATCTCGATGGGATCGGCGGCTCCCGGCAGCTCTCCATCTCGACGCACGGCTTCGAGGCGCTCTCGGAGGTGTTTGAGGCCGTCAGCGACGATCTCGGCTCTCCGATCGACATCAACGACGGACTCACCCCACACAGCGACCACTGGCCGTTCGTTCGCAATGGCGTTCCGGGGGTAATGGCCCGTTCATCTACGGCCGACGACGGTCGCGGCTGGGGACACACCCACGCCGACACGCTCGACAAGCTCGACCAGCGTGATTTCCGTGACCTTGCCGTGCTGCTTGCGTCCGCCGTGATGCGACTCGCCGACGACGAGCGGGTCATCGAAGCGGTCGACCCGGATACGATCGAGCAGCGAGCCGAGGAGGAAGGGTACGAGATCGATTGATCGGCGTCGACGTGCCGTTGGGATCGGGGAGTTACCGGGTGACGTGGCAAATGCGGATCGCTAACATGGAACAGTGACGGTCACCTGTCTCACGGAGATACGGAACTCGTACGCGTTGAACGACCCGGCGCTGAGCTGCCCGGTGACCTGTAGCTGTCCGGATTGGCCGACGCCGCCGTCGGCGAGGTTCTCACAAGAGGTTTCCAGCGTCACGGTGCCAACTTCACCCGACGGGATCGATTCCTCGGGGAATCCGGAGACGGAAACGGAGCCACCGTCGCTCGACAGTTGGAGGTTCCCGGAGTCGATCCGCATTTCCTCAGTCAGCCGATTTTCAACCGAGAGCCGTACATTGAGTGCATCCTCAGCGGCGTCTATCGACTCGATTTCGGCCTCAACGCCGCTCTGTTCCGTGGCCGAGGAGAGGTTGATGATTATCGACCCGGCAAGCAGCGCGCCGACTAGCAGGCAGACGACTCCGACGACGACGGAGCGACTCGGACCGAGTTCGAGATCGATCGAGTGTCTGGTGACCGCCCCCACCACCGCACCAGCGGCGAGTAGTATTCCGCCGAGTGCCGCGTAGCCGATCGACTCCTGGATGGCACCCATGAGAATGACGTTCTCCTGTGGCACGGGAAGGTCCTGGATAAATATCGGAGTTGCTAACACCGCCGTGGTTCCGACACCGGTCAGCAACGTGATCCCCACCAATGCGGTGACCGTCTCGGTCGTTGAGGAGGCCCAGTGATAGACGACGATCCCGAGTATCGGTGCTAGTACGATGGGGTACGGGATCGAAAAGGACCCGTAGGCGTACCGAGCGGTTTGTACCTGCAGTCCAAGTAATCCGATCGACAGTACTAGGATCCAAGCTGCGAGACGCACCGAGTCGGGAACACGGTTGAGAACGGTCATTGATCGGTGCCCGTGTACAGCATGTTCATCGTGTCACTACGCTCGGGACGTTCGTGACCCTTGAACGATGTTCCCCCGATGGCTGACTGGCGGGTCGCTTCATCGATCTCGCTCCGCGCGCCGTTCTTCTGCTTCCGCGTTGAATTGCTCTGACGCCCGGATGTCCTGTATTCGACGCCGATGTTCCCAGATCCCGGAAGCGATCAGCAGGATCGCAAGCCCGACTCCCGTCACTAGTTCACCTTGGAGCCAGAAGTAAAGAAACCCTCCGGCGGCGACGAGGATCGAGACGCCGAGCGACACTTTTGCCCAGCCGATCTGTCGTTTCACCCTGTCACCGTTCATACCGAATACGTGGTATGGCTGTGTCTTCAACCACACGGTGGTTGAGGGTGAGTAACACACTCCACGGTAAGTCGGGCTTTGATCCCTTGAGCTATGGACGGACTCGATGCGAACTTGCGTTGACTCGGCCTGAACGTTCCGAGGCGTGGCCCGTGACACCGATGTCGTCGATCGTGAATCCCGAGTGGGCCATCGGCATCCACGTACGGGAGTCGACGGCGCCGAATGGCTCACCGTCACGGCCCTACTCGAGCTCGTCCGCCCACGGCCACGGTCGCGGCTCGCCCCACGGCCACGTGTCCGTCGCCTTCATGCCGACGTCGTGACCGCTCTCGATCGTCTC
>LFFM01002371.1_pt1 | contig 12483 bp, 12 predicted proteins | sample 643131 | NCBI WGS metagenome assembly LFFM01 (sample SAMN03777445, study PRJNA286221) | soda lake metagenome | biome: soda lake; feature: Kulunda steppe; material: water; isolation source: sample Tc-Br brine of Tanatar trona crystallizer | place: Russia: Kulunda steppe | collected 2011-07
CCGTTTCCGTTCCCGTTCCCGTTCCCGTTCCCGTTTCCGTTTCCGTTGTTCTCTCCGCCCCCGCCACCCGATGTGACATCACAGTTGTCCACGTCGAACTGCGGGTGAACGAACACGCCGTCGATCCCCTCAATGTGGACGCCGGCGATCCTCTTCCCGCCGATAGACGTCTGTCCACGGAGGTTCTTCCCAACTGAAACGGTCTCGTCGTCAGTCACGGCGACCCCGTCGCCGTCGACGTAGTAGATCTGTACGTCGACCTCGCCCTCGTCCGGAGAGGCTATCTCGGCGTTACCGTTCCCCTTGAACTCGACGCCGTCGACACCGACGCCGCCTGAAGCACTGTACGTGGTAACGTCGTAACAAACGATCTCGAAACGGCGCGTCTCCGTGTCGCCGAACAGCTCCGCGCTGACGCCCTCGCCCGCGACGCGAACGGTGAGCTCGACCGTCGCGCGCTCGCCGCTGCCGGCACACTCGATCGTCCCCTCGATCGTTTCACGTTCGCCCGATCCGAACGTCCCGTCGTCGTACGTGACCTCGGTTACCTTCGGGTACTCGCCGTCGTCGGGGGTAACGTCGAGCGTGACATCCTCGATCGAGAGCTCCGCACCGTCGGCGAACCGGTTCTCGACGGTGACCAAGTCGACCCGCTCGCCGTCAGTCACCGGCTTTCCGTCCGCCTCGTCGCTCGCGCTGTCGTACCCCACCAGCGCGTGATCGTCGTCCACGACGCTCACGCTCACCCCGCGTTCGGCTTGGGCGCTGCTGAACGCGCCCGAGCCGATCGTCATCGCGCCGGCACTGGCGCCGCCGAGTGTCAGGATGAGGTGTCGTCGTTTCATGACTGGGTGGGGACCGAGGTTCGGTTAGACGATCCAACGTGTTCCATCCCTATGGTTACGCGGTGTCTGAAGACCCGTATGGAGTGCCTGAACTCGGGTATACGACTCATTGAACCGACGTCCGGTATCCGGTTTTCGGCGATAGCAGGCCCCTGGGTCGGACCACCGTCGCCGAGTTGCTGGATCGGTACGGACCCGCGATGCGACTCGGCGGAGTGGTACCGAAACGAGGGGTCGACCACTACAGCTCCGGTGGCTCGTCGGGTTTGCCGACTTCCATCTCCGTCGTGTAGTACTTGTGCGCCAGCGCGGAGAACGCGAACGCGACGACGATAGCGAGCGTCCACGCGAGCTCGGGCAGGAGCACGAACGGCCACGCGCCCATCCACACCGCGGCGACGAGCGCGGTCGCGACCCCCGATAACCCCAGATAGTACTCGCTCCACGGGATCTCTTTGCCTTCGACGACGTCGAGGTACAGGTCGACGTCCTCCAAGGCGGTCGTCGGCGCGACCATCCCGCGATTCTTGTTGAACTCGACGACGCCCGCACGGTCCATCTTCGGCAGATGCGACTGCTGGAGTGCGGTGTACACGCGCTTGCGCTCGTTGCCCGTGATCTCCGCCATGTCGACATCGTTCTCCCAAGCCGCGATCTGCTCGGCCATCCGCCCGATCTCCATCGACTCCTCCTCGCGTTTCAACAGATGTACCGCGAATCGCCGCCGCTGGTTCGCGAGCACATCGAACAGTTCGTCTTCAGAGATCTCCGGCCTGGCGGCGGAGGGCCCCCCGTCGATCTGCTGTACCGACGCCATTTCTGTCTGACATATATGAGCCACTCAACATAAAACCCTCGGACGGTTTGGGTCGTTTGACACGTTTCGGAACCGCAACCGTGACCGCGCTGATACGGGTTACAACGACTCTACAACCACTACAAATACAATTTACACAACGTTTATTCTTATATTCGGTATTTATACCAGTACTCAAACATAGAAACATATCCGATCGGACACGCGTCGTCGAGCGTCCTCGGAGGGGGATCGTCGGTTCAGGGCCACCCTGAAGTCGGGTTTCACCGCTTCGGCCATCGACGTTCGGGGGTTGCCGTCCGACGAGCGCTTCGACGGCATCGTGCGTGCGTATTCGTCACACGGTGGCTGATCGTCACGGTTTCACGCAGCGCATAACTATGCCGGTACGGCCGGTAGATATCGTCGAGAACCGTATCGATGTCCCGATCACGTACACGGACCGCGCTTCTCCTCTGTCTGATCGGTCTCGCGGCCTCCCTCGCGCTGGCGACCGGCGCGACCGTGATCGACGGCCCGGCCGACACGTTGGCCGACGACCGGGTGGCGATCCAGCCGGCCGACGGGCCGAACGGGGAGTACGCGTACCTCGACGGCGACGACGAGCTCGTCATCGATGTCTCGCCGACGAACCCGAACCTCGACGGCGAGTTCGAGGGAGTCAACGTGAACTCCCGAACCGCCTTCAGAGACGTGTTCACGGTGACGTACACGGCCGACGAGCTGGCTCACGTCTGGATCGAACACGACGTGGACGGGCTCTCCTTCGTCGTCAGCGACGACTCCGACGAGGGATATCGGTCGATCGAGAGCGAGGAGCATAACGTGACGCTCGGCCCGAACGCCACGGCCTCCGTCGGGGTCGTCGTCGACACCACCGACGAGGACGCGGTTCCCGGGACGCTCTCGGAATCGGCGTTCGGGATCCACGCGCGCGTCGCCGACCCTGCCACGGAGCCATCGGACTTCGGCGGGGAAAGCGACGAGACGGGCTCGACCGGACCGGTCACGACCGTTACCGCCCCGAGTCCGTCGGAACGGGTGTTCGTCGCGGAGAACGTCGACGACGGTGACACCGTCCGGTTCGATGCTGGGGAGATGGAGCTCGCCGGCGCAGCAGTCAGTCTCGACCGGCTCGATCTCCTCGGCGCGTCCACACGGAGCTACGAGCTCGAGGCCGCCGGGAGCCCGGACGCCTTCGCGGACGCGGGACCGCTCGAGGCCGACGACGATCCCCGACCTCTGGCCTACCTCGCGTTAGCGTATGATCTCGACGCGAACGACGTTGAGGGGCTCAGGCTCCTGTTCAGCGCGGAGCCGGCGTACCTCGACGACACGGCGGTCGCGCCGGGCGACGTCACGCTCTATCGACTCGCCGCCGACGGCGAGTGGGCGGAGCTCGACGCCGACGGCGTCGACGAGCGCGTCGTCGAGCTGCGTGGATCGCCGGCCGACCGTGACCACTTCTCCGCTACGAGCGAGGGGCTCTCGGTGTTCGCGGTGGCGGCACACGTACCGCGGATCCACGCAACGGGAGCGTCGCTTCCCGACGGATCGGTCGACGCCGGCGAGGAGACCGTCGTCGACGTCGACGTCGAGAACCACGGCGGGGCGACCGGTGAACGGAGCCTAACGCTCGCGGCCGACGGCGAGGCGGTCGCGACCCGGGAGGTCGAGCTCGATCCCGGCGCGTCGACGACGGTGTCGTTCCCGGTCACCCTCGCCGACCCCGGCATCTACGAGCTCACGGTCGAGAGCCTCGACGCGGGCGATGACGCCTTCGCCGCCGGAACGCTCACTGTCGGAAGCCCGGACGCGGGCGACGAGGCCGGGACCGAGAACGAGGCTGACACGACCGAGACGCCCGAGGACGCGGGTAACGCGGGTGAGGGGGGCGGCGCTACCGGGGACGCGGCCGGGTCCACGGACACGTCGACGCCGACCGACGAGCCCGGGGGGCTTGGCCTTTCGGAGGTCGCCGGACTCGTGCTCCTGCTCGTCGTCATGACCGTGGCGGTTCCAGTCGTCCGGCGGCTCGGCAGTTCGTGACGCGTCGCCCCGCCGGGTTATCGGTCCTGATACTTTGGACCGTAGGGATTTACTCCGGCATCGCCGAGTCTCATCCGTGACAACCGTCTCGACTCGAACGGATACCGGTCGGGAGCACACCTCGCTCCGGTCGGCCCTGTTCGCACACGCACGAGCGTCCGATCTGGTACCGTTAGCCGCGGTGCCGGTCGTCCTCCTCGCGGTGTTTACCCTCCCGGAGGCGACCCGTCGCTCGCTCGCGTTCGCCTACACGGAGCCGACGCTTCTCACGGCGTTCACCGCACATTACGTTCATCTCCGAGTCGAACACCTCGCCGGTAACCTCGTCGCCTACGTGCTGCTCGCGGGGATCGGCTATCTGTTGGCGACGGCCGGCCGACAGCGCCGGCTCTTCTTCACCGCCTTCGCGACGTTCTGTCTCGTCCTCCCGGTCGCGCTCTCCGCGCTCAACCTCGCGGTTCCGCGAAACGCGGTCGGGTTCGGCTTCTCCGGCGTCAACATGGCCTTCGCCGGACTGCTGCCGCTGCTGCTCGCCGCCTTCGCCCGCGAGCACCTCCCGACGAGCCGGGCCGACCCGGACTCGACCGTCGTCGCGTCGCTGTCCGACTCCGTCCCGGTACGCCTCCTCCCGCCGGTGTTCCTCGTATCGGTCGGGTGGATGGGCGCCCTGGCGATCCCGACCGGCTTAGACGTCGCGGGGACCGCTGGCCCCGCCGTCGCCCTGGTCGGAGGAGGGTGGCTGCTCTGGACGATCACGTCGGTGGCACCCGGCGGTCTCCGGTCGCTCGCGGGGGTGCCGCGTCGGCTCATCGGCACGCCCGGGTACGGCGACCTGTTCGTGGTGGGTGTCGTCCTCGCGGTCGCGTATCCGGTCGCCGGGTTCCCGGCGGACCCGACCGGAGACGGCCGCGTCCTCAACCTGTACGTCCATCTGCTCGGGTACGCGCTCGCCTTTATCGGCCCGTACGTCCTCGTCGCTTTCGGGGCGTTCGACGATCCGGAGGCGGAGTCACGTGACGTCGCCGGATCGCGCGATGCGGCGTAGCCGTCTCGTGGCGACGCGCCGTCCCGTCCGCCCACAGCGGCCCGGTCTGCTCACAACGGTCCCGCCCGCCGCGCGACACCGACTCCACACCGGTGCCGTGATCCGCGAGCTTATTACGCGTCGTGATGACTCTCCTGCAGAGAGCGATTGATTACTGGTTGACACATGTCTCCTCGACGCGCCCTCTCGGTGTTCGCCCAGGCGGCGGTCGTCGTGATCGTCGTCTCGCTCGTCGTCGGGCAGTACCTCGGACAGCCCGTCCTCCTGAGCTTCGTCGAAACCGGGAGCATGGTACCCACGCTCGACCCCGGCGACGGGTTCATCGCGATCCCGGCACCGCTGGCGGGCGGCATCGGCACCGGTGACGTCGTGACGTTCGACGCCCAAGAGATCGAGGGCGGCGGCCTGACGACCCACCGCGTCGTCGAGGAAACCGAGCGGGGGTACGTTACGCAGGGGGACGCCAACCCGTTCACCGACCAGGACGGCGGCGAGCCGATCGTCCAGGACGCGGACATCGTCGCCAAGGCGTTCACGGTCGGCGGGTCGGTCGTCGTGATACCCCACCTCGGAACCGTGGCGATGGCGTTCCAGTCGACCTTGGAGAGCGTCCAGACTTGGCTGGCGGTGACGTTCGGAACCCGCTCGTTCCAGGGGACACAGGGGCTCGCGTACATCCTGTTCGGCCTCTCGATCGTCGCGTACGCGGCCGACTGGTACCTCACGAGTGGAACCCGGGACCGGCCCGACCGCGACCGGTCGCGTGACGACGGCACGTCGGTGGTGTTCGTCCTCGGCGTCCTCGCGCTCGTATTGATGGCCACGGCGACCGCCGCGATGGTCGTCCCCGCCGGAACCCAAGAGTACGGCGTCGTCAGCGCGGACTTCGAGTCCGACAACCCGACCGTGATCGAGCGTGGAACCAGCGAGGAGATGGAGTACATCGTCCCGAACGCCGGGCTCGTCCCGGTTCAGGCGTACGTCACGCCCGCCAGCCCCGGGGTCGATGTCGACCCCGAACGCGTCGCCCTCGGCGGGCGCGACGAGGCGTCGACCACGGTGACGCTCACCGCGCCCGACGAGACGGGCTACTACCGACTGTTCGTCGAGGAACACCGGTACCTCGCGGTGTTACCTCCGACGGTCATCGACGAGCTCTACGAGGTTCACCCGTGGACGCCGCTGGTGGCGATCAACGGCCTCCTCGGCGGCGGGATCCTCCTCGCGGGACTGCTGTTGTTGCGCGGCGAGCCGGCGCGAATACGGAGCCGCACGTCCCGCCGGAAGACTCCCTTCTATCGACGGCTGCTACGCGAACTCTACAAGTGACCACATGAGCACACAGTCAGACCCAGACGAAACACGGATCCGCCTCCGAGCAGTCCTAGACGCACAGTTCACGCTACTTCTCGTCGGCTGTCTCGTCCTTGCCGCGGCGGGCGGCTTCCTCGTGTACGGCACCTACGTCGACCCCGGCACGGAGGAGGAGACAAGGACCGTCTCGTCGTGGACCGTCGACAGCGAATACGTCCACGCCGCCGAGGTGACGGCGGAGAACCCGGTCTTCGAGGTGGGTTCGACGCTCGAGAACCGCGAGACGTACTTCAGCCGGATCGCACCCCAACTCGACGTCGCGGCGGAGGCATCCTACACCGCCGAACAGTCGGAAGACGTCCGGATCGACGTGGAATCCGAGCTCGTGATCCGGAACGTCGGCGACGGCGTCGAGTACTGGGAGGAGCGTGAGACGCTCGCGGAGACGACCGTCGAGGACGTCGAACCCGGCGAGACGGTCGGGGCCGAGTTCACGCTAGACAGCGCCGCGATCGACCAACAGGCGTCCGATATCGAGGAGGATCTGGGTGCCTCACCCGGACAGACGGAGACGGAAGTCCTCACCACGGTCGAGCTTGAGGGAACGCTCAACGGCGAGGCGGCCACCTACACGCGGTCGATGGAGTTCGGGATCGACCACGGCGGCGACACGTACACGGTCAACGATCCGGGCCCCCAGTCGGACACGACCTCCCAGGAAGTGACCGAGACCGTCGAACGGACGTACGGCCCGCTACGATCGATCGGCGCCCCGCTGCTGCTCGTGATCGGCGTCGTCGCCGGCGCGGGGCTCTCGTACGCCCGGTACGAGGGACGCCTGGCAGTGAGCGACGCCGAGCGAGCGTACCTCTCGTACCGCGATGACCGCTCGGAGTTCGACGAGTGGATCACGCGGATCCGACTCCCACCGGCGGCCCACGACCGACCTGTCGCGTACGCCGACAGCCTCCGGGACCTCGTCGACTTCGCCATCGACAACGACACCGGCGTCGTCGAGGACCCCGACACCGGCGCGTTCCACGCCGTGACCGGCGATTTCGTCTACACGTATCGACGACCCGACCCGCCGGTCCATCGATCCACCGGGGAGGACTCCGCCGGTCCCGACGCGGATGCCGCTGAGGACGGGGTCGGCGTCGACGCCGACCCGCTCGACGACGGAGAAGGGTCAACGGTCGACACGGCAGATGTCGGCACGTCAGTCGCCGACAAGAACATAGGGGCCGACGGCGAGGACGATGACGACGAACGGTCCGACGAGGAGGCGAACGGCGATGGAGGCCCGGATCCGTTCGCGATGGGTCCTACCGAGCCGGCCGATCACGACACGGGCGGCGACGACAGCACGGACAGTACCGAGACGAACGGTCGATAAATCGAGACCGCGGACGGTACCGGGGTGGACGGCCGGTGGCTGGCGAGGATCAGGCGACCGGTTCGTAGCCGGCCTCCTCGACGGCGGCCGCGAGCGCGTCGTGGTCGGCGTCCCCTTCGACCGTCGCGGTTCCCGCCTCGTGGTCGGCGGTCGCCGTCTCCACGCCCGGCACCGCCGAGAGCGCTTCCACGACGTTCTCCTCACAGCCGCCACACGCCATTCCCTCGATCTCGATGGTCGTCATAGATCGGATATCGGTCGCCACGGATAACTCGGTTTCCCCTCCGGCAGGACGCTTTTTGTCGCGGCGCGACGAGGTCCGACCATGCGCACGCTCGACGAGACGGACCGGGAGATCCTGCGGCTCCTGTTGGCGGACGCCAGACGGCCGTTTAGCGACATCGCCGAACGGGTCGACCTCTCCGCGCCGGCGGTGTCGGACCGCGTCGACCGGCTTCGCGAGGCGGGCGTCATCGAGGGGTTCACGCTGCGTGTCGACGCGGACGGGCTCTCAACCGGGGTGGAAGCGCTCGTCACGCTAGATGTCGCGCCCGCCGACGCCGAGAGCGCGTACGAGGCGATGGCGGGCCACGACCGCGTCGAACACGCCACCCTGACCGCCGACGGCGACGTGACCGTGCTCGTCCGCCTCCCTGGCGACGACGCTCGCGGGTTCGTCGACCGAACCGTGGGGCTCGACGCGGTCCGAGACCTCACCGTCCGGCTGATCGATCGGCGGGAGTGGTCGCCGGGGCTCGGTGACGCCGACCTCGCCGTCGACTGTGTCGAGTGCGGGAACACCGTCACCGCGGAGGGGGAGTCGGAGCGGGTCGACGGGACGCTGTATCACTTCTGTTGTGGGTCGTGCCGGGGGGCGTTCCGCGACCGCTACGATCGGCTGGCGGAGGGGGCGTGAGTCGTCGGCGGACGGCGGAGCGTCGCGGAAAGTAACCTACTTGAGTCCGGCCCGGTTATCCGCACTCGGAGTCCCGTGGTGTAGTGGCCAATCATAATGGCCTTTGGAGCCATTGACGGCGGTTCGAATCCGCCCGGGACTATCCTGCTGCGAACAACGTCGTGAGCAGCAGGTGTCCTCGGCGATTCGAGCCCAGAGGACGAGCGACGCGAGTCCTCGCGGTTCGAATCCGCCCGGGACTATCCTGCGGCGAGCGATCCGCGAGCCGCGAGTTGCGGAGCCTCCCTAGTGGTCCACGAGCCGTGCGCCCGCCGGGTGCGTGTGACAGACCGCGGGGTCGTAGCCGGCGTCGGAGAGGCCGGTGCCGAGCGCGAACGCGGTTCGGCCGAGCATCGCCATCGCCGCCCCTGACGCGTCGTCGTCGGTCGCGGCGTCGACCGCCTCGATCGCCTCGGAAACCTCGGGAACGAGCAGGTCCGCCGACGCCGCGAACTCGCGCGCGGCGTCCATCAGTGTCGGGAGCCGCGGGTCGGCGCGGAGCCGATCGAGCGCCCGCTCGCCGACCGTCGAGAGTGCGGTCGTGTCCCCGGCGAGAACCGCCTCCGTGGAGCGTTCGCCGAACGTGACGTACTCGACGCGGGCCTGTGCAGGGATCCCGTCGAGCTCGCCGTGGCCGGGCGCGCCGGGTTCGAGCCGGATCGGAACCCCGCCACGAGCCTGTGCAACCACGTCGCCGAGGCCGGTGCCGCGCTCGACCTCCGCCTCGTGTGCGAGCCGGACGAGCTCGTTCTCGGAGCGCCCGGCGTCGGCGGCGGCGTTGGCGGCGAGAGCCGCCCCCAACGCGGCCGCACCGGAGACGCCGAACCCCGCGCCGATCGGGAGGTCGGTCTCGACGGCGACGGACGCGGCGTCGGCCGCGGGGGCGGTGTCGGCGGCGGGGGCGGTGTCGGCGAGATCGAGGGCGGTGAGCACGTCTTCGACCGCGCCGATCGCGGCGGGAGCGCCGTTCAGGGAAAGCGACGGGGAGTCGGGGGTGTCCCCGGTGTCACCGCCGAGCTCGACCGTCGTCTCGACCCCGTCGGTGAGGGTGAGGCCCGCGCCCCGAGAGCCCGCGGCGGCCGGGGAGTCCGCCGGATGGGCGCTGAAGAAGGCGGTGACGTGACCCGGGACGAACGCGGTCGCCCGCTCGCGTGTCATGGTTCCGGGGAGACCGGCCCGCCGATTAACGGTTGTTATCCGAGTCGGCGACGACACCGTAGGCGGTAAGTAGCGGTCGGTGAAAACGGACGGTATGCGACGCCGTCTGATCCCGCCGCTGGCCGCCTTCCTCGCGGTGTGTTTCCCCGGACTCGGCCACCTGTTCCTGCGCCGGTTCGGGCGGGCGCTCGTCTGGCACGGTGCGATCATCGGCGGGGGAATAGCGCTGTACACCCTGTACGACGTCGGCCCGGTCGATCCCACGGCGTCGATCGCGGAGGTCGCGGCTGCGGTCCCGACCGACGTGTTCCTCCCCGTCGCGCTGCTCGTCACCCTCTCGGCGATCGACGCGCTCCTCGTCGGGAAGGCCACCGTCGCGGAGGCGGAGCGCGCGGACGCGACCGCGGCGGCGATCCGCCGCCGTGTCGCCGAGGATGACGGCGAACAGGACGAGAGCGCCCCGATCGAAGCGATCGTCGGCGGCGGCGAGGGCGACGAACCCGCACGAGTCGAGTGTCCACACTGCGGCCGGGAGACCGACGCCGAGATCGAGTTCTGTCACTGGTGTACCGAACCGTTGCCGTGGGCCGACGCGGAAGCGGAGTGAGCGGCGGCACCACCGAACCGGTCGATCCCGTTGGAGATCCGGTCGGTAATATGTCCGCGCTCCTTCACACTGTATATCGATGCTGCTCGTCCTCGTTTCAGCACTGGCGGTAGCCGTCCTCGCCTGCTTCGCGGTCCTCGTTCCGACCTGTCTCGGGGTCGATCGTGTTCGCTCGGTCGTCGCCGACCGCCAACGGCTCGGTCGTCGCCTCGGAACGGCCGCACCGTGCATCGGCGCGCTCGCAGTCGTGTTGGCAGTCAACAAGGGGCTGTTGGACCGAACCGAAGCGTTCGCACACCGGTACGGGATCGAGGCCACGGCGTGGTTCCACGCGGTCGAGGGTGACTTCGTCGGCCGGATGCAGGCGGCGTTCCCGGAGTGGTCGTTGTACTACTTCGGACCGATGTACGTGGTCGGCTACGCCGTCCTGTTGACCTTCCCTATCGTCGCGTACCTGTTCGTGGACGACCCGCGCGCCCTGCTGACGCTCCTGACGTCGTACGCGATCAACTACGCCGTCGGGGTCGTCTGTTACACCGCCGTACTGGCGTACGGGCCGCGGAACTACCCCGCCGACCCCGACGAGACGGACCCCGCAAGCGTCACGGCGTCGACGGCGGCCGCCGACCAGCCGCTGTTCAACGCGTTCCCGGCGGTGACGGAGCTCACCTCCCAAGTGAACGTCCACACGAACGTGTTCCCGTCGCTGCACGCGTCGCTCTCGGTGACGGTGTTCATCCTCGCCATCTCGACCCGTCGTGAGCTCCCGCGGTGGACGCCCGTCGCCGCCGTCCTCGCGGCCAGCGTCGTGGTCTCAACGATGTATCTCGGCATCCACTGGGTGGTCGATGTCGTCGCCGGCGGGGGTCTCGCGGTCGGCAGCGTCGTGGCTGCGAGCCGGATCGTCAGTCGGGTTCACGACGACACTGGGTGGTGACCCGTTCGGAAAGGCGAGGCAACACCGGAGGGGTTTCCTCGCGGAGCCACGGCGGGTCCGAGAGATGGCTCGGTCGGGGCGTAAACGGACGCGGACCGGCGGAACCGCCCCGCCGACCGCACCTGCTGAACTCCCGCCGTGGACGCGAGACTCGATCACGTAGTTTCTCACACCTGATAACTGCGCGCGAACGTTCATATACTCCGACAGAAACCGTTCGGGTACGGACGCGAACGACGGACGGAACATGAGTCTGAATCCACGACGATACGACGTACGAGAGTTGCGCTGGCTCGCGGGAACGCGGGCGAGCGCCGACGATGCGGCTCGGGAGCGGCCGCTTCGTCCACCGAACGGGAGCCGAGCCGAGCAGGCGGCGCGCTCGGCCGCGTTCACCGAACTCCTCGGGCGTCAGCGCGGCCTTCGGAACGCGAGTCGCGGGGACCGACCGTACCTACGGACGGTTCCCGGCGGGCCGGCAGCGGAACACGAGATAGCCGACTGGATCGGCTACCTCGTCGATGTCGGCGGCCATCTTCGGAGCCGAGACGCGCTCTCGTACTACGCCGAGATCGGGTGGATCGCCCCCGGTGTCGCCGACGCGTTGGAACGCCGGTTACACGGGTTCGACGCGCCACGACACGACCGGGCGTTCACCCCGGCGGACCATCGGATCAGCCTCGTCTCCATCGTCCGGATCGCTTCGTGTGCGAGTGAACAATGAGCGACGCAGAATCCACGGAATCCACTGACTACGACGGAACCGACGCCCCGACACCGGTCGGGGTGAAACTCGGCAGCACCCGGACGGTACTCGACCTCCCCGACGAGCGCGGGGAGCGCGAACGACACTCCACGCTCACCTGCCTGGCGACGTACGACGACGCCATCACGGGCGAGGAGAAGGTCCTGTTCGGCCACGACGCCGCGATCGAGTACCCGGACACGGTCCGGTTCATGCTCCGATCGGGGCTCCCCGAGGACGACGACAGCGTCGCCGACGCCGAGCGCTTCTTCGAGGCGATCGTCGAAGCCCACGACGTCCCCGCGGACAGCGCGGTCGTCTACGCGGTGCCGACGATCGACAACGAGGCCGGCGTCGAGAACCTCACATCCGTGATCGAGGGCTCCTCGATCGGTGAGGCGGCGGCACGAAGCTTCCCCGAATCGCTGTGTGGGGCGATCCCCGCCTACGGCGACGGCCTCGACGCGATCGACGACGTGTTCGTCTCTGTCAACATGGGGTCGACGACGCTGGAGGCGTGTGCGTACCGCCGCGGCGAGCAGCTCTCGCCGTTCTCGACCGGCTCGGTGACGGGCAACGAGGTCGACCGCTGGATCGTCGCCGCCGTCGAGGAGG
>LFFM01002372.1_pt1 | contig 12473 bp, 9 predicted proteins | sample 643131 | NCBI WGS metagenome assembly LFFM01 (sample SAMN03777445, study PRJNA286221) | soda lake metagenome | biome: soda lake; feature: Kulunda steppe; material: water; isolation source: sample Tc-Br brine of Tanatar trona crystallizer | place: Russia: Kulunda steppe | collected 2011-07
CCCAGACCAGAGCCCAGGCGCATCGTCGACCGATGGCGACGCCGAAACGCCTCGATTTGCTCCGGCGTCTGTGAATCCGCACGAGTCTCCGTGGAGCCCGAGGCAAATCGCTCCTGGACCTGGAGATAACCGAGATAGACCCAGAGCAAAAAGCGCTCCAGATAGGACCCGCTGCGACCGGCCTCCTCCAGGTCGGCCCGCACATCGGCGACAGTCTCGGTCCCGTCGGCTCCCCCGGCCCCCGGCTTGGTACGCGCCAGATACAGATTTTTGAGCTTGTCGTAGACCACGCAGTGAATCCAGGTCGAAAACCCGGCAATAGCGGCGATGACAAACCAGGTGGTCCCGTACAACTCGTTGATGCCGAATCCGAGAATGACGTAGGTCGGAAATAAGACCAGCACATCGACGAAGCCATCGAGGATCCGCCCCACGCGGCTTCCCCCGCCGCGGGCGCGGGCTAATTGACCGTCGGCACAGTCGAGGATCACCGATAAAAATAAAAAGAATCCAGCCCACAGCCACATCGACGCCGGTCCCGTAGCACCGACAAAAAAACCCCGGTACAACAACCCAGCGCCGATCCAACCGGTCAACAGCCCTCCCAACGTCACCTGATTCGGTGTCACTGGAAGGGGCTGCAACAACGCGGTGACCGCCGCCGCAATGCGTCGATGAAAATAGACGTCTACAAATTCCTCGACATCGCGCGACTTCAGCGCCAACGCCTGATGGAAGCGCTCGGCAAACATCCGGTCATACCTCGTATTACAATCCGTGAAGTACAGCGACATCGACCGGTCGCCCTGCTGTCGTTAAACAGCACGGGCCGGCGCCATGGGGCCTATCAGGCCAGAATCGTATCGTGTCCCCAGCGCGCCGCCATTTCCCGGGCGCCCTCCAGCTCGGCGGGGGTGTCGATTTCGGTCCAGCCGCCGGGCGGCAGATCACAGCCGTAGAAGTCGAGATCGCGCTCGACGAGTTCGGCGAAGACATCCTCGTAGTACATCTCCTCCCGTTCTCTCGGATCGAGTCCGTCGATCCGCTCGGCCAGCGGCAAAAATGCCGAGGGTCCAATCTTTTGGAACCCCAGGGACTCTCCGTCGGCCTCGTCGATATCGACGTCTTTGCCCAATTTGTCGATCCGCCCGTTTTCGTCGACGCTGATCTTCATCTGCTCGTCGCCGAGTCCGTCGAAGCGCATCATCGAAAGCACGTTGTCCTTCGGCGACTCCACGATGCGGTCGAGCATCTGAACGCGCCGGATCAGGATATCGCCGTCACACAGCAAAAACCGCCGCTGCTTGAGCCCCTTCATGGCTACACCGAGCGATACGGCGTTATTTTCGGTGGCGTAGGACTCACTTTTGCGCGCCTCCAGGTCCAGTTCCAGATCCCAGTGGCTGACCTCGGCCATCAGGGTGTCGTGCAGATGCCCCGTCGCCAGTACGACCCGGTTGATACCGACGTGCTGCAACTGAAATAAAAGCCGTTTCAAAAGCGGCATCCCCCCGACCTCGAATAGACATTTCGGGCGCTCGTGGGTCATCGGTGCCAGACGGGACCCGACTCCGGCGACCAATACGATGGCTTCTCTCGGACGGCTGTTTGACGAAGTAGCTACGTTCATGGAAATCCTCCGGTTGCGCTCAGATGAATCGAAAAAGTGACAGAAAAACGTCATCGTACGGCGCGTGCCGAACCGAATTGCCCGGTGCTCAATACGCACACCGATGCAACTGCGACCGACCGACGACGCACCCACCGCTCTCCGGGCTACAACCCTGCCCGAGACTACTTGCTGCGTGAAAAACCAACCGCGGATCGCTCATCGCCATCTCATGCATCTTCCGTCGACGACCGCCCACTTCCGGCGTGGCCGTTGAGTACGCCACGGACCGGAAAGCGCTGCCCGTCGACCAAAGACCTACGGCTCTTGGCCGTGACACTACATGAACAATCCGTAAAAGACATCCATGACGGTACTTATCGCACCTGACAGTTGTCAAACTGACATCCCAGACGGCCACCGGCGATCATCGTCGCAGTGGACGCTGTCACCGGTGGCCTTTGGCCGTGGCGTGGGCCGGAGCGATGCGATGGGCCCCGATCGGGTAGGATGGAATTATTCGACGTCGTCGCGGACCCCCTCGATGATCCCGCACCCGGCGCGCGGTCCCGCATCGCCGGTGGGCTGGGTCTCCAGATCGTCTTCGTCGTAGTGAACGATCAGCGCCTGGCCGACGACGTCATTGACGCCATCGCCGAGGGTGATCATGTCATCGACAAAGGAGAATTCAGCGACACCGTCTTCGTCGAATTCAATATTGCCGAAATCTCCGGCGTGGCGATGCTCCATATCTTTGTGGGGACCGCCGTGCGGGGTGTCGGTGGGATTGAAGTGGCCTCCGGCGGACTCGAAATCCGGCGGATCGCACTGGCCGTATTCATGGACGTGAAAGCCGCGGGGGCCGGGCTCGAGGCTTTCGATGCGGCCCTCGACTTCGACGCCATCTTCGGTCTGGGTAAATTCGACTTCCCCCATTACCTCGCCGTCACCGTCGTGGACTTCGGCGACGGCGATCAGGCCGATAATGCCGGTGTCGACGTCGTCTTCGGCGTGCTCGTCGTCCTCGTCGTATTGTTCGTCGATCTCCGGCTCTTCGACCGGTTCGTCGTCATCGGCGACATCCGGGCTTGCACAGCCATAGGCCAGCATTCCGGCGCTCAGTAGGGCGATTGCGATATGGGTCCATGTCCTCATGTCATGCCCCTGCATTTGCTCAATATCAGTGAATTTCAGCGTTCGGCGAAAGCATTCATCGCTATCCAGTAGATATGTGCTTAACCATCAGTAGCGATTTTACAAGGCCGCCGGGTGCTGTCGTTTGACTCCGGTCGACCTGTCGCTAGGTTCCAGAGGCGAGACAGCACTGTTTTTGCGGCGGGGAGCATATCGATGGCACAGCAGCAAGTAGACGTCATCTGGTTCGACGAACTCGATTCCGGAGACGTGGCGAAAGTCGGCGGAAAAAACGCCTCCCTCGGCGAGATGGTCCAACACCTCAAGGAGGCCGGCATCGCCGTGCCCGACGGGTTTGCGACGACCTCCGAGTTATTTCGCCACTATCTGACGGACAATGAGCTCGACGATTTCATCGGCGCCCAGTTCCAGAAGCTCGACGACGGTGCCTCACTGCGCGAGGTCGGCCGCAGGATTCGGCGGGCGATCGTCGACGGCCAATTCGATGACGACTCCCGCCGGGCAATTATCGATGCCTACGACGAACTGAGCGGTCGCTACGAACGCGACGGCGTCGACGTCGCCGTCCGAAGCAGCGCCACCGCCGAAGACCTTCCGGAGGCCAGCTTCGCCGGCCAACAAGAGACCTATCTCAACGTCCACGGCCACCGCCCGCTGCTCGATGCGTGTCGTCGCTGCTTTGCGTCGCTTTTTACTGATCGCGCCATCAGTTATCGCCAGCAACAGGGCTTTGACCACCTCGATATCGCGCTGTCGGTGGGCGTCCAGAAGATGGTCCGCTCCGATATCGGCGGCTCCGGCGTGGCCTTTACCATCGATACCGATACCGGCTTTCCCGACAATATCGTCATCAACGCCGCCTGGGGACTCGGCGAAACCGTCGTCCAGGGCTCGGTCGACCCCGATGAATACACGGTGTTCAAGCCGCTGTTAGACGGCGATGTGCAGCCAATCGTCGGCAAGAAGCTGGGCCAAAAGGCGCGCAAAATGATCTACGCCGGGGGTAGCCAGTCGACGGAAATCGTCGACACCGACGCCGAACAGCGCGCCCGTTTTGTGCTCGACGACGACCAGATCACGAGGCTCGCCCGCTGGTGTCGCGACATCGAGGACCACTACGAGCGCCCCATGGACATCGAATGGGCCGTCGACGGCGAAACGGGCGAACTTTTTATCGTCCAGGCCCGCCCGGAGACCGTGCAGTCCCAGAAGGTCGGCGGCATGCTGCGCAACTATCGACTCCAGGAGCACGGCGAAATACTGGTGGAGGGAACCAGTATCGGCTCGTCGATCGCCGCCGCTCCGGCCTGCAAACTCGACAGCCCCGATGACAGCGACGACTTTATCGACGGCGCGATTTTGATCACCGAGGTCACCCACCCGGACTGGGTCCCGGTCATGGAGCGCGCCGGGGGGATCGTCACCGAATTGGGCGGGCGCACCTCCCACGCCGCCATCGTAAGCCGCGAGCTGGGCGTACCGGCCGTCGTCGGCGCCGCCGATGCCCGGGCGCGCATCGATGACGGCCAGGACATCACGCTGTCCTGCGCCGAAGGCGATCGCGGCGTCATCTACCGCGACAGACTCGACTACGAGATCGACGAAGTCGACGTCGACGCCCTGCCGACGACGGATACCCGCATTATGATGAATATCGCCAGTCCACAGGCCGCCTTTCGCTGGTGGCGGCTTCCCTTCGACGGCATCGGACTGGCGCGCATGGAGTTTATCATCGAGAATATCATCGAGGTTCACCCCATGGCACTCGTCGATTTCGACGGGGTCGAAGCCAGAAAAGACCGGCGAGCCATCGAGGAGCGCACTGCCGGATACAGCGATCGGCGCCAGTATTTCGTGGACCATCTATCGCGTGGTATCGCCAAAATCGCCGCCGCCGGCTGGCCCGACCCCGTCATCTGTCGAACCAGTGATTTCAAGACCAACGAGTACGCCGACCTCATCGGCGGCGCCAGTTTCGAGCCGTCGGAGGACAATCCGATGCTCGGTCTTCGCGGCGCCTCGCGCTACTACAGCGATCTGTATCGAGAGGCCTTTGCGCTGGAGTGTCGGGCGCTCAAAAGAGTGCGCGACGAGATGGGATTGACCAATGTGGTGATCATGATCCCCTTTTGCCGCACCTGCCGAGAGGCCGATCGCGTCCTGGAGATCATGGCCGAACATGGCCTGGAGCGAGGCACCAATGGCCTGGAGGTCTACGTCATGTGCGAAATCCCCTCCAATGTGGTCCTGGCCGACCAATTCGCCCGGCGCTTCGACGGTTTTTCGATCGGAAGTAACGACCTGACACAACTGGCACTGGGCGTCGACCGCGACTCCGCACTTCTGGCAGACTTATTCGACGAGCGCGACGACACCGTCAAGCGCATGATCCGCCAGGTGATCGAAACCGCCCACGCCCACAACACGCCGGTCGGCATCTGTGGGCAGGCCCCCAGTGATTATCCGGAATTCGCCGCATTTTTGGTCGAGGCCGGGATCGACTCCATCTCGATCAATCCCGACAGTGTCGCCGACGTGCGGCGCGTCGTCGCCGAACAGGAGTCCGGCACCGATTCGATGAACACCCATTGAGTGATGGCCCCGTCGACTGCGACGGATCAGCGCCAGTGCTGCGTCGTCGAGTCGACGAACCCTCACCGCAGCCGTTATTCTTCATCCTCTTCGGCCGGCGCGTCCTCGTCGGCCTGCGCGTCCTCGTCGGCCTGCGCTTCATCGTCGGCGTCATCTTCGTCGGCCGCGTCCTCCTCAGCTGCAGCCCGATCGGCCTCTACTTCCGCCTCATCGGCGACTTCTTCAAAGTGAGGCCGTCCCTCGTCATCCATGACCGGCTCTTCTAGTTCCTCGTCTTGAGCCGCCGGCTGATCCTGTTCGCCGGCTTGCTCCGGCTCATCACAGCCGAGGGCCAGCCCCGCTACTGACATCAGCACTACCGCCATGACTGCAACGAAATTACCGCGATTCGATCCATCGCCGAGCTGCATCATCGTACCTTTGATTGATAACTGGGAAATTTAGAACACATCGTACAGCATACGATCTTCCCTCAGTACAGTCCAATGTATGGCCTTTGCGTCGTCGCAGCGCTTCACGTCAAAGACGCGGCACCGGGCTCATCCACCGCGCGCCACATCCTGTGCCGGCGCGACGACTTCCAGGCTAGCCTCGGGGGCGTACTCAACGGTCTCATCGTAGTACTCTTCCGGTCCCTGACAGGCCCATCCGATGGCAAAACCGATGGCGACGGTGACCAGAATCATGCCGATACCGAGGGGCAAACCTTTCATTACGTCTGGAATCATGATGCGCTCTCGTCGGGCAAAACTTCCGGGATTTCATTGAATGTATTGAAATTCGGGACCGTATCGGCCAGCCGAACACCGTGTACTTAGTATATCGCGTCAGACAGCGCAACGCTTGTCGAGGCCTCCATCACCGAAGGTCGCCAGTGATCGGTCGTGATGCGACCGCGTCGTCGACGGGCCTCCATCTATCGGAGGGCGGCGTTCTACTCCTCGGCTCCGAGCCCGGCCAATTCATCGACGTCGACCCAACCGACTTTGCCGAATCCGGCGACCATTCGAGCCCGTTGGATCGACATTCGATAAAAATGAAAATCCGAAAAATCGATAAATTGCTCCGCCTCCGGATGGAGTTCCAGATACCGGTCCTCGACCTCACTTCGACGATCGTCCATTTCCACTACGTCGCCCAAGAATGTGGCCCGGGCGGTCTGTAGTGTCTGGGTTTCACTGTCTTCGACATCATCGGAGATCAATAGCGAGGCTCGACCATCGCGGCGAATATTGTCGCTGTGCACCGCCAGATCACTGAGCAGCAACCAGAAGTGGCGATCGCCGTCAAATAACAACTCCACCAGCGACGTATAGGGGTATCCATCATCATCGAGCGTCCCCAGTACACCCTGCTCTGCCGCGCTTACCAGTGTCTGTGTTCGCTCCAACAGCAATTGCTGTGTGTCTTCGTCGTGTTCTTTCATGGTATTGTCCTCGATATTTGCCATTCCAGACGATTGAAACGCGCTCAATGAAAGATCCCCCGGCGGACTCGCGGTGCTCGACCGGAACATCGGGCACGTCCTCATACCACCTGCACCGGCTCGCCCCGAAGCGAAAGCCCGCCGAATCCGTTCCCAATACGTGCTATTCGTCCCGTGATTGACAACGCCTGTGGGCGATCTTCGGGGGTTCTCCACAGCATCGGCGACGGTTCGTGCACCGGTGTAAATTTGATGACTATCTCCGGGTGTGATAACTTTTTACATCAGTATTCCGGACCTGACGTCGATGTATCAGGAGCCAGTTTCGGTGGGCTCGTCTCGAGTGCCGAGTCCGGTGACCGCCGAAACCAGCGTTGCTGACTCGACAGCTTCCTGCACTGCGCAAGCCGCGACACACTGACGCGGCGGACTGACGGTATGCATTTCAATTTATCTCTATGATATTGCCCTCCAATGATGACAGCTCACACTTCAGGTCCAATCGCCGCCACTCACCTACTCAAACTGGGCGTTCTGGCGGCGCTACTGGTCGTGGTGGCCGGATGCGGGCGATCGACACTGATGGAGACCTGTGAGGGCGACTCCGACTGTGACGACGCCTTGGTCTGTGTGGGCAATATCTGCTCTCAGCCCACCACCTGTGAGGGCGACTCCGACTGCCCGGAGGACCTTCAGTGTGATGGCGAGCTGTGTATTGCCTCCGATTGCGACAGCGATCGAGACTGCCCGGATCCGCAGGTATGCACCGATTCGGGCTGCGGCCTTATCGAATGCGATGACGACACCAGTTGTCCCGACGACCGATTCTGTGAAGACGGTATCTGCCAGCCCGGTTGCCACTGTGAGTCCGACGGCGACTGCGACAATGAAATGGTCTGCGTCGACGACTGCTACTGCGTCGACGACGTGGAGTGCCAGTTCCATGACGACTGCCCTCCATCGCGGAACGACAGCGCGTCGGCCTGTATTGGCGGCCAGTGTCAGGATGTGGACTGCGTCGACGATGGAGACTGTGGACCGCGCGAGTCGTGCCGCGACTTCCAATGTGCCGACACCGATCAATGCATCGACAGCGACGACTGTCCCGGTCCCGACAATCGGTGTGTCGACGGCTTCTGCCGAGTCCAGCCCCCGGAATGCAACGACGACGGCGACTGCGACGACGAACAATGCCGCGACGACAGCTGTGTGCCCTTTGACGGCGACTGCGTCGACAACGCCGATTGCCCGGAGCACTTCGAGTGCAGCGAACAGTCCTGCCTCTTTGTCGGCCAGTGTCTCGACGCCGACGACTGCCCCCCGCGCTACCGTTGCGAAGACGCCAGTTGCGTAGCCCCTGAGTGCTTCGACGACGGCGACTGCGACGGCGGCCAGGTCTGCACCCAGGGCGTCTGCGAAGAGGGGCCCCTGGAATGCATCGACGATTTTGACTGCGATGTCGATCAGATCTGTCTGGAAGGCCAGTGCATCGGTGCTCCAGACTGCGATGTCGACGCCGATTGCCTGCCCGACGAAAGCTGCCAGAACGGCGAATGTGTCGTCACCGATGATTGCTCTTCGGACGCCGATTGCGACCAGGCCGAAATCTGCCTGAGCGGAAGTTGTTACTTCGTCGGCGATTGTGTCGACGACAGCGAATGTCCGTCGGACGAAGTCTGCGACAGCAATGTCTGCGTCCCCGGAGACCCCTGTGACGATGTCGACTGTCCGGCCGGCGAAGTCTGCGACAACGGCAACTGCGTCCCCGACGGCTGTAGCTCCGATGCCGACTGCGGCGTCGACGAGGTCTGCGACGACGGCCTCTGCACTCCCGGTCCCGACTGCCTGTCGAATAACGACTGCCCCATCGGCCAACTCTGCGATGACGGCATCTGCATCACCGACGACGGGTGCAGCGTCGATGCCGATTGTCCGGCCGGCGAACTCTGTGACAACGGCACCTGCGTGCCTGACGACGATTGCAGCGCTGACGAAGACTGCGACGACGGCGAAGTCTGCGACAACGGCACCTGCACCTTTACCGGACAGTGCTACAATGACGACGACTGCCCCGGTGACCAGCAATGCAACCCCCAGACCTTCCAGTGCGAGGCCGATATCGGGTGCGACGACGACGCCGACTGCAGCGGCGACGAGATCTGTCTGGACAATGTCTGCGTCGACGCCGGTGAATGCACCTCTGATGCCGACTGCGCCCCGGGTTCGGTGTGCAACGGCTCATTTTGCCAGCCCGAACCGCAGTGCAATATCGATGACGACTGCGACGATGGATATCGCTGCGATCTGGGGAGCTGCGTCCCCGTCGACTGCCTGGACGACACCGGCTGCCCGTCGGGCTGGCAATGCGCCGGCGACACCTGCATCCCGCCGCTGGTTTGCAACGACGACAGCGAGTGTCCTCTGCCCGAAATGGAGTGCATCAACAACGTCTGTGAAGAGCCCGACGGCTGTGTCTCCGATAACGACTGCTCGTTTTTCGAGACCTGTGTCTCCGGAAGCTGCCTGCCGCTGCCTCCGTCCGGTTGCGACGATGACACCGACTGCAGCGATGACAACATCTGCCAATTTGGCCAGTGCGTGCCGCCACCGCCATGTACCGTCGACGACGACTGCGCCGCCGGCGAGCAATGCCTCAACGGCTTCTGTCAGCCCAGTCTCCAGTGCAGCGTCGATGACGACTGCGATGGCGACCAGATCTGCATCGACAACCAGTGTGTCACCTCCCAGGGATGTGTCTCCGACGGCGAATGTCCGCCCGACGAAGTTTGCGACGACGGCATCTGTAGCCCCATTGCCGAGTGCACAGTCAACGCCGATTGCGACGACGGTGAAGTCTGCGACGACGGCGACTGTGTCCCCGGGTTTTCTCCCGATTGTACCGTCGACGCCGATTGCGACGACGGTGAAATCTGCGACGACGGACTCTGCGTCGCCACCACCGATCCCGGTTGCATCACCGACTCCGACTGCCCCGGTGACGATGTCTGCGATGGCGGAAGCTGCACCGCTCCGGACTGCGCAATCAACGCCGATTGTCCCGGAGGCTACGTCTGTTTTGACGGCAATTGCATCGCCGGCGTCCAGTGTCTGGTCGATGGCGACTGCCCCGACGATCAGGTCTGTCTGGACAACCAGTGCATCGACGGCTGAGAAACTATCAAAAAAGTCTCCTACCTCACCGCCCCCATACAACAGCGCCCGCAGCGGCACGAACCGCTGCGGGCGCTGTTGTTCACATCCGACTGTCACAATGGCCGGCGTCTTCGCCGGATCGTCAGCTATTGTACTCGTTGAGTGTATCGACGCGGTGTTTGAGTTCTTTTCCCACCTTGAAATGGACCGACTTTTTCGGCGGTACCTCCACCTCTTCACCGGTCCGCGGATTGCGCCCGATGCGGGCATCGTAGTTTCGGATTGAAAAACTACCAAAACCGCGAAGCTCGATGCGATCGTCATCGAGCAATGCACCCTTCATCGATTCAAAGATCGCGTTGACAATCGCCGAAGCTCTGCTCTTCGGCACGTCGATCCGGTCGGCAACTTCTTCGATCAGCTCCGATTTCGTCATACAAATACTCGCTGGCAAGCAGTAATATCGTCATCTAACCGGTCCGTCGGGGCCCCGTCGACAAGCATCCATTTCCCCTTGTGAAACATGGCCTTAGAGCCACCGCCCATGAGGTGCCACGAAGAGCATCCGGTTGTCAACCACCGCAGGTGTTGGACGACGCCACCGGTGACCGGCGCCGGCACTTTAAGCGGGACGACAATAAGACAATAAACTTGTGACTCGGCACCGACGAGACCTTCGTTTCAGTTCAATGGCGGGCCCCGTAATCAGTCGTACTGCACGCGAAATAACTGCTGGCCCATGAAGATAAAATCCCCGTCATCGAGAGCCGTCTTCTCCCAGATCTTGGTCCAGGTTCCATTCGACGAATTCAGATCGACGAGATAGGAGTGGCCGTCATCTCCGGGATAGATCTGAGCGTGACGCCCGGACATGAATTTGTCGTGGGGAAAGACGATATCGCCCTTTTCGCGACCCAGTACGGCGCCGGCCTCCGGGAGGCAGTAGACGTTTTGGACGACGCCACCGATGCCGACCTGCAAAATCTTGAAGTTGCCCCCCGGGGCCGGACTGCCCATATACCGGGTCCCATCGGAACTCTTGGTCTTGGGTGTAATCGACTGATCGAAGCGCTCGAAGCGAAGGACCTGGCGACCCATTAAGATGGTGTCCCCCGGTGTCAATCGGGTCTCATCGCGCAACTTGATGAACGTCCCGTTGAGGCTGTAGAGGTCCTCGATAAACAACTGACCGTCATCGATATGAAACCGGGCGTGGCGGGGACTCAAGAAGGCATCGGTGGGAAATCGATCGTCACCGTCGCGGCCGACGGTGGTCTCCAGAAAATTCAGCGGTATCGCCTTGCCATCGGTGCCATCTTCGTTGATCGACACCATCTGGATATCCCATGGACTCTGCTGTTGGGCAGCTTCGCTGGGCGGCGGTGGCTCGCGCTCCACATCGACGGGCTCGACGCGTCCGGAGGCCGCCTCGCCCTGTAGCTGCGACGCGCCCTTCGAGGCCTGCCCACCCTCGAGAGACCCACCGCATTCGACACAGAATCGCATTCCCTCCGGATTTTCGGCGTGGCATGACGGGCAGACCACCGAACGACCGTCATCGCCATCGCCTGACCGGTCGTTACCTTCGGTCGCGCCATCGCTGTCATCGGCGATCGGCTCGATATCGACCATGGGTAATGCATCGTCGACGGCGTCAGTATCGGCGGCTCCATCGACGCCGGCCTCCGTCGTCTCGCCAAGTGGCGGACCACCAACACCGGGGCTCGCCGTGGTGTTATCGGGCTTCGATGGACCATCGAGGGCGTCGAGGACCGAGCCCTCGTCGACATCTTCGCCTCCGCCATCCTGCTCGTCGAGACTGGCCTCCGTCGTCTCGGCGCTCCCAAGCCGGGGCGTAGAGCGAAATCGCTTGGCTACCTTGTCGACGGCGTCATCCCCGTCTTCCGGCGCGTATTGCGGGATATCGAGGTCTGATGACGACGGCGCTCTGAACCGATCACCGAGCTTCGGTGTATGGCCGTCGTTGCCTTCACCATCCCGGTTGCTTGAGTCGTCGTGTTCAGTCGTATTCGACGACAGATCTTCGTCGCTCACCAGAGCCTCCGGTTGTTCGTAAAAAAGAGCGTATACCCGATCGGTACTGCACCACGAAGGGGCGAAGCGAGGCTACAAAAGGCCCGGTGAACTTGCAAGTTTCACCAGCACTTATCCGCCCTTCAAAATCGAGATTGCCGCCGTTTCTACAATTCTACCAACAGACGCCGATCTGCAGACCCAACATCACTTTCGGCAACACCGATAGCGCCTCGAAATCTTGATCAGAAAAGTGATCAAAAAAAGCGGACCGAGGCTCGTCGAGAGGCCGAATCGCCCCGGTACCGGCCGACAGCCGATGCGGAGCATCGTCGAGGAGTGTGCCCTGAGCGCGCTGGGAGCATGGCGACCGATTAGTCTTGGGCTGCGCTGGGAGCATGGCGACCGATTAGTCTTGGGCTGCGCTGGGAGCATGGCGACCGATTAGTCTTGGGCTGCGCTGGGAGCATGGCGACCGATTAGTCTTGGGCTGCGCTGGGAGCA
>LFFM01002373.1_pt1 | contig 12469 bp, 13 predicted proteins | sample 643131 | NCBI WGS metagenome assembly LFFM01 (sample SAMN03777445, study PRJNA286221) | soda lake metagenome | biome: soda lake; feature: Kulunda steppe; material: water; isolation source: sample Tc-Br brine of Tanatar trona crystallizer | place: Russia: Kulunda steppe | collected 2011-07
AATAGCTCAGCTAGGTATGAGCGCTCGGCTGATAACCGGGAGGTCCTCGGTTCAAATCCGAGTTGGCCCACTCGGTTTTCGAACGGTCTTTGGCCGTTCGGAATCGGTGGCCAAACTCCCGTAGGCGTTTAATTTCCGGCGATACCGCTTTTCTCGGAGACGAATCTCGCGAGTGAGTCCGCCCACCAACCTGTGGCGCCCCGCTGCCGTCTGACATCGCGCGTGAGTTGCGCACCGATATACAAAAAGCGACGGGGTAGTTCAGGACGAAATCGATCTGAGCCGACAGGTATGGATCGGCACGTACCTCGCGAACGGTAGACCCCACCCCACGAATACGTAAGTAAATAGCGACGGTGAAAAATAGAGACTGACAGGTTCCCTCGTCGCAGATCCCATCCTGCGCGTCATCGGGGACACGATCTACTCGTCAAAAATATCTTCGCGCTCGATCCCGATGGCGTCCTCGCTATCGAGTTCGAAGACGAGCCGGTTGAGTCGATCTTGTGTCTTCTGTTGCTGTTCCGTCATCGACTCCTCGAGGGATTCAATTCGTTCGTTAATCTGCCTGAACCCTTCGTCGATCTCAGTGGCGATCCCGCCGTTGGCTGGATCCACCTCTGCGCCGAAGGCCCAACTCATCAGAGCGTCATCGTTGTCTTCGAGCTCTTCGATGTGGTCTTCAAGCTCATCGATTCGACGCTTCAGCTTTCGGTAGATGATCCCGACGAGGGTAAAGATCACACCGGCGAGGATGGCGAGGATCGTATCGAGCAGGCCAATGGGGACTCCGATTTCTGACATGCGACGTGGGTCTTAACCACGCTCGTGAAACGAGCTGTGTTAAGCAGCTTGCCTGTGGCAAGCGTCCTTAACCAACAGATGGTGCTGGAGCGCCAGTTGTGTTGGTTAAGATCTGTTACAACGTTCGACGAGTCGATCGAGATCGACGGCGCGTATCGATCAATTCTGTATCCACTCGCCCCGAAATATCGAAGTCGAGATCGATCGTCTCCCCCGAGCCGAGCGCATATTGAACCTCTTCCAGCTGTCCGAACGAGTCTTGATACTCACCGGAATTCTCGATGAACGTCACGTCGTCAGCGATACCGTAGTTGTCGAGTCCGGCGGAATCTTCGAATCTGAGATAGAACGCGAGCGTCCCGAAGTCCACACGCTCGGTCACGAGATCGGCGTCGGCGTACTCGAGGATGAAGTCTCCTGATCGAAAATTATCCTGATCGAAGAAAATCCGAGCGTCGTTGATGCCCCCAACGAAGCCGTTGTTGCCGTCACTGTCGGCGCCTATCCACCACACAAATTCGTCTCGGGTATCGATCGACGGAGTATTGAACTCGTTGCTGCTGAACTCAAGTTGGCCGTCGACGTAGACTTTCCTTCCCTGATTACCTTCGTGCCACTGAACGGAGAGTCGTTGTGCAGCATCATCGTCGACGATACCGGACTCCGTCCGTTCATAGTACGTCGAATCACCAGGTATGAGACCGATCGATCCGTCGCCATAGAGGCGAACCTCGAAGCGCCGATTGTCGGTATCATCCGTTCGGGCGTGAAGCACACTATGGTACTCGTCGATCGAGAGATCCGAGATATCCGGGTGGATCATCACCTCGAACGTGTAATAATCACCAAACTCCTCGCCAGCATTCTCGTAGGTGTTTCCGTCCCACTCCCAGTTGACAACTGAGTCACCATCGAGGTAGACGGAGTTGGCGCCGATCTGATCACCGTACGGGAAGCTGTCGCCCCAGACAGAGACGTTATACATGAATCCGACAGGGACGAACTGGGGTGCGATCTCGAGTGATCCGGACTCGTCTCGCTCTCCGACTCGCTCTTTGAGTAGGCGATCTGCTCGATCATCAACTGAGGACTGCGTGGTGAGTTCGGGATCTTTCTCGTAGTGTTCGATCACACCATCGTCGCCGATTCCCATCGAATCCATCAGATTGATCTCATCCTGGTCTTCCGATGTTGCAGTTGGTGGATCCCCACCGTCGCGCCCGCCCTGGACGGTCACACGATTAGCGTAACCGTTGAAACTCCGCTTCCGAGTAGCAGACGTCACTTTCCAGTCCGGCTCGGGCGCAACCTGTCCGGTGGGGAACGAGCGGACGTCGAGATCCTCGTAGTCGCGAACAGTAAACTCGTAGCTCGCTAAGTCGTGTAGCTCCTGGAGAACGTCGAGTTTGGTTCCGTCGAGCTCGACATCATCCAGCTCAGAGAAATCGCTTTGATCTGCCACAATCACGTCGGATCGAGTGATCTCCGTCGTGTAGTCGCCGATTTCGACGAGCGGTCTGTATCGATCGTGCGTATCGGAAAACTCGAAGTCGAAGATGTGGACGCGCTGGGGAGTCTCGTAATCGTGTGTTTCGGTAACTTTCTCGATAGTCCCGGATCCAATCGAGCCATTATGCTGGCGCATCCCGGCGCGAAGCCATGGGACGGCATCGGTGGTCTCGGTACGCAGCCAGATCCGATCCGTCGATTCATCGAGATTGATCGATGCGCGCTGCTCACCATCAGGATTCTCGTCGTCGAGGAGAATATTCGGCTCCTCGAAGACCAACTCGTTGCGATCCACGTATACATCGTCCGTCTCGATCGTCGAGCCGGTGTCGCCGAAATAGCCCCACAAACTCCGGTGCTCCCACTCAGTCAGATAGCTCTCATCGAAGATGTCGCTATTTGGAGGCGAAACAAGGGCGTCAAAGTTGGTCTCCGCCCACAACGAGACGAGAGCATCGTACGCCGTCGTATCGTCGTACGTCCTCGAGATAACATCCCGATCGAGGCGAGCCAGTGGCCCCTGCCCGGAGATCGTCGTCATCCCCGACGTAAAATCCGTCTCGTAGCTCTCGAGATCACCACGGAAGATTGTCTCATCAGATCCGCCCTCAGTGTAGTAAATCAGTATTTCCGCCAATAGATCGTCCTCGAATTCCCCGGCAGGCAACTCAGCGTTCCATGTGTCCACCGACGATGTCGATTGCGTGACCGATAGAGAATCGAATTGTTCGTATAGATCAGCCTCGGAGTCACCCTTTTCACCACCGACACTTAGCTGGTAGCCGATCTCTTCACTCATTGGTCACCCACGACGTCGGACTCAAAGGCGTCCTCGGCGAGATCTCGCGTCTCGTACTCCTCAACCTTCCCGAGGACGAACATCTCGGCCTCAACCCTGGGGCTCGTCCCCGAAGACGTGGTCTCCAACTCAACGTCCGTGATCACACACCACCACTCGTCGATATTGATGTCAGCCCCAGGTGAGATCCGAACGAGCGTCGATTTGATCTGAGCGTGCGGATGGATCGTCTGATAAAACCACGGCTGTCCGCGCAGATCGGTGCCAGTCTCGACAGTCTCGTCGTCGATGTAGCGTCCGAACTCACGAAGCCGTTTGATCGGTGTATCGCTCAGTCGGTGGCTATACAGGATGGTGGAGACGGATTTCCCGGCGCCAAAGGTGGGGTACGAGTTGCCGATGGCGCCTTCGAACTCGAGTGCGCCGTCGGATTCGGTGTGAATCGTCCAGGTGGTGTCTCTGTCAGTCATGGAATGGGTGGGATGGGAGCAATTGCGCTATGTTGTTCTCTACCGCTCGATTCAGAATGCGACAGAAATCGATACAACAAACAAACAATGTGTCTCACTGCCGGCCGGAGCGGATCAGAACCGGCTCAATCGATCGGACTTCCGGGACTCGTGTTCGTCGACGACGACTTCTGCGTTCTCTTTGATCAACTCAGCGAGCGCCCCGTCGCCCTCGATCTGGAGGCGAACTGTCGATGTCGATCCGGCGCCCGAAGACCCACCAGTAGGCGTCGGTGTCGCCATCGAGGCGCCCGTTTCATACGCTGTATCGAGATAGCTCGAGAGCTTCGATAGTGGGAGCACAGCCTCGCTCTCAGTTCCCTCTCCCACCTGGGCGAGTGTCGAGTCGGTTACCAGTCCGCCGGATGCGAGTTGTGGAAGATCGAGTCCGCCACCACCGACAGTCTCCGTTGGGACCGACAAAGAGCCACCACCAATCCGTCGCCCTCCGATTGTCGTCGACGGAAGACTCACTCGCTGCCCACCGATCGACGTCGAGGGGAAGTTGATCCGGTTCGGAATCGTGGAGTTGAAGATCTCGACAGCATCGGAGACAGCGCCAGTGATCTGGGAAACGATGAAGTCGACAGTTTCGAGAATGGCGTCTTTGATCGTCGACATGACGTTTCGGATGACTCCGATGATCCGATCACCGATGGCGCGGAAGGCATCACCGAAGGCGCTGACGCCGGTGCTACTCAGCCAGCTGACGATCCCGAGTACTCGCTCGATCCACAGATCGAGGAAGTCGTTGAAGAATCCAGTGAAAAAGTCCATCGTTGCGTCGATCCATCCGAGGAGGAACTCGGTGATCGCGTTGAACGTCTTGGGGACGATCGAGTTCCCAATCAGATAGTTATAGAGAGCTTCGAAGATCCCGACAATAAAGTCGTAGAACAGCGAGAACGTCGCCTTGATTCCCTCGAACCACTCACCGGAGAGGAAGTCCCACATCTCCTCAAACGTCGTCGTCCAGAAATCCGCGATAATCGAGAGCACCTCGTCGAAGTCGCCCCGAATCAACGCGAGGACGACACGAATCGTCGCCGAGATGGCGCGCATGATCGTTCCGATCGTGAGCTCGAGGAATGCAAAGACCGTCTCGACGATCGTCATAATCTCGTCGCCGTGTTCGCCCCAGAACACCTCGAGGTGGGAGAGAACGGTCTCGATACGCTCCTGAATAACTTCCATTGTCTCGACAACGTCCTCGACGATGTGGGCGAATTGCTCCTCCCAGACCGCTTGCAGCTCGTGGAGCAGTGGAATTGCGTATTCCTCAAAAACGTGTTCGAGGATGTCCTGAACAGACTGAATCGCCGGCTGGAGTGTTTCCCACATCTCCTCGGTGGCATCCTGGATCCCGCCCATGTTCTCGCTCCACGCCGTATGGAGCGCGTAGGCAGCTCCAGCGAGCGCTCCGATGGCGACGATGATCGGGAGGATCGTCGTCGCAGCAACGCCGGTGAGCGCCGTGATGGCGACAGTGAACCCACCGATCGCTGCTGTTGCAGCTGTCAGGACGGCGGGAAGTCCATCGAAGCGCTCGTTCAACTCCGCGAAGGTGCTCACCATCGGGCCGACGATCTCGGCGAGATCAAGCAAGATCGGGACGAACGCCTCGCCCATCACAATACCGACGTTATGCAACTCAGAGCGGAGCGCGTCCATCTGACCAGCAAAGGTGTCCATGTCCTGGGCGTTCTCCTCGGCGACGGATCCACCCTCAAGCATCGCGTCGTTGGACAGATCCATCGCTTCGCGCATCTCATCGGCCGAGGAGGCCGTATCCCGGAAGGCGCGGGTTTGGGCCGTCGTGAGCGAATCATTGAGGGTCTGCATGGCGTCATCGTTGTCCTCGACCGCATCGAGAACGCTCATCATCGTCTCCTCGGGTGACTCTTCTCGCATCTCGACGAACTCTTCGGACGTGACGCCGAGCACGTCGGCGAAGGCCTCGACGTTGTCCGGATCCATCATCGATTCGCCGACTTGCTGCATCCGACTGGCAGCTCGTCGACTGGTGGGAGAAACCTCGTTGAACGCTGCAGACAGGCCGAGAATCTCGTCCGACTGGAGGCCTAACGTATCGAGCGCCTGGCCAGAACGCTGCGCTGAGTCGACGATCTCAGACGAATCGGTCTGGAAGTTGTTCGAGAGTTCGTTGATACCGTCGGCGAGTTCGTCGACGTTATCGAGCGGTTCGTCAACTGCAGACGCGACTTTTCCGAGTGCCTTTCCGGCTTCGTCGGAGGCAAGCGTCGTGCTCGCACCCATCTTCGCTGCCGTCTCGGTGAACTCGAGGATCTCGTCGGATCCTTCTGCACCCATCCGCCCGGCCTGGGTAGCGAGATCGGCGAGTTCTTCGTGGCCCAACCGGACGTCCGTTGCGAGATCTCGCATATCGTCCTCCAGATCCGCAGCAACGGCTTCCGAGGTAACCTTCTGGACGTCCATCATCGCGTCCTCGAAACCGATCGCTGCGTCAGCTGCGCCAGCAAAGGCAGCGACTCCGGCGGTACCCACCGCTGCGCCGGCTCCACCGACAGCCTTCTCGAGGTTACCGGCCGAGCCAGCGACATCGTCAAACGCACCGCTAGCGTTATCTTCGGCTTCGATCTCTATCGCGAGTGTCTCGGATCCGGAGGGGGTGAATGACATTACGTGGAGGGTGGAAAATTAGTTGTTCGCGAGTTCTTCGACGAACTCAACATCGCTCTCTCGGGGCTCACCACGGCGCCGTTCGTGAGGGCCAGCGCCCGTGGTTTGACCGGACTGTTTCGCCCGCTCGTCGGCCCGTTGCTTTTCGCCCTCGAGGAGGACGCGGATCTCTGGGAGAGTTAACTTGTAGAGCGATTCGTCACCGACGTAGCGGTATCCTTGATCGTGTAACGTTGCGATAAAGGTGGCTCGATCAGCTAACGCTGATCCGACATTTCCATCAGCATCTCCAGCTTTCCCTCTGGCACCTGATCGAGCTGTTCCAGATTCATCGCCTGTTGGAGGTCAAAACCGCTCGCGCGGAGAATTGCAGTCACCAGAGCGTCGATCCCGAACGCTATAACATTTTCCTCGATATCGTCTCCATCGAGTTCGCGATCGGATTCTCGGAGATCGTACCAGTGTTCGTTTAGTATCTCAGCGATTTCGTCGTCCGAGAGCGCAGTGGGATTGATGTTCCCGTTGGCGTCGCCGTACTCCTGGGCATCACCCATCGTCATCGGGATCACACGGACGTGTTCTTCAACACCAGGGAGCGCCTGTGTGACCGGTTGGAGTTCGTCATTTTTACCTCTACTCACGAGGAAGTCGTCGGGTTGTGCGATCGAAAGTTCGTCGTCGTTGTCAGTCATGGGATGTCAGTCTCTAGGGGGAGTGGTTATTCGTCAACCAATTCGTACTGCGACAAGAGAAACGGTGTCAGCTTAGTCTCGTACTTCGACTTTACGGTGACAGCTCTGACAGAGCGTCGTTAGGTTCGATATCGCGTTGCGTTCGTGTGGATCATCAAATTCGCGTGCTGGAGTTATGTGATGGACATCGAGTTTTCGTCCCATCTCTTCGATGGATTCCTCCTGAGTAATACCACATTCCTGGCACTCGAAGTCGTCCCGTTTCCGGACTCGATGTCGCTTCGATTTGTTCCATCCAGACCCATAGTAGAAGTCATTGTATCCACCATCCCAACATGGATGATTTTCACCACATTGGTATTCTGACATCCATGTGTATAGACAGGTTGGGGAGCAGAATTGGTGTTCGCTGGCTTCTATTTGATTCGGCTCTCGTTCGATTTTATCACCACATTGGTGACATTCTACTTCAATTTTCCCGCCGTTGTATGAAGGATGATTCGATCCAACAACGTTATTGGATCGCCAGATACCCATACATTCCTGAGAGCAGAAATGACGCCCTTCATCTCTAACCTCACTTACCTTCCGTGTATGATTTTCACCACACTGATTACACTCAACTGAGAGTTTACCACCTTCGTACGATGGGTTGTTTTCTCCGACGAGGTTTTCTGATGCCCACTCACCGTAGCACTCCGTTGAGCAGAAATTATGCTCTGTGCTTTGAGAATCACGGTTGTAGCGTTCGAAGACATCACCACACTCATCACACGTAAGCTCTTCCTTCCCCCCGTCCCAGCTGGAATTATTCTCACCGACTAAGTTGTCGGATTTCCATGAATTATGACACTCATGGGAACAGAAATTATTCTCACTCGTATCTATTTTCGATTTGTAATCAGTGTATTGGCTCTCACACCAATCACACTCCACTTCGACTCCAGCTAAGGACTCTCCATGGGTTTTGGAGTGGTGAACCTTCATCCCACGTGTGCTTCCAAACTCATCTCCACATGTGGGGCAAACCTCTTGCTCGTCAGTCTCTAATGTACTCATGCTCTGTCACCTCAGAGCACTGGTACGGTGTCTCCAACACCGTGCCTTCTTGCGATAAGAAGGGCTCGTGCGTGGTTTAATTTAAACACTGCCTAGGTATAAATCTTTGTCACGCACTCAGTGGCGTTTAGTCCGCAGAAACGTCGATAGAGCGGGCTTCGAACGTGTTGTCGATCGAGCTCACGACATCGTCTGCGCTAGGCCCAACAGTGCCGGGCTCGGAGAGCACAGCGTCGTTGAGCGTGATCGTGCCCGAGGACATCGTCCAGGTCACATCGAGCGTGACGCCTCTGACGTGGCGTGTGAGCGCCTTGTTGTGTTCGAAGGTGCCAGCCGTCGTTGCGTCCAGCGTAATCGTCGAGTCGCCTGGATGGATCGCGTGGACGGTGTCGCCCAGGATGGGCTCGCGATCGTAGTCGATTTCGTAAGCGAGGCTGGCCGATCGGATTTCCGCAGCGAGTGGTTCATCGTCGGCTTCGATCTCGTCCTCGAGGAACCGTTCGTACTCGCTGTCGATATCGTCGGCGTGGCTTCCGTCGCCAGTCGGCGGAATACCACGGTCACCACCACCGGCGTCGTAGCTGTTGGCGCCGTACAGACGCGCGAGTTCGTTGCCTTCGCTGTCTTCGATGACAACGTCACCCTGCGTCTCGGCGTCGAGCCAGAGCGCGTCGATCGAATGGAAGTCCGTCTCCGTCGAAACGTCGCTCGTTCCGTTGAGTTCGAGCTCCGACGAGGACTGTGCGAAGTCGCCCTCGATCGTCAGCGTCTGACTGTCGTCCGATGCGTCCGTCGAGTGGACGGTCAGCGTTTCGCCGTCGGGTTGCTCAACGCGATACGAGCGCACCTTTCGGGCCTCATACTCGAGCGTGACGACAACAGGTGTCGGTTCGCCCGGATCTGCATCGATCGAGTCGAGGCTGGGGAACGCACCCCGCGCAACGGTGTAGGTGCGCGCATCGCCCTTGTCGGCTCGATCGACGACGGTGTGGGACGTAACGTCGTCGCCTCGGAGCAGGACGTCGCCGGCCGGATCCAGCGGATCGCCGTCGTCGTCGACGAAGAAACGCTGCAGATCGTAGGCGATCGTTGCGGTGTGCTCTTCGGGCCCGGAGAAATGGCGCTGGGCTTCGTGTTCGCCGAGACCACGTCGGGCTTCGATACTAGCGTCGCTATCGACTTCGAGAGCCGTCTCGAGGGTGTCCGAGAACAGCTCCCAGTCCGGATTATCAGGGACAACACCGGGCTCGTCTTCGCGGACGAACTCGATACGGTGATCCTCGTATCCGCTGTCGGGATTGGTGGATTGCGATTTCATGAGTTAGGAAAGAATGGTTCGCAGTGGTGGGAGTCTGCGAGCAGTTCTGTTGCGACAGTCGCGGGGTTTTAACCAACAGATCGCCGTATACCGGCCCGAGTGTTGGTTAAACTCGTTTACTCGCGGGGTGGTTCCTTTTTCCAGACGTATCGAACGGAGAACTGGACGCCGTGCTCCGTTGGATTCGAATCGGTATCGACGAGATCCTGTCGTGGCCCCACGGCGAGACTGAGATACTCATCGGGCGAGGGGTTGGCCCCGATAATACGACTTATTTGATCACCCATATCCTCGGCCTGGAGTCGTTCGAGACCACGTTGTTCGTACTCTTCTCTGGAGCCGGCGAAGGCGGTCACGAGCACCGTGCCAGTCCGATCCTGGATCGGGCCTGACCCATCGCCCGCAATAGCGGAAAAACCAGTGTCACCGCCACCAAGCGTCCGTTCGTCCCGATTCGAGACGCCGATCTGGGGAAAGCCACGGGCGTCGTCATACCAGCCGGTGTGGATATCTGGATCGTCGAGTTCGACGGGGACGTCGTCGTTGTCCCACGAGTCGCGAAGGAGATCTCGGACGACGAGCTTTGGGTCAGTAACAGTCTGGGGCATTGGTGAAATTAGATCGACTCGATCTGGACGGCCAGTAAGTCGCTTTGTCGGTGGGCGTCAACAGCGCGATACCGAGCGCCGGTTTCGGTGTCGACGAACTCGGTGGCCTTCGTTTCCGATTCGGCATCCCCAGCGATCCGAACATCCGTGCTGTGGGGGACGAACAGCGTCAACTCGGTCACAACGTCAACACCGGAGTCGTCGTTCGCCTCGTCAGTGCGACGGTTCTGTTCGATTCGGCCGTGTACCGTTGTGGGGGATTCGTCAGTTGCGATGAATTCGCCCTCGGCGTACGGATTATCGGCGCCACTCGGATCGTAGGTGAAGTTGTAGACTTCGATCTCCCGTCCGAGCGCTCGTTGGACGCGATCGATGGCGCGTGTGGTTTGAGATTCGAAGTTCATCGGCGTTGGATTTCGATTGAGTTCCGGAGTCGTCCCGTATCGACGGGCGCTCGACTCCGAGCCTGTTCGGCAATCGCCTCGACGATCTGATCGAGGAGATCTTCCGCCGAATCGGGGTCTCCGATGTGGCGATTGATGTTGGACATCACGTCCTCGACAGCTGGGCGGAGGAACGGTTGCGCCTGCATCCGTGAGGTTCCGAACTCGACGTGAATCGAGTACGAGGCACCGGCTTCGATCCGATACTCCTTTCGCCCGAAGCCATCGTAGTCGAGTGACTCCTCGAGCGAATCGAACCCGTCCATCGAGATGTTAAAATCGAGGCTCACGGGAGGGGATAGACGTAAATGTCGGACTTGATGTGGCGGTCTTCGACGTCACCAACCTGATAGACCGTCACGATCCGATCGGTTTTGATCGAATCAAACTCGACGTCGGCGCCGGGCATCAGTTCGGGTGGAAATTCGTAGCGTTCGTCGTCCATCTCATCGTCGAGCGATCGAGGCGTATCGGGCGAATTCTCGGACATAATCATGTCGAGAACGTTGCGTACCCTCGTTTCGGTGTGTTGAGGCGCCCAGTTGGATCAAGCAAAACTGCTTGCTCCCAGTACCGATGGGGATCGGTCTCGAGCTCGACATCGACGCTCTCGTGGGAGGCCACAGAGACACGGGGATCCTTGGCCGTCGCGAGGTGTGCTGCGACGTAGGCCTCGACGTTGGCGAGTTCGCTCTCATCGTCCGTGTACGGTGCACAACGCCGTTCGACAACGGTATCGGCGTCGCTCACGAACGCCTGGAGATCAACACTCGAGAGATCTGTCTCGAGGATTTCGGCTACGTCGTGGGGAGTGATCCGGGCCATATTTTGGTAACTGCAGTATCGGCTAATCGGGAGCTACGCTGCGCCGGGTGGAGAGCCACCTTAGCCCTCGATCTTGACGCCGGCTTCGGGACGGATCGTCTTCCATCCCATGCGGTTGTGAACCTGGATGATCGACTTGTTCTCGGACTCCTCGTCGTACGTCATCGAGGTCATATCCTTGCGCCGGCTCTCGACGCCGTAGCGCGAGGTATCGAACATCATCGCTTCGCCGGCACCGAGGTTGCCTCCGTTGTCGACGTAGACCGGGATTCCGGCCACTTCACCGAAGGCGCCCTCGCGGACGACTTCGTCGCCCATCTCGCTCGCTCGGGTGAACTCCTCGCTTTTGAGGAGATCGCCCTTCGAGTGGGCCGAGACGATGAGCAGATCGGGATCGTACTGCTCGGCTTCGAGCGCCGTCATCGCGTCGATGACGTCGTCGTATTCCAGCGTACCACCGTCGTCGCCGATCTCGTCATCCTGGAGGTTCTCGAAGTCGCCATCGTCGACTTCCGAGATGACGTCGTAGGCAGCGTCGTCGAGGGCGTCGGCGAGATCCTCGGCGCGCTCCTCGGTATGCATGGCGATGACGTCGAGCAGGGCGTCCTCGATGGACTCCATCGTCAGCTCGATCTCGACACCGTACTTGTCGTGATCAACCGACACCTTGCGCGTGCCGTCGTCAGCCGAAGGGTATTCCGTCCCTTCGTCAACGACACCAGCTGCGCGTTCCTCGTCGAGGACGGGGATCTGGACGGTGTTGTTGTCGATGTCCGTCGAGTCGATCTGGCGGAATGCTCGGCGGAAAACTCGGTTCTCCTGGGCGTACGATTCGACTTCAGCGCGAACTGCTTCCTGATCGATAACGTCGGTGGATTCAACAGTAGACATTTGCTTGGAGGGGAGTGCTGCAAATCGCCAGACTGGAGACCAGTCAGGCGTACTTGTCAGCGGGGACAATGCGCGACGTACAGCAGGCGTCAGCGCGAGTGCGAGCGACAAATCCGGGCTCGCGTCGGCGAAAAACAGTACAGCGAACAGACAGGTCTACGAACGAAGCTCTTCGAGACGGGCCTCAGCGTCGGCTTTGGCAGCGTCCCAGCCGAGTTCGTCGTAGTTCTCGATCTTGCTCTCGAGTTCGGCGATCTCGTTGTCGTCCGACTCGTTCGAGGTGGAGAGTTGGGCGTCTTCGTCGCCACCGGTGCGGGGCGCCGGTGTCGACTCAGCCGGATCGCTCGACTC
>LFFM01002374.1_pt1 | contig 12464 bp, 9 predicted proteins | sample 643131 | NCBI WGS metagenome assembly LFFM01 (sample SAMN03777445, study PRJNA286221) | soda lake metagenome | biome: soda lake; feature: Kulunda steppe; material: water; isolation source: sample Tc-Br brine of Tanatar trona crystallizer | place: Russia: Kulunda steppe | collected 2011-07
AGACGAACCAGCCGTCATTGGCGTCAATGCGGTCGAACAGCCAGAAATCGTAGTAGCCGAGATCGAACAGGATGAGGGCGCCAGCTACCCACTCGCCGGTGGGTAGCTGGCTCCGTTCGTGGGTGCTCGCGTCGGTTGTCTGGAATCGCGTCGGGAGGCCGGTCGAGAACGATTCGGTGACGTGGAGTTTTGCCCCGGCTCGGTCGTCATCGAGCGCGTAGACCTCTCTGGCGTCTTGATAAAGCGAGATGATCGTCGCGTCGACGATAAGGACGTCTCGAAATCGTTCGAGACGTCCGGAAAGTTCGGTTTGGCCCGTGTTGAGATTCTCGATGGCGTCATCGAGAATCTCTCGAATAAGTGCAACGAATCCCGGTTCGAACCATCCGTGAAAGGTCGCATAGGCGAGTTCGTCACAGTCAGCCATCTCGACGTAGCGTTCGAGAAACGCCTGAATAGATCGATCAGAGCCGGCAGCGAAGCCGAGTGAAAGCGTGTAAAACAACGCGATGACGTCGAGTTTCCGCTCTCGCTGGATGAGATTCGTTGCGCGAGCGCGCTCGCGCAACTCATCGGATGGAAACGCTCTTTGAATGCGGTTCACAACTACTGAATCCGGTAGGGTGTACACATTCTCTACCGGATCCTCATATTCCTAGTTTCTGACTATTCTAGTCCGGAGTCCCCGGATGTTTCGATCTGCTAAACTAGAACGGATGGTTACTATAGTCGAGTCGACTTTCTTACTGCGGAACCACCAATTCGACCGCCATCTGCTTTAACGCATCTCCTCTGGGTGACGAGTCGCCATCGGGAATGGCTCACGCCAGACGGCCGCTTCAGCGACCGTTCGGGAAGGATAAATGTTTATTATACGCTAACGTGTTGATGAGCACACTCGGAGAAACCCAGCAGATAGTGAATGAAAAACCGTACGACCTCGTAGTCGTAGGCTGTGGTATCGCCGGACTGAGCGCGGGACTTCGCGCCATGGAGAACAACTTGGACGTCGCGCTTCTCGAGAAAGCCCCCGAAGAGAACCGGGGCGGACACACTCAGTTCACTGAATCGTTCCGCATTCCGACTGCAGACATCGACCTTGACGTCGAGTTCAACGTCGAGGACTACTCCACGTCGGACTTCTACTCGGACATCATGGAGGTCACCAACTACCGGGCCGACGACGACCTCGCTGAAGTCGTCACTAAGGGGTCCGTCGAGACCTTTGAATGGCTTACAGCCCACGGACTTGAGTGGGAGTACCAGGCTCCCCACCCCGGCTACACTGCAGGGCGCGTCTGGCTCGACGGTGAAGAGATGATCGACCACCTCGCCGAGATACTCGAGGCCGAGGGTGTCGACTTCTACTACAATGCTGACGCCCGAGGTGTCAACCGCGGCGACGACGGTCGTATCACGGGTGTCACTGCATTCGTTGACGGCCAGCGCACCGAGTTCGAAGCCGACGCTACCATCCTCGCCGCTGGCGACTATGGCTCGAGCAAAGAGAAGCGGACCCGTTACTACGGCCGCGGCTACGGCAACATGAAGGTCCGGGGCAGTCGGTACAACACCGGCGAAGTGATTGAGGCTGCGATGGATATCGGTGCCAAGTCCGAGGGTGAGTGGGGAGATGCCCACATGGCGCTGATCGACGCCGGTTCAGCCGACGTTGAGGGCGGAATCACCCGCATCGACGGCTATCAGTACGGGTTAATACTCAACCATGACGGCGAGCGGTTCGTTAACGAGGGTGAGGACGCTCGGGCGCACACATACGCGAAGTTCGGCCAACGGATCTTCGAACAACCGTACCACGAGGCGTTCATCGTTGTTGACTCAAAGGTCGTCGACGACGTCGCCCACATGGGCCCTACCCGTGCGATCACCGCTGACTCAATTGAAACCCTCGTCCGCCGACTCAACATCGAAAAAGTCGATCGGGCGGTCGATACGATCATGGAATATAACAAGGAGTGTAACCCCGATGCCGCCGAAAACTATAATCCCGAAGTGCTGGATGGCAACTCGACTGAGGACCTTGAGCTGCCGAAGTCCAACTGGGCGTTACCGTTGGACGAACCCCCGTACACGGGCTACCCCGTCACTGGTGGGATGACGTTTGCATTCGGCGGCGTCGCGATCACGGCCGACGCCGAAGTGCTCGACACGACAGACCGCCCCATTCCGGGCCTGTACGGTGCTGGCAACGTCACGGGTGGATTGTTCTACAACAACTACCCCGGCGGGACCGGACTGACCAACGCCGCCGTCTTTGGGAGAGTCGCCGCGGAGAGCGCAACAGAGTACATCCAATCCGAGTGAATATCGACTGACCCGACGCGGTCTGCGGAATGCCGCCGGTCTTTTTGTCTTTTCGGGCGCGCCGGCACGCCCCCAATCTGAGACAGGAAAGCCAGTCCCAACCCCGAGCGCTAGGGTGCCCGATGGCGGACCTTACTCGCTTGTAATCTACAAAAAGTCCGGAATATCAGACCCCCATTTTCCAGCGTCGATCAGTCGTCGGCGGTGGCGTCGCCGCTCTCTTCAGCCTGGTTTTTCATCCAGGAGAGTTTTTCGCCGGCGTCGAGGATGTTATGTTCGAGTTTGAAGGTATCGAACTTGTGGTGAACTCCTTGTTGCTGTTGACGCGGACGTTGGATTCATCTTGGCCGGAGGTGACAGCCTTGAAGAGGTTCGCGCGGTGGATCCAGGCGAAGTTCTCGGCCTGCACTGCTTCTTCGTCCAGACCCACTGGAAACACGACGGCATATTCACTCGAGGAGCATCACGGACCTGAAGTCTTTGGTTGGGTGGATAGGCATACGGCGTTGTATTTATTTAGCTCACAGCACGTTTGACGGCGTATATGTCACACAACAGAACGAGCCTCCGGAGTTCTCGAGGACAGCCTCATGTACACCCGCCGTTGTCGAGCGTGCGCTTGATTGCTGAAAAGACTGCTCTATTGAAAACGCCATACGGCACTGGAATTAGAGCGTTTCACTGAGGCTTTCGATGTTGTGAACAGCAAACATGAGGACGATCTCACGGAACTGTCTGTACCAACCGAGTGAACGTAGCTCAGACCCCAACGACCGCTTTGTCGAGGAGTACGACGTTTCAGCCATCCACCGTTGCGTGTATCCATTCGATCGGATCAACGTATTGGAGGGTGTCATACAATAGTTCCCAACAGCCATCGTTCACGGTCTGACCTCTGAATGAAAAAGGCCGCTGGCAAGAATTACTGGGAGACACGCAAATGAGACCAGTATCATCGCCGAGTAGCGGGTATGAGACGTATTCTATGACACGCTCTATTGTGAAGAACTGGGCCGAGCGTCGAGCCACTTCGCAAGAGAAGCGGCTCGATGCTCTCAGCCATGTATTCGTAGCGTATCGGCCAGTTATGAAACGCCTTATCAGCTGCCACAGAGACCAGCTCGTCCGCATTTCGGCGGACAAGCTTCCGGCCAAGTATCGTGTCGTGACGCCATTTGGCCGAACAGTGGACGTCGAGTACTGCCAACGACTCCGTATCCGTCAACGTCGTCACTTTGAGCGTCTGGATCGTCCGATCGGCGCGTTTGAGGTAGTAGTGTGAGGCGTGCCCCCGTTCGAAGAACGTACTGTCGAGGGCAGCGTGCCCAGAATTCGGGTGTTGCTGCGCGGAGACGCGCAGCAACGCCCGCCAGACGCGCATCGCGCATCGATCGAACGAATGCCAGAACGTCGTTGGATCGGGCAGGGCTTCCGGTAACAATCCCAGTAGCTCACAGATCCCTGGCATGAGACGGAGCCGATCGATGACTTCCGGAAACGTCCAGCCTTCTTCGACTCGTAAGCAGTGCACGACGACGTGGACCCAGCGGGGAAGCCCGCCGGAGGCGGGTTTCCCCGCGTGTGACCCAAACGCTTGTTTAGCTAGGCGTCGACAGTTTTGAGCGAAGTCGAGGAGGTTGATCGCCATAATCTCCTTTCCTCGGCTTCAGTTTGTTACCAAGCACAGCCTAGCCTCGCCGCTGTCGTCCATTTTCAATAGAGCAGAAAAGACAGTCTCTGACAACGTCCTCTGGTTGTAGAGAGGTCCATCGATCCGCGCATTATCTACGGTGGATGACTGGCCGGAACTCGACGTTTGATTAGCGGTCTTACGTCTTCTTTCTGGGGTATGTCACGTATCCGTTTCGAATCGTAGCTTGCCAGCCAATCTGCGTGTCGTTCCGTTTCTCGGTCGTGTAATGAACGTCGAGGACAGCGTGTGATTCTGTATCGACGAGTTCGGTTGGTTTGGGCGTCAGTACGTCGTAATTCGGGCGAGTGCTCCCGCACTCGGGCGTGCCAGGAGCGGGTCTCAGACTTGCTTACAGAGTTGCTTGCTAGACTCGTCTAAGCAAACGGCTCGACGAGTCTTGTTATCATAGTTTTTAGTGTAGTAGAGGTATGATTATGTGTATTATGCGCTGATAATATCTTTAACCCAAGGTTTTGTGCATAAATTGAAACAAACTTCTATTTTTGTCGAACAAGTTTTAACCACGCATTCTTGAGATTCGCGATCCCACTCGGCTTGCTTTTCAGTACCTGAAAGGCGTACAGGCCGAGTACTCCTGCGATTGCTACCGTTTGGACGAGATTGTCCGGATGGACCATCGCGACGACTCCGCCAACAAAGAAGGCTAATCGGAGGAAGTATTTTACAGTTCTGCCCGATGCCATTGGGTAATTCATTCCATGTATGATACTGATTGCCCCGAAGATCGTGAAGCTTGCAGTGACCGCCGTGGTGGAATCTAATCCCCCCGTTACCAACTCTGGGTGGTAGACGAACGCGAATGGGAGAACGAAGAGCGGAGCAGAGATCCGAAACGCTTCCTTGCACGTCCCCCAGAAACCGCCGCCCGATATGCCCGTGGTCACCGCGATACAGGTCGCGATTGGCGGGGTGAGTCCCGACAAAATGGCGGCGTAGAAGACGAAGAAGTGCGCGGCAAGTTCCGGAACGAAGAAATCCGAAATTAGCGTCGGTGCGATGAGAAGCGCCACGATGGTGTATGCTGCAGTCGTCGGCATCCCCAGCCCCAAAATAATACAAATCACCATCGCCAGGAAGACCGCGATAATCATAATCCCACCCGACAAGTCCATGAGTGCGAGCGAAAGCGCGGTGGGAACACCGGTTCCGGTGAGAATATCCACTACGCCGTTGATCGCGGCTAGGATGATCATCACCGGGGCGACGACGATGGTTCCCTGTCTCAGACCGTCGAAAGTTTCCTGAGTCGTTCGATTGAGTGTCGATCCCACCGATTTGTTTTCTATCAAGGCTTTGGTTATTGGGACGGCGTACCCAAAGGCGATCATCGAGACGACGGTCCACAGCGCCGCGGTCATAACAGTCACCTGGCGTATTCCAAGTGCGTAAATTAGCACCATCAACGGAGCTCCATATTTAATGGTTTCTAATACCATCTCCTGATTACTCAACGGATTTTCGAGGAAGTCGGTCATCGAAGTGTCGTCCACTTGTGGTGAGGCGACGTAATGAACGGCGATGACGGTAGACACGACAAGTATCACCGCCGGGATTAGACCGGCAATGATCACGTCGACGTACGTTATGCCGGACACGAGGGAAGCCATGATGAAAGCAGCAGCTCCCATGACCGGCGGGAGAACCTGACCGGACGTCGAAGCCACGGATTCGATCCCTCCCGCAGTTTCGGCTCTCACCCCGTTTTCTTTCATCAGGGGAATTGTGAAGGAGCCAGTCATTCCGGCGTTAGCCGTTTGACTCCCGTTTACGGATCCGATTATCGCGCTCGCGAGGACTGCTGTTTGGGCGACGCCGGAACTGACGTACTTGCTACTCCGGATCGCCAGTCGCAAGATGAGGTCGAATGCGCCGTAGGCTCTCAGTAAGCCGGCGTACAGCAGGAAGAGCGCGATCCACGCGGCAACTAACTCCGTCAAGAACCCAAAGAACCCTTGAGTCTCGATGACGAGAATGCGAAGCACTCTGGTCGACGTGAGCCCTGCGTGTCCAAGCGTCCCTGGAATCAGCGAACCGCCGACACCGTAAAATATTCCGCCGATCACGACGATCAGAAATGTCCAGCCGAAAGCGCGCCAAGTGAGATAGCTAATCGCTACTGTGAAAAACACTGCCAGCACGATTTCAAACTCAGTAACCGTACCGATCGTATCGACTGCCACTCGTTGATAGTTTACGAACAGGTAGACGCACGTGACCGCAGAAATGAGTCCAGAGACGAGTAATAATCCCGCTTCTGCTCTGCTCTTCTTTTCAACCGGTTCCCGAAGCTCCATCAACACAAACAAGAGAAGCGTCCCTCCCAGGAACGCGATAGCGTACTGGGAACGGGGCATCATCTGCGTGCTGGCGTAGAAAATCGCGAGAAGCCAGTAGGGAATCGAAAAGACGACCACGGATATTTTGAGTCGCTCTGCAATGGTGGGACTGAGCCGCAAAATCGCCACTACGGTCAGTATTACCCCGGCGGTTCCGACGAGCGCAGTGACAGTTCCCGACGTATACTCCGGAAGCACCCAGATACACAGCATCCAGAACGGGACCGATACCAAATACAAAAGAAACTGATACCGTCCTCGTTTTCCTTCCGCGATTACCTCTGATTCATCAGTCTCCAGTAAGTCTTCCTTCGTCTCTTTCGGATCTGCATCGTGACTTCCCATAATTATCGAGAGGTTTCCCTTGGCACGTGTTTGTCGTGTAGAATGCTCGAACCTCGACTATCGTTACCGGGATACATGCTATAATCGTAGACAAACGCGGTGCGATATAGACGTTACGAATCAAAAAAATCTGTTACAAACGGGGAACCGATGTCTCCCCAGTGCTATTGATGGAAAATCTTATAAACTATTAGTGAGAGAGTCAAATGTTGACATGAAACGCAATACTATCAGCAGGCGTAACGTTCTCTCAGCAGTAGCTGCAACCGGTGTGGTGGGCGTTGCAGGGTGTCTGGGAGGAGACGATGAAGACACGTATAGAATGGTCCTCGGTGGGAGTTCGGACAGCTCTTCGACGTTTCAGGCTGGTCAGGCGCTCGCTCGAGCAGCGGACCAACACAGCGACGTGTTGGATATTTCGGTTCAAGAAACCGCCGGTTGGGGTGCCCACCTGTACGAATACGACGACGGTGAACTTTCGGCGTTTGGTGTGGACAACAACTCGATGTCCCAGGCGATGAACGACGAAGGCGATTACGAGGACGACCCAGTCGATGAGCTCCCGATGCAGGGGTTCGTCCACGCGAATCTAGAGATTTTCTGGATCGCCGTTGAAGGATCCGACATCGAGTCGACGGCGGACCTTCAGGACGGCGGCTACGATGTCCACCCAATCCAACCCGGCTTCGGTTCTCGCGTGTTGACCGAAGATATCATGAAAACGGCCGACATCTGGGATCAAAACGAGATAGTCAACATCAACGCGTCCGACGTTGCAGGCGCAGTAGAAGAAGGGCGCATCGACGCTTTAGCAGTGTACGGAACGAACCAGACCAACCTTGCCGGTTGGGTCGAAGAACTGGACATTCGTAACGAGGGAGAGCTATACCTGATCGAGGTCGACGACAATTTCTTTGACGCGATCGAGGCCACCCCTGGTGCGGTTCACACCGAGATCGAACCGTACGCCTGGGAACAGGACCTCACCACCCTTATCGACACGACCGATGCCTGGGTCCTCCCCGGTCAGTGGGCGTTCGGACCGGACGTGCCGGCCGATATTACCTACGAAATCGCACGATTGTGTCACGAACATGTCGATACAATCGAGGAATCCGATCCGGTAACGCTCGACTTCTCCGACCCGGAAGTGATGACGACGGCAATCATGCCTGAAGTCGACGTTCACCCCGGAATCGCGGAGTTCTTTGAGGAACACGGCGTGTGGGACGACGAGTGGACGCGCGGCGAGGCGGAGGAGTAACCCGCGGACACTGCAGAGCGAATTTCCGGTCGAAACCCCGCCCGCGTAATCGAACGACTGATCGCCGTTATCGACTACCGACGATCTTCCGTGTACCGTTTCTGATTTGTTACAGGTCCGACCGTATCAAGCCGTAGTCGCGTTCGATCTCGATGTCGGTCTCGAAACGGGTGGAGAGGTTCGAGATCTGCTCGAGAATTTTGGTCGCTTTGTCTCCCGTGGCGAGCTGCGGAATCCCCCGTTGTGGCCGATTTTTCTCTCCCTGGAGGGTGCACGGATAGAGTCGAACCTCCAGGCTGTCGGAACTGAACTCGCAAACTGGGACGACCGTCTGCCAGAATCGGTCGTCGGCAAGATCCCCCTTCGGCTCGCCTGACTCGTTAAATAATCGCTCTTCAAACACGTCTGAGACGTACCTGGAATTCGTCAGATCGTATCGGGAGAAGCTCTCAGGGGGCAGCCGGCTTACGGTCTCGTTCTGAACGACGAAATTGCCCAGCGAGTAGAATATCGGTCGCTCGTTGTATATTTCTACCCCACGTAATACGTGCGGTCCGTGGCTAACAACGGCGTCTGCACCCGCATCCACCGACCGGTGTGCGATGTCGGCGAGAAATTCCGGCGTCTCGGAGGTTTTACCGAGCCCGTTCACGCCTTGGTGGGAGTGAACCGAGGCGACGACCCAGTCGGCATTGCGAGTCGCTTCTCGAATGGACCGCTCCCATGCCACGAGGTCGTCGTTGTCAACGTGAAACGTGATCCCCGGTTCTCCGTCGGTCGTCGAAAATTTCATATCGCCGAAGTGGAAGAAATCCTCGTTCGTCCAGTCGTGTCCGTAGAGGAGTCCTCGATCGAACCAATCCTTTTTTAGAGCCTCGATACCCGCGGTTTCGCTGATCGTTTTCAATCGATCCAGCTCGTCTTCCGAGACATTGTAGACCTTCGAAACGTGTATGGGGTTCAGCCCGGGGCGTCCCTGTAACGCCGGGGACTGCTCGCCCGCCTCGCTCCCCGGCGGGAAGCTCGTACATGCACTAACGACGCCGACGCGTCCAGCGCCGGTTTCGACGTATCCAGGTTTTCTCGCTTCGTACAGCGTCGACCCGATTCCCGCGTACGGGATTTGCCGTCGTTCGAGATTCCGAATCGTTGCTTTGACACCCCCGTGTGAGTAATCGAAGGTATGGTTCGTCGCGGCGCTGAAGAGATCGAATCCCACCGACTCGAGATCGTCTAGCACTGTCGGTGGAGACCGCATGTAAGTTCCGCCACTCGTCGCGGCGGGATACCCTTCGAAATCGTGGACTAGTACCTCGAGGTTACCAACGGTCGCATCGGACTGCCGAAGCGTTTGCAGTAGTCTGTCGAAATCGCAATCGGTACCTTCGTAAGGCAGGATCGGCCGCGTCTGAATTACGTCTCCAGTCACAGTCAGCGTAAATATATCTTGGCTACTCATGCTGCAACTGGTTTCCTTATTTTGCCCGGAAGTATATATCTGCTACTACGGTAGAACAGTACCGACGAACCCATTGAAAGTGGCTTTTATATAATATATTTGACTTTATATCGGCCGCCCGAAAACTTTCTTTATAATCTCTGATCATCTGTGTGTCCACTCGAACAGGTTTGGAGACCGACTACCATGTGATTTCACACATTGTGAACGCTATAATGCAAAAACTTCCTGCCGAGTCTGTTTCGTACGCCTGATTTCCGGAGCGAGCGGGATATCAACCTCTAATATAAAGATTCACGATGGTAGAATGAGCACGTGTTCCGCTGGAAGCTTGAATATCGGGAAATTGTAGGGAGGAGAATTAAAAATAGAGACAAAATTGTTCCAGCATCTGCGTAGGATCGATGGTTTGTCTCAATCGAAGACTGCCCCTCCCTAACTATTACATCCGTACCTGTGTAATTTTCTCTGGTCACAATACGTAAACGTGTGTGAGGTCACATAGCATACTCTGTCTCGGCCGTACCGGCGTGTCCGCCGATACCGTGACAGAAGATCGTTTGAACAAATCAGTGGTGAGAGAACTGGTCTTCAGCATTATATTCACATACCGTGAATTTAATTACCACGGTCGCAATACTCATCCCCATGCAATCGGACCACCCCGGTCGACCGCTCAAGACAGTTGAAACGACGCTAAACATAATAAATTTGTTACATGAACAAGACGGACTCGGACTCGACTCCCTCGCCCGCGAACTGGGAAAGGCGAAAAGCACCGTCCACGGCCACGTTAAAACTCTCGAAAAGCACGGATACGTCGTCAATGAAGACGATACGTATTATCTCGGAATGCAGTTTCTGAACCGTGGTGGCTACGTCGCCAATAGGAAACAAGTATACGTACAGTCGGAAGCGAAGGTCGAACAATTAGCCGAGAAAACCGGCGAACGAGCCCAATTCATTGTCGAGGAACATGGGAAAGGAATCTACGTCCGGACGGAAGTCGGAAACAACGCGGTAATAACGGATTCCAGAAGGGGCAAGCGGACGCATCTCCACATTGCCGCTGCGGGGAAATCGATACTTGCAAACCTCAGCGAAGAGCGCGTAAAAGAGATCGTCGACCGGTGGGGGCTCCCGAAATTTACGCCGCAAACGATCACCGACCGCGCCGAACTGTTCAATGCTCTAGAGGATATTCGCGACCGCGGGTACGCTTTCAGCCGCGAAGAAACCGTCGAGGGACTCAGATCCGTCGGTGCTCCCGTAATTACATCCGATGGGCGGGTTGTCGGGGCGTTCAGCGTTTCCGGACCGACAAACCGGATGAAAGATGAGTGGTTCGAAACGGAAATCCCCGACCTTCTCCTCGGTGTCACGAACGAATTCGAACTCAACCTCCAGTATCAAAACAGAAGCGGCGTCGTATAATCGCGCTCGACGATCGTTTGTCATCATCGGTCCGTTTCCGTTATAGCGCCGACAATTATACCGGTTTCGCGGGTTACAGCTCGTCTCGCCGGCACTCGGTTCCCTCACCGGCTGCTGCGAGACAGCGTTGGTTTTCACTTATTTGTTTTCCACGCTGATATACGGCGATCGGCGCACCGGTAACCGAACGACCGTCGAACGGGCTGTACGCCGCTTTTGATTCGAAATTGGCAGCTTCGATAGTGACCTGCTTGTCCAGGTCTAGTACCACGAAATCCGCGTGAGAGCCCACTTGAATCGTACCCTTCTTCGGATACAGACCGTGAATGGTAGCGGGAGCAGTTGCATAGCAGTCGACGATTTTAGACAGGGCAAACTCACCACGGTCGACGGCGTCGAGGAGGACCGGAAGGGCGGTTTCAAGCTGTGGCATCCCGGGAGCAGCCTGGAGCGGTGCCCGTCGCTTTTCCTTGATGGTGTGTGGCGCGTGGTCGCTACCGAGTAGCTGAACCGAACCCGAGGCCAACGCCTCACACAGGCGTCGCTTGTTCGCAGGATCGCGAACCGGTGGTGTCCCGATCCCGACGGTACCGACCTCTCCGAGTCGCTGCTCGTCGACGGAGAGGTGGTAGGGAGTCACTTCTGCCGAAATCGGCAGTCCCGCTTCGCGTGCTTGCTGAATCATCTCGATTCCCCTCGACGTCGTAACGTGTGCGATCACTGTCTCTGTCCCCGTTTCACGGACTATTTCGATTACGTCGGCTATCGCCGTTGTTTCTGTGATCGGGGGACGGGAGGCAAAGAACGCGTCGAGCCCATCCTCGTTGCGTGCTCGTCGCGAAAATTCGTCGAGGTACTCCTGGTCCTCAGCATGGATGTATATCGGAAGATCCGTTTCCGCTATCTCCTCGAACGCCCGATAGAGGACCCCCTTGTCGGACATCAGGAGTGGACCGAAACTGGTCGACATGAACGTTTTGAACGCGGTCACACCCGCATCCGCTAACGCTTGTAAGTCACCGGTTCCTACGTTTTCTTCCGTCACCGCGCCGAACAGTGCATAGTCGACGCACGATTTTGCTTCGAACAATTCCCGTTTCTCCGCTAATTTCTCAACGGTCAACACCGGGGGCGTCGTGTTCGGCATCTCGACGACTGTGGTGACGCCGCCAGCGGCCGCGGCCTTCGACCCCGACACGATGCCTTCTTTGGATTCGTACCCCGGTTCGCGGAAGTGGACGTGTCCGTCGACGAGTCCGGGAATCACGTGTTCTCCATCGAGAGAGACGGTCCGTTCGGCATTCAGTTCCGACGCGTCACGAACGACGTGCGAAACAGTCCCATCCGTGACGCCGAACGAGACGTTCTGAAATGTTCCGCCGAAATAAACTCGTCCACCAGTAACTAGTAGGTCTACTGCGGGCATGCATATCACTCTGCGCTGGTCCGGCTTAACTATGTTCGCTCTTGGGTAGAAGATTGTTGGTCAGGTCTTAGCAGTAGCTGAAAGTCACAGTAGGCAAGGGTGACACGTTCGTGTCACCCGACAAACGATGTTTCCAATCAAGACGTTTGTCTCTGAGCGTC
>LFFM01002376.1_pt1 | contig 12463 bp, 10 predicted proteins | sample 643131 | NCBI WGS metagenome assembly LFFM01 (sample SAMN03777445, study PRJNA286221) | soda lake metagenome | biome: soda lake; feature: Kulunda steppe; material: water; isolation source: sample Tc-Br brine of Tanatar trona crystallizer | place: Russia: Kulunda steppe | collected 2011-07
AACCTCACCATCGGGAATCGTGAGGCAACCCAACGAGAGATTGATCGGGTTGTCGAAATTGCACGTGTTGATGAGTTCATGGATGAACTACCAGATGGGTATGACACTCGGTTAGGTGACGAGGGTGTTCGACTCTCTGGGGGGCAAAAACAGCGCGTCTCGCTCGCGCGTGCGTTGCTTGTAGATGCTGATCTCTTGGTGCTCGATGAGGCGACTAGTGATCTTGATTCAAATCTCGAAAAAGAAGTGCAGGCAGCAATTGAAGCGATGGATCGAGACTACGGCATGATCGCGATTGCCCATCGATTGTCGACTGTGCAGAATGCCGATCGAATTTATACTGTGGATGATGGTGAGATCGTTGAGAGTGGTCGACATGCTGAGTTAGTCGACAATGGCGGTCAGTATGCGAAGCTACACGGAATTCAGTCTGACTAAATGCTGCTCTGTTGATTTGATGGCAAGGCTACTACCTTGGTAACGTGTGAAACAAAATATGAGATCGGAAAGTTATGAGCTGTCTAACAACAGAGTGTGACTCATCTATTGATGATTATTAATGTGGCGTATAACTCCAGCAAGATCTCGCCCCCGTTACCAGTTCCTAGAATTACTAACGGCGACAAAACACACTTACTCGCGTAGATCCCGATATGTTCCATGGTCAAACCGATCTACGTCTCAGAATAATATCATACGTGGCTGAACGCACACAAGCAAGCTGACGAGACAATAGAGGAAACCCTTCGTCACACGACACGTGGAGTTCGCCCAGATGATGTGGTAGGGCCTCTCTCAGAAGCAGAGGCCAAGGACGCAAAAGAGGCGGTTGATCGTCTCCGTAGCAGTAATCACGACTGGTTTGAAGCTGCACACAGTGTCTTCGAACATGACGGTTAAAAATAATTATCGACTCTTCGTATTTGTTCGATCTGATGGCGGGTGATCCGGCTGCGTTCTCAAAGGGTGCAGAACTTGTCGATAACGGCGAGATGCAGTGGTTGCTAACCCCAGTGGTTGCAGAGGCGCCTATGGAGTCGCCACAGCTTAAAGTGACACGACTGAACAAGAAATCCGCAATCATCTCCACGGCTATCCACGGATTGATGTCGACGAAGAGATTGCACGAAAAGCTGGAGAATCTTGCGATGGCAGACGACTGTTTCGGAGGGGAAGCTGGCGTGGTGACAAACAATACATATATCCCCACAATGGCTGCGGTCCTCGGTGATGCAGTCCTCACCGACAACGTCACGTATTTTGAACTGTTGAGTGTGTCGGTAGAGACCTATTAATCGAGAGTAATTCTCTCGTCGAGCCCGTTAGGACAACCACTTCGGCACGGAATTCAAGCCGTAGAAACAGCCATCCGAGGATGCTTTGTGAGGCACTAATTATGGAAGCTAAGACGCTAATCCTCATATTTATGACTATTCAGCAATCGACGATAACTGCGGCTACCACATCTTCTGTGTTGAAAAAGGTGCTCTTGACACCATGACTCTGTAAATTATCAACCCCAGTCTGGCACAGTCTGGCGTGCAACAAGGCAAGCCAATCATTGCCGAACGCTTTGCGAGGTACTAAGACTCGCCTCAAATCATCAGACAGCAGATGAACCCGCCACTAACCTAAGACAATGTTATGATGGTAAAGTTGCTCTTCTCTAAGATTGGCACCTCTCAGTTCTGAGAAGTTAATAGAGCGTCATTCTCGTTCTTAAGTGGACTGCGCTCCAATGCGTCCTTACAAAGAAAGTAACGCTCATGTTCCTCACCAGTAAATTCTCTTTCAAATCGGTCGAAAGTAATATACCCATACCTATAATTGTTCTTATATACTTCTTTTTTTGTGGGTTTGGATTTTTTCCATGACGTTAACAACTGCTTGATCAATCTTGCTGGTCTTTCAAATGGTGTATTAATAATAGCTTTTTTCATAATATTTAGTCGGGTAGGTGCTTTGCCAATTTGTAGACCATTTAAAATTTCAGCGTTTAGTCTGTCAGTATAATCCTCAATTAACCGTCTTTCATATTGTAGACCCGGCGGTATGGCCCAATAAAACTGTAAAAACTCTCGATCAAGGAATGGGCTCCATGTATCATAGCCATAGTATTTATACATTAAATTTACAGGTGAGTTTGTATCCTTCTTCATTAAATACCAAACAAATAGTGTATCAATCACTTGATTAGTAGATAATTCCGGCTCAGATGGGAGTCTATCCAAAACTTGATCGTGGAGTATTTGTTTAATATCATAACTTTCCCGACCATACTTATAATATTTATTTAATATCTCATTTGCTAATATTTTTTTCGGAATATACTCTGACCCAATTGCTAATTCAGGTATTTCAACTCCATCTGCGGGCGTATTGCCTGAAAGGATCACACCCTCATCTGGAATATCAGTATATCTTTTAATACTTTCTATGGCCGACAAGGTTGTCGGTTGTGGATGCTTTGTTCCATGACCTCCTACTCTATTTTCGAATTTTTCCCACCGACTCGAGTTATAAATAGCTCTCAGATCTTCGCTTGTCTGTTTAATTTCAATCCACTCAAATCCAAGTCTCTGAGAGATCTCTTGGGCCAACAATGTATCATGGCTATCGGACCAGTTTCCTGTAACCGCATATACATTGTCTATATCGTTCTTAAATAGTTGTAGTGCTACCAATCGGGAGTCGTATCCTCCACTGAGAAGCAAAATAATCGGTTTACTTTCAGCTACTTGTTTGACTCTGGAGAATACGCTGTCTAAGACTTTACTCAATCTATCGTCAGCCTGATCGGAGAAATCATCATTTTTCTTATTGGTTGTCGATGGCGATGGATAATAAGTCGAAGATGATATTACTTTGTTATGATCTTTTGAGAAATGTATGACTTTGCCTCCAGTAAGTTGGAAGATGTCTGGATGCAGAGTACAACCGTTAAATATAGCTCCTGAATACAGTAACTCAGCCGCTTTTGATTCAGGGCATGTCTTTTTTGCAATTTGACTCACTATCGAATAATAATTATCGGAAATGTATCCACCTCCTACTTCAGAATAAAAAATAGGTATTGTCAAGATATGGCTGGATCCAATATAAAAATCGTTTTTCGTCTCAATTATTACTGTAAAAAAGCCATTTGCTCTCTCCAGAGCGTATTTGAAATCCTGAAAAGAAGAAATTGATTTAAAAATGTTCAATGCTTCCTGTTGATTATATAATTCACCCTCGTAAAAAACATTCCCCGAAAAATAGGCCTGATTATCACATGACCACACAACATCCTTATCAAGACTCAAGGAAATTCCAGACTGGCTCTCTTTCATTTACTCAATTAAATCATCGTATTCTAAGTATTTAAAGCTCAGTCAATCATACCAAGACTTCTCTGGCTTCTTACGAACGGGATAAATCTGCTTCTTTGATGCGTGATTAGTACTCAGAATGACACCGTCATTGATTTCAGATGGCGGGGGGTCGCTGTTCTTGATCAAGTTGTCTCCAGCACACTTCCACGGGGTTCAGCTCCGGTGAACCCCGCGGTAAGTAACAGAGTATCAGTACCTCACAAGGCATCCTCAGATAGCTGTTTCTGAACCATGAGTTCTCTCTCACAGTGGTTCTTCTAACATTTCGATAAGAGAAGTAGAGACGTATCGATAGAAAATTGTCTCTGTCGGCGGCGGCTTGCCGCCGACGTGACAGCATTACCACTCAAACCGCTGGCTCGGACGGTGGGTGGTTACCGTTGGAACCGACCACCGGACGACCAGTTTTCTCGGTGATCATCACCCAGACGGCCTCCAGCGAGAGTGGCGACAGCTCTCGGTCGTTTGTCGAAGATTCTCTCGTCGAAACCGCCAGTGAACCGCTCCGTCACAGAACTCAGGCTTCAGTAACAGCTAGCCTAGGATGCTTTGTGAGGTACTGAAACCAGAACGAATGCATTCTAGCCTAAAGAATATTCAGCCGACAGTATCAAAGGCGGGGGAGCAAAGACAACGCTCTTTATGAACTTTGCAGGAGCAACGGCAGCCGCAGGACACGAGACGCTGCTCATCAATCTCAACCCCACAGGTCTACCTCATAAACGGTGTTGGGTGTGAAGTTGAATACACCTTGAGTCAATTTACTCTGTACGATCCGCTGTAATCCCCGACAGAGCACGAGATCCCGACACTCGCGGTATCTCATCCTGACTTCGACGTTGTCCCTACGAAAGTAAACATTACTGCTATGAGGTCATTATGTTTCGTCAGGTGTTATCACAACCCTTAGTATTCTCTACTATCGATTCATTGGCAATGTCAAATAGTGTAGCAGCAGTCGTTACATCCCGGTCACAATACGCGAGGGTGAAAACTGCACTTCAAGCATTGAATGAAGATGAACGGATTGATTTTTATCTTATTGTCTCTGGGGGAGCATTGGTTCACCGTTTCGGGGATATATCAGACATTATGGAAGATGCGGGTTTGCAGATCGATAAAAAAATCCATACGCTGTTAGAAGCTGGTGAACCCGTAGCCCAAGCAAAAACAACGGGGATGGGGCTTATTGAGTATGCGACAGCGTTTGAAGAGTTTGATCCAGATGTAATGTTGACCAGCGGTGATCGGCACGAAACAATGGCGAGTACTCTTGCAGCGTCGTATCTGAACATCCCTGTGGTTCATTTAGAAGGTGGAGAAATTACTGGCTCAATTGATGACAAGGTTCGCCATGCCACCACGAAGATGGCTGACTACCATCTGGTTTCGACTGAACGGAGTAAAGAAATTGTTAAACAGCTTGGTGAACCTGCAGACCGAGTCTATCGAACTGGTTGTCCTTCAATAGAATTAGCTGAGCAAATAATCCAAGAGGGAAGAAATCAATACGATCCACAGAATGAATATGGTGGTGTAGGAGACACTGTCGATGTTTCTCAAGATTATATTGTCGTTCAGTATCATCCCCTGCCGACAGAGTATGAATCAAATTACAAAAAAACGCAAGAGTTGATTAATGCGTATGAGCAGCTTGATGTTCAAGCGTTCTGGTTCTGGCCTAACATGGATGCTGGTACTGATCAGGTTTCGAAAGCGATGCGACAGTACCGAGAACATAAAGATCCTGATGGAGTTCGATTTTTCATTAGTTTGGACCCACACGATTACCTTACATTGGTGAAAAACGCAGTATGTATGGTAGGAAATTCGAGCGTCGGCATCCGAGAGTGCTCTTATTTCGGTGTTCCAACGGTCAATATCGGGGAGAGACAGCAATCCCGTGAGCGTGGCCCAAATGTTCTGGACGTTGCTTGCGATGCCAATGAGATCGCTGCCGGAATCGAAACACAACTACAGCAAGGGTCGTACACTCAATCGACAATCTACGGAAATGGGAATGCTGCGCAAAAAATAACGGATACGATTGCTGAACTCGATCCTAAGTTGAAGCCCCCAATGACCCCAGATTTACTGGAATACCACGAGGAGTGATACTAATGACTGAATCTTCCGTTATCGGACTAATACCTGCTCGTGGTGGATCCAAAGGAGTTCCACGTAAGAACATCCGTGAATTGGCTGGAATCCCGCTCATTGCCCACTCGATCCAAGCCGCAGGTGATGCCACTGCAATCGATTCAGTAGTGGTTTCTACTGATGACGAAAAGATTGCCGAAGTGGCAGAATCGCACGGGGCGCGAGTTCCCTTCATACGTCCGTCGGAATTAGCAACTGATGAGGCTCCGACAGCACCTGTAATTACCCACACCTTGGAAACGCTTCACGACGCGGGTGAAGCGTACGATGCGTTTGTTTTGCTCCAGCCAACATCACCACTCCGGACAGCAACGCATATTGATGAGGCGTACTCGCTTTACGAAGAATCTGACGCAGACAACGTGATTTCAGTGTATCCGACGTACGATACCCGTTGGGAACGCACACCCAAGGGTGCCAAGAAATTGAACTATACTGATGTAGCCAAACGAAGACAGGACCGGGATCCAGAGTACGTAATTAATGGTGCAATCTACGTAACGGATGTCGAACAGTTCCTTCAGACAGAGGAGACGATCACAGGCATAACGAAAATGTACGAGATGACGGAGAGAGAGTCAGTAGATATTGATGAACCGTATGACCTATGGTTAGCTGAACAAATCATAATAGAGTGGGAGACACATGATTGAAATTGAAGGCACTAAGATCGGAACTGGACATCGCCCGTACATTATTGCTGAAGTTGGGATTAACGCTCGAAACGATCTGACGCTTGCGAAGCGGTTCATAGAGGTAGCTGCAGACGCTGGCGCAGATGCGGTTAAATTCCAGACGCACATTGCAGATGCTGAGATGGTCGAATCAGCGATGAGAGAAATTGGCGCGGGCGAGGTATATGATACAGTTGCTGGTTGTGAGTGGACAATTAAAGAACATCGAGAACTCCAGTCTCATGCGGATATGAATGACGTGACGTTCCTTTCGACACCGTTTTCGACTGAGGCGGTTGATTTGCTTGATGAAATTGACGTTCCTGCGATTAAGATCGGGTCCGGTGAGATGAACAACCGAGAATTGCTTGAACGTGCTGCCAGTACAGGCAAGCCGTTGTTAGTTTCAACAGGCATGAATACGCTTGACGAGGTCGAAGCAACTTGTGAGTTTCTGGATGACGTAGCAAACGAATACGCGCTCTTCTACTGTGTCTCAGCGTACCCAACTACAGCTGCCGATTTTGATTTCAAAACAATCGAGATGTTGGAGGAGATGGCAGAGGTACCTGTTGGATTTTCGGATCACTCAAAAGGGGTTGAAGCAGCAAAAGTAGCCATCGGGAACAGTGCCGCACTTCTTGAGAAACACTTCACGATTGATCGACGCCTTCCAGGTCCTGATCAAGATGTATCGATTGAACCGGGCGAGCTGAGAGATCTCTGTGAGTTTGCCACGCTCTTTAACAAAACTTCAACTGAAAAAAAGGGGTTAGACGATGAAGAGGCTGAAATTAAGCAGTGGGCACAGCATAGTATTGTCACAACTGAACCTGTTAAAAAGGGTGAGGTACTAACTAAAGCGAATACTACGACGAGGCGTCCAGGAACAGGTCTGTCTGCTGAGCAGTACTATAGCATTCTCGGACAACAATTAAAAACTTCGTTGACTGCTAATACACCTGTTGAGGAACACCATATTCAATATAAAGAATAATGTATGTACGTAATACCAAGTTCAAATGATCAAAACAGATGCGACGCAAGATTATCAGGGTTAGAGTATGAGTACAAGAAATGAGCTAGATGTCCTTCATATAGCGAGCTTCACCGGGAATGTAGGGGACAATGCAAATCATAACGGAACTAGAAAAACTCTCACAGAAAATACAAATTTCAAATACAATTATGCAGAGAATGAAATACGCAGATACTATCAAAATTACACGAAAGAAGATGAATTAGCTTTTGATGATGAGTTTGTTCAGCAAGCCAACAATCATGATTTAGTGATAATTGGTAGTGGGAATTTCTTTGAATTGTGGATTGAGACATCAGCAACCGGCACAACCATTGATGTTGAGCCGGGCCGAATCAAAGAGATTGAGACACCAATCGTATTCTATGGACTGGGGTGTGATCCATATAAAGGAGTGCCAGGTGATAATGCTGAAAAGTTCCAGCAATTTTTAGACGTTATTCTCGAAGATGATCAGTGCTTGGTTTCCGTTAGAAATGATGGTTCTTTATCTCACATCGAGCACTATTTCGGTGCTGAATACGCGAAAAGAGTTCAAAAAGTCCCAGATGGTGGCTTCTTTACAGAAGTGGACAATCACTATCACCCAGAATTAGATTCCGATGGACCTCTCATCGCGGTGAATGTTGCAAAAGATATGGCAGATCTTCGCTTCCCGAACTTGAATCCTGATTCTCATGATTATGATAGCTTCACCACTGAATTTTCCATCTTAGTAGACCGGATTCTCTCCTCTGTTCCAAATGCCCAAATTATTTTTATACCCCATATTTACAGCGATCTTGAGGCCATCTCGGATGTACTAAACCAAATGGAAAAAATGAACAGGAGGAGTAGAGTAACGACGGCCCCGTACTTGAATGGAGAAGGAGCAGAGAAGTATATTTTTGACACGTATCGTAAGGCAGACGTAGCGATCGGAATGCGGTTCCACACTAATGTTTGTTCTATTGGGCAAAAGACACCCTCTATAGGTTTGGTGAGTTATCCAAAAGTTGAGGACTTGTATGAAGAAATAGATATGCCTCAACGAACGGTTGATTTGAGAAAACAAGGATTTAACGATGAACTCCATAGTAAGATTATAAGCTCTATTGAAAACAAGCAGTCGATAAAAAAATCATATAAAAGCGTAAATATCAAATTAAAAAAATCAGTTCACAACTTTCATTGTGAGATTGTGGAACTGATTGAAGAAAACTGTTAAATCAATAATATTGACGGAGAAAAGAACTCTTGGATTATGTGTCTAAGCTATTTGTTTGAGAGTTAACTTAATAAAGTATTTATTGCAGAATTTAGTGAACAAAATGTAAGCAGATGTCGACGTTCACAAGTGTTCAGCTTCAGGGAATGGATAAAAGGGAGTTTCATAAGAATCCATCAGGTGCTTACTGTCGGTCAGTATGCAGCAGGTTGTCGTTTCGAGACACAGCTGTGATCTCAGAACTACTGGACGTAGATCGCATTGCTTACGTAATATGTCTATAAAGATCATCTGGCTACGAACTGTTCTGTCGCTGATCAAACCACCCCCAACACTCCCATGATGCAATCAATGTGGAAATAAAGTTGCTATTGATTGTCGGTCAGTTCAGAAGTCTTGAAAATGATTCAGCAGCCGTATTTTCATATCGGTCGACGGAACAATTGATAGTTCTCACGAAGGACAACCGGTGACAAATATGTAACACCCCCCGTCGACTGGTAGATCGATTCTCCAGAGCCATTTATTTTTGTTCGATCAAATAAACATCATCCAAATAATTTATTTGACGTACCTCTAAATCCACTTCGCCTATTTGTTCTTCAAAGTCTTGCAACCGAGTTCGAACTTCTTCAATCGATAACCCAGGAAATTTCTGTTTCCTATACTCATTGACTTTCACTCCTCGTAATTGCTGAATATACGGAGCAACAGGAGTTTGCACTACCCATTTCTTTAAGCGTTGTTTTAATGATGACTCAGGATAAGAAGTTCCACTTTCTGGAAATTCAATTTTATTGATATTATTAACAATCTTTAATGATGCCGGTTCTTCGACGTTTTCAAAATACTTCTGTAATTCAGTTTTCTGCGTTGTATCCATTTCATAGGTTTCTTTTTGAGAGATGTATATATCTATTTGTTCTAATAGTTTCCCCAGCTCATGTGTTGACTTACTTACTAAATTAGGCAAACGCGCACGATCGTAACTGGTTATATTAGTCTCCGGTTCGTAAGCAATGACCGGTGTGTTCAACATGGCTGCCTCGATACCAACTGTGCTGCCATTCTGTATGACACAATCTGCGGCATAGATCCATGCTCGTACGTCACCCGTATGCTTGACGATTACAGAAGGGTTGTTGGCGAAATATTCTCTGTAGAATTCATGATCTTCTGAGGGGTGTGGTCGGATTATTATGCTATGACTGTTAAAATCCTCAAAACAAGAAGTGATTGCTTCAAGAAAATGGTCTAATAATTCTCTTTGAAACAATACCCGATCTTCATCGAGAGTCCTATTTTGCTTTTCAACAACATCTCTCAATTTTTCTTTATTGTATGGATTAGCCCGTGTGAAGTTGGTAGTAAATAAAATATAGTCCCCAAAACGTTGAATGAGGCGTTCTGCCGGTTCACGATATATGTCACGCAGCTCGGGATGGAGAAGGTCAAAACGTGGATTACCAGTAATAGATATTTTCTCTTCAGGGAACGATGTCCCTTCGGCGATTATCTGTGCAGGTCTGCTTCCCCATGCGAAAATGTGATCGATATATCGAAGCGAGCCTTTTGAACATCGTGTTTCAAGAAAAGATTCGTCGGATGAAAATACCCCTCCTTCTGCTTCAAGTGCAGCAATACTCGCGTTCGCTTTCTTAAGTGATCTCATTTTTTCAATCTGGCTGCTGGACCATGCATGATCTTTCACAATATGTAAGTCCGGTTGTAATTCTGTTCTTCGGATCTGACTCCGTATCCCTCCCTTATCGCCTAAAATTACACTGTGTCCATTGTTCGCCAAATGCAGAGATAACCATAGCTTCCCGTCAAACTCACGAGATTTAGTTTCAATCGGCAACGTAATAACTGCCATTACCACATTCATTACCCCGCAGTATATTAACTACATGATAGAAGTCACGTTCCAACTCAGTGTACAAAATATGAGAAATAAATTCGAAAAATTATACGATATATGCCAGAATAGTGGACTGTATTCTGCACTTGTAGCAGCAGCAACCTATGGATATAATAGAGTTAAAAAAAGACTGCGGCGGAGCCGACTCGCAGTACCAGGGCATATTAGATATGTAAAATATAAATACGAATATGCTGCCGCAGCACCCGGACAATACGATATAATTCATCTTGACCCACATAGCATTGAATTCGCCGCCGCTCCATCTTTTGGCTCCGAGTTGACAATATATGGCACATTTATACTTGATGGTAATTGGAATAAAAACCAGCAATCAGAACAGTGGTTCTCACTTCGTGGATCGCCCTCTGATAGAGAGCTGTACAGATTTGATAATTATGCCTTTTACAATTCAATTAATAATCATTTTAATAACGGAGTTCCATGGCAGGATACCGACTGGTTCCAATGGGTTGAAAGAACCGGTGGCCAGGGCCAGTATTCTTCTATGGAAAAAATGGAAGAAAGACTATCCTTTATCGATGAATTATATGAAAAAATGAAGCAATTCGGATATAAAGCTCAGACTGAATTGAACCCGCACCGCGGTCCCTGCCCAGAGTTTCATGAGGTACGTATCAATATCGGGCCAGATGGAGAGTTTATATTTGATGGTGGAAGACATCGACTTTCTGTTGCACGAACACTAAACCTGTCGGAAATACCAGTTAGAGTACTCGTTAGACATAAGAAATGGCAGCAAATTAGAACAGAATTCATCGAGGCATCATGCTATTCAGATTTATCTGCGAGAGCAAAGTCGTATGTCACTCATCCCGATATGCAATCATTGGATCATCAACTAGGTGATATTACAGCATAGTAGGCACTGTCTAGTTAAGCCAGTTTGAGAAGCGAGTAGTTCGTGGTTTTAGTTGTCTATGTTGTCGCCAGTACTGCTCAGAGAGACGTTGGATACGGCAAATCTTGAATATTGGGAGCGAGAGCGGACGGCAACGCACGTCAGGGATTTCGCCGTATGACTCCACGCGATTGGTTGTTCGCTTAGAGAGGCACAAGAAATTCTTCGTCTTTTCCGTGTTCAACGCTCTCATCAGGCGATCTTTCAGTGGGTACATCGAGTTGCTGACAGCGTTCCCGACCCGACTGAGGCGCAGCCGAAGCGGGTCGCAGTAGACGAAACCGCTGTCAAAATCAATGGCGAGTGGTCTTGATTGTACGCTGCAATCGACCTCGATACCAAGTTGATTCTGGGTGTCGACTGTTTGGACGACATGGCACCGATCCAGCTGCTGCGTTTCTCCATGGACTCTCTAAGAAACACGACCTCTCCGAGGCCGTGTTTCTCGTAGATACAGCTTCTCAAGCCGTCCTTGACGTTCACTGTATGACCGAGAAACGTCATGACACACGCCTCATCTGGCAACTCGCCGCCGACAAAGGCTATGTGATTGGCAGCTATTAAGCGATAAGCTAAGGGAAAAGGACGTGAGGCCGTTCACCAAGCATCGTGAGTTCCGTCTCATCCATCATGCGCACAACGCGAAGATTGATTCTACTCTCTACGGTCAGAGACCACTGTATGAAAGCATTTTTTCGGAGATCAAGCGCACGCTCGGCGACGCCGTGCGTGCCCGAGTGTGGTACCGCGAATTTCATGAGATCGTTCTGATGTGTGCGGTCTACAATATCAAGCGGGCCGTGAAACCGTGAAATCAAACGTCGCCTGGCGATTCACTAGAGCCGTCCATTCCTACAATTCTATGCGTGAAGCTACATGGATTAGATTTGGAAAAAGGAAACACGATCGCCAGATTCTCGTAGACGCCCCCGAAACCAAGGCCACTAGAATGTCACCCACGGACGCTCTCGTCAGACGCCTCTCCTTTCTGTCCGACGTTCCTGTCGTCGGGTCCCGACTGCGCCGGGGATGGCGCGTTTGGCGTTACCATTATATTCGCCTCGGATGGCGAATCAATGCTTGGCGAGCACCCAGCAACGCTCCACTCCATCCGACCAACCTTTTGCGTGTCTCGACGGACCGCATTACCCACCGCGTCAGTCCCGAAC